>SDBU01003919.1_pt1 | contig 18651 bp, 18 predicted proteins | sample 2277071 | NCBI WGS metagenome assembly SDBU01 (sample SAMN10397929, study PRJNA504765) | marine sediment metagenome | isolation source: marine sediment core GS08_GC12, 126 cmbsf | place: Arctic Ocean: Gakkel Ridge, Loki's castle | collected 2008 | reverse complement strand
TTATTTGCTGTTGCGCGCTAACTTCTACGGACAATCCAGATTTGTTCATTACCGTATCGGAAGGGCCCGCGTTGGAAGTCACCATACAGGGCTTCAATCCGATAACCGCATAGCTCCAAAAGATACTGCATCTCATAGCGGTAAACATAGCGCAGAGTTAGCGGGCTGTAGGTCTTTGAGATTACCCTTCCCTCATCGTCCAACTCATCAAAGATGAAATACAGTTCCATCATTTGACGTCCAGGGTCATATTGACGGCTATCCCAGACAATCACCCGATTCCCCGTGTCCGGATGAATGAACTCCTGGCTTTTCTTTATGGCAGAGCCCAGGGAGCCAAAATGTGCGGCAATGATATCCAACCTCGGGTCGAAGATATTAAAAATTAGAAGCCCATCGTCCGTCAGATGCTCACGAATGCAACACAGCGCCTGTCGTTGGTCTTCCGGGGTCAGTAGGTGAAGGAAGGCTCGATAAGGAATCATGATGAGCTTAAAGCGCTCGTCCAAGGAGAAATTACGCATGTCGCCCTCTACTATTTTTATGCGATGCTGAGTTTCAACGTTGAGCTTGGAAATTTTCTCCCTGGCTATCGAAAGCATGGCTGGAGCGCGGTCAAGCCCAACAATGCTAATGCCCGATTCAGCAACAGGAATCAGGATACGACCTGTACCACAGGCAAGTTCCAAGACCGGCGAGCCGGCTTTTTGTGCTTCTTCGACATAAAACTGCACGTCACCTTCTAGTCCGGTAGCATAGTAGTCGTAAAAGACCGCGTCAATTCGGTTGTATTCTTCCATTTTGGCTTTCTCCTTCTTCAAATTATTCGGCTAATTTTCGAAGAAAGGATTCAACATCCGCTTTATATTTTTTTCTCAACTCCACAGCTTTTCTGAGGACGATTCCTAGTTTTTCGGGGTCTACTTCATAAGAGTAAGCGTGTCGAAAGCAATGTCGAAAACCTCTCAGTTCATCTAACAGCGGGAGAGTTTCAATTGAAAAAAGAGCAGGACGAATTTCTGGAATATCCTCAGTCATTCGCCGCAGTAGTCTTATATGCCAATTTTTTCTCTCTTCAATACGGTTTTCGAATTCATCCGCTACTCGTTCCATCAAATCTTCAAAAGCACAATACAAATTATGAATTTGATAGGCAAGGCTTTCCATTCTTTCTACATTCGCGTCGTAATTCTCACTTCTTTGTTGAATCTTCTCATATACTTGCTCAATAATCTTTATTTGTCGATTTATATCGCTTTCTATAATTCTCAATCTTGCTTGTTCCATAATATGCCCTCTTCTTCCACCTTCATTCTTAATACTTCGTCGATTTTCTCTATCTGGTAGAGGTCTACATTACGCTCTAATCGCCAAGACATTTCAGCAATCAGGCTAAAGAAATGCTGATTACTGAGATTAAATATAGCAATATCCACATCAGATTCAAGTCGGAATTTGCCTTTATTCTTCACCGTAGAGCCAAAAATGTAGGCCCTAGAGAAGCCATACTTCGGCGCTATTTCCGCTAATATTTCTGTTACGTCAGCGAGAACTTGTTTTCTGCTTTTTTCATTCTCGGCTTTTTTAGCTTTAATAATTTCATCGGTTAAAGAGTAAGGCATACCTTTCATTTCAGACACCAATATTATGAAATGTGACGTTTAACATCATCGAATATTAATCAATCTGGTTTGACCGTGATTTTCCGCTGAAAGTCGCCTGAGCAGCGTAACGCCTTTAAAAATACGTTTTTCTCCTAAAGCAATGGACATAATTTTAGTATTTTGGATATTTGCTATTCTCACCAAGGCGAGGAGTTTTTCATTGTCGATGATGCCTTTGGATGGCTGACCATCGGAAATAATTATAATGGTTGATGCTCTAAAAGCCAGCGCTAGTTTGAGTGCTTCAGATAGGTTAGTTCCTCTATTTGTAATCAAATTGTCAAGGTAATAGTGAGCCCTTCTTAAATTATGTAGTGTGGCGGAAAGCATTATTGTCGAATAAATTCGGGCGTTGCTATCGAAGGTGATGATATTAAAATAGTCGTCCTTTTTCAGTCTTGCCATAGTGTTTTTGAGCTCTTGAACCGCGATATAGAGTTTTCTTTTTCGGCGCATACTTGAGGAGACATCTAAGACATAAATTACCTGCTGGCTTCCTCTTCTAGTTTTTTCTAAGTATTCTCCAATGCCGAAAACATCCTTTTTGGTGGGTTTTGAACTGTCAATTTCAATAATTCTCGGAGTTTCAGGTCCAATATCCAAAAATTCATTTCCCGCGCTTCCTGACCCATCACTCGTGCCAGCGGCTCTGACCCGATTTGTTTTTCGACCTCTGCCTGGAGCTTCAACCATCATAGATGTGGCGGCGGGCAAGTCAATAGTTTCCTTTGGTTCAATTCTTGGCTCAAACTGCACCGATGTCATAGCGGCGGGCAAAATCTCGCTGACTTTCGCATCCAGGTTAATTTCCACGCTCTCCTGCACGATTTCTGGTCCTTCAAATTTTACTTGGGGAATCTCATGGAGCGATTTACGAGCGCCCCGAATAGGAAGCGGCTCACGCACGGTTGGGCGAAGCTTCACGGCGATAGGCAGCACTTTCACCCATTCAATCATAACAAACTCAACAGGCTCATAGGGAGTTTTTATAAAAAAGCCCAGGATGAATATAAATAGTAAATGCAACGCCAAAGAGATCGAAAATGCGTTGCGCGTTCGATGATTCTTTGACATTTTTTATCCCTCCTAATACTACAACGAGACTTCGAAAAGTGGTGAGTTAGGAATAGTCAGTTGAAATGCAAAACGTGAAACGTGTTGCGTGTTTCGTGTTTCGTGTTGCGTGTAATGCTAAACTAATAGATTTGGTTCTTCAGGGTTAAGTGTGGAAACGCATCTAAAAGATGAGATTGCTTCGTCACTTCGTTCCTCGCAATGACAAGGAGAGGCTGTCATTGCGAGCAAAGCGAAGCAATCTCGTTTTTGAGTGAAATTGTATCCTTCCCCACTAAAGTCGGAAGAACCATAGATTTTACGTCGCGTTCCTTTGTGGGGGTCAAAAAGCAAAGGGGTTAAGTCTCTCACTTTCAACCGCCTTAGTGAATCGCCACAGCGAATTTCCCACTAAAGTTCAAAAGCCGGGCGTGGATATCCTCGTCAATGTACGCGGCTACAACCTTTCCCAAAAAAATGGTGTGGTCGCCAGCCTCCAACTCGCCTTCGAGCTTGCACTCAAGGTTCACAACGCAACCCGAAAGTAGAGGAGATTTTATCTCTTTCGCATTTAGGGATTTCAATCCAAATTCCTTGAACTTATCTACATCCCTTCCTGAGCATGAGCCGGTATATTCTATCGCACCCTCCAAGCCGGGGCTTGGAAACGCTGCCACAAATTCCTTTTGGCTGCGGATGAGTTCGTGAGTGTAGCGTCCGTGCCCGACGGCGATGGCAAACATCGGTGGTTGATGTGAAGCTATCATAGCCCAACCGGCTGGCATTACATTCGGTTTTCCGTTCTCATCAACGGTTGTGATAAGCATAACCCACTCAGGGTATTTTCTCCTCATCGCTTCTGAAAAAGATGCTTCTTTTATCATGAATTTTCTCTCCTTTTAGGATAAGATTATCAGATTTCCGCGTTTTCTTCAAGGAAAATAATTCGCCAATATCCGCGAGCAAAGCGAGCGGGCGAAGCGGTAGTTCACATTCAACTGTAGCGGTGTTTCTCTGTCCCGCCGGTTTGGACAGACAGAGAGAGTCTGCTATACTTCAGCGTGTGTAGCAGCGTCTCTCTGTTCTGACAGTCCATCCCACCCCACGTTCTACGTAGGAATGTTGGTAAACGCGCTGTATTTTTCAACGTTTGAACGCGGAGCATATCCACATTTATTCTTCAAAACCACCTAACATCACATTGCCCAAAATCATTTAGAAATGGTACCATGTCCGAGGTCAACTCAAAAGGGAGAGGTGAACAAAGATGGCAACGATTGCGATTTCTGATGAATTGGTGCATCAGGCAAAGTTAGTTGCTGCACGCGCAGGATATTCAACACCTGAATTGCTAATTGAGGAGGCTATCCGGCAAAAGTTAGTTCAATTGCAAACTGAAGAATCGCGACGACTCACGCAACGAATACGCGATAAAATGCAGGAGAAAGGGATTTCGGAAGAAGCAATTCTAGCTGATTTTGAACGGTTTCGTCAATCTCTCTTGAAGGAAACCCCCGAATGATTATCATCGTTGTTGTGGACGCTAATATTTTTATATCGGCGTTGCTTGGTGGCAAACCCCATCGAATTTTGTTTGATTCACGTTTTCAGTTCATCACCACAGAGCGCACAACGTGGGAGGTTAAACGCTATATTCCATTTCTCGCGCAAAAACTGGGTCTTGCTGAGTTGGAGATTTTATCGGCGTTTGAGTCGCTCCCAATTACAGCATATCAGTCACGATACTATGCCAAACAGCTCCCAAAAGCGCGTACATTGGTCGCCGCTCGTGATGCAAAGGATGTCGATATTTTGGCGTTGGCTTTAGCAACAGGTGCGCCTCTATGGAGTCAAGACCGTGATTTTGAACACATCAAGGAGATTATCTGGGTGACAACTGAAGAGGTGATGGAATGGCTCGCGTAGCGTTTGACTATTTTGCAATCCATTGGTGGTAAGAGCAGTTACTGCTTCATTTCGTATTTCAATCTTCCATCCTTCCCCCGATACTCGGCATTACTTTGCAAACTTGCCCTTTAACCCTTTTGTCCTCTTGCCCCCTTGCCCTTTAGCCCTTCTTATGGAAAGAATCTCGGAAATAGAATAAATAGTCAAGATTTATGGTTGACATTTGCATGCAGTATGGATAAACTATTCCTGAATGTTAAATCATTGGAAAGGAGTACCAAAATAATGCGCATTTGTATTACTGGCGCCAGCGGATATTTAGGCAGCTATCTTACTACTGAACTTGTCAAACTTGGGCATGACTTGATCTGTGTAGACATGGTTTCTTCAGAGAATGTGTTTGGAGAGTTCAGACAAATTGACCTTAGTAAATCTGGTGAAGCTTTAGCCGCTCTTGAAGGCGCAGAACTTCTCATGCACTGCGCGTCCATCCACCCCTGGAAGCAGTATACGGATGAACAATATCTTGACATGAATGTAAAAACGACATGGAACGTTTTTTCCGCAGCCTCTGAGCTTGGCATAGAACGCGCTATTCTTACAAGCAGCATCGCGGCTGTCGGATATGCCCCAGATTGGGAGCTTATGCCCATTGATGAAAATTACCTGCACCCCTGGCTTAGTGATATTTACAGTATTACAAAACAGGCTCAAGAGATGATAGCCCGGCATTTTTGCGGCGGGAAAAACATGAAGGTGATAGCTCTTCGACCTCCTAATTTTACCCCAAAACCACCCCTTGAAACAGGTGTGTCGCTTTTGTCAGGATGCTCTGCTGTCGAGGATGTTGCTTCTGCTCATCTGAAAGCATTGGATGTCTGGGAAAAAACGGAAAATAACTTTGAGGCATTTTATATTACACAGAAGTTCCCCTATTCGCGCGAGGAGGAAAGGCAACTCTCAAGCTCTCCGAAAGACGTTTTGGAAAAATATTTCCCTGGTGCTTACGATTGGTTTCTCTCTCGCGGCATAAAACTGCGCCCTTCGCCAACTGTTTATGATAACAGCAAAGCTAAACGTATTTTGGGTTGGCAACCTGAACATAATTTTGCTCAATGGTTTTCTGAGCATAAGGGCTAAGGAGCAAAAGGGCAAGGGGGCAATTTTTGTTTCTAACCCTTCTTGCCATGCCCTTGTGTACTTCAATCTATTGAATAATTCAAGGGCAAGGTCTTTTTCGCTTATGCAGGAGATGTCAAATGTACTGGAGGTAACAGCGAGGAAGTCTTTTTCGGCGAGGGAGATGTCAATTTCCTACAATTCATAAAACGACTTCAAGAAATCGAATACGAGGGCATCATCTGTCCTGAACATCTGGGTAATCCGAGAAGAGGAGGGGAAGATTTACAAGCGGAATCGGTGAAGTATCTTGAATCATTGATGTGATTTAATAGCAAAAGGTTTCTGCTAAAACTCTATGGTCTCCTTCTCCACTTCTGGATAAATCTTATCAATCTCTTTCTGGATTTCAATTGTCTTTTGAAGGGATGTAACAACCTTGCAATAATGTCTTATATCATCAAGGGATAATGGTTTCCCTTTCCTATCTTTCAGCCATTTATTACAAACTTGATAACCACCAATTTGATACTGCCAGACTTCTTTTGCAATCCCTTCAAAATATTGGTTTTGATTGATATAGACACGCTCTTCTTTTTCATCCCGTAGCGAAGCCCCGTCTTCGTCGGGATAAACTGCGAGGCGAAGCGGTAGTTCATATCTCAATTTTTCAACTTTGTTATCACCTTTACCCTGGAATTTAGCAACGGGTGAGTCGAGTTCTGTCGATTTAAGCAGATGCAGATCAATGAGTCTTTTCCCATATTCACCCATCTTACCGAACAGTTCATAGTCTTTTGTGAAAGGAACCCTCGGAAAATCTATCTTCAGAAACTCGGCGTATTTTGTTCGGTAGGTGTTGGAATAGAGGATAGCGTAGATGTAATAGAAAATCTCTTCCGGTGAAGGCTCTTCTTTATAAACCCCGGAGAGAGCGGCGAAAAGTTTGGGGCTAATGTTCGGTTGTTTTTCCTCTGGCTCTTCCGTATGGCTGAACATGTCTTTTTTGTCAATGTCGGGGTAGAGGTAGAGTGGGGAAAGACTCAAAATGCCCTTGTTGCTATAAAATGCGCGATTATCAATAACATATTGGCTAACAAAAAAGTGGCTGTATGCTTCATTTAATGCCACTTGCCGCATAAAGACAAGCCCCAGATTTTCCTGCATCATGTGGCGCATGACTTCTTTGCGAGAGCGTTCAATAACTTCATCATGATAAAAAAACCACCGAATATCAAAAGGTCTATATAGAATATTTGTTATTGAATATTCCCAATTCTCGTCCTCTCTTACTTTTTCTCGCGCATCTTTTAATTTCCAATTTGATTTATCCTTCAAGTTAAAAGTCTGTCTGACAAGTTCATCTTGCATTTTCTCATCGCGGAACATTCTGATACGCCGTTTAAGTGCTTCTTGGCCAAAGTCTATCACAAACTTGTCCCTTGATGTTACAATACCAACGCTATTCACTGGAAACACTTCAGTTATTTGGGGGTATTTCTCATAACTTTTTAAAAACCTCTCATCTCTGGGAATAAAAAGATAAAATGCGGATTTCGGCGACAACTCCTGCCAGGTGGTTGTTTTTATATCATTCTCCAAGAGCCAATCATGTTTATCAGGCTTCCACAATCCCCAGACCTCTGAATGATATACCTTGCATTCTTTCTCTCCGCTTTTTTGTTTTATGAAAAGAGCAATGGCTACTCCCTGTCGGATATCAAAGACATTTTCGTCCTTTGAACCGTCGGGGCATTTTTCTTTTTTCAGGCTATTGCCATGCAAATCTAACACGTAAATTTTATCGAAACTATTCATCAGGGACTGCCGCATACCTCTGAAAGTTGGATTATCAAGATAGCTGTGATTGGTGATAAATCCTAAAACTCCTTCGCCTGCCTTGTCTATCTTCCACTGGGCAAAACGGATGAACTTGACATAGTCATCTTGAAGCCATTTGGGATTTTTTTCTCCAAGAGGTTTTCCATCAACAAATTTATAATCATCAATACGTTCTCCTATCCAGGTTTTTATCTTCTTTCTTTTTTCTTTTCCCTTCTTTGTTATCTCTGTGGTGTACTTTTCGCTTACGTTTGCCGAATGTCCTGAATACGGCGGATTGCCGAGTATCACCAGAATATCCTGTTCTTTTTTGACTTTGCCTGCTAAATAGGATTCTTCAGAAAGCGAAGCCATACCGGGAAATTCGGTTTGGGCGAGTTCCTCCATCTCCAATGTATTGGTCAGATACAGCTTGAACCTATCATCCTCTTGGAGTTTAGAGCCAAGTTCTTCTAAGAGAAAAGACATTTTTAGATGACCGACTGCATAGGGAGCCATCATCAGTTCAAAAGCATAGAAATTTTTAAGGATTTGCTCTCTGATGAAATTTTCCTTCCCGCCTTCGCCATATTTGGAAACAAATTCCTCTACTGCCAATTTAGCTGCTTCAGCCAGAAAGGTAAGCGTTCCTCCGGCAGGGTCTAAAACTGTAACCGACTCGCTTGCCAATCCATCCGTCCTATTGAAATGTTCTTTCAAAATATGATGCAAAGAGCGAACAATATAGGAGACCACTGGTTGTGGAGTATAATAGACGCCTCTCTTTTCCCTCGTCTGCGGGTCATATTCAGCCAAAAAAGTCTCATAAAAATGGACGATAGGGTCTTTGCCCTTGCCCTCGTGAAAATACTGGTGAAGTATCTCATTTACATCAGTAATCGCTAAAACTTCCGAAATATCATCAATAATCCATTCCATCTGCGGGGGCAGGTCACCAAGAGAAATGAATTCGAAAACTTCTCTTAAAATTCCGATGGTGTGTGGAATGCTATCGTAGGCGAGTTTTCTATTAAATCCGTCTTCTGACCGGGTGCGTGCGGCAAAAAGTCCATAGGTGATGGTTTGTGAATAAAGGTCGGCGAACTCTTCTTTTGAAAGACCGCTTATGAGATATTTTCTGAACGCCTCATAGAACCCCAAGATAAAGCCTTTTCTTATCCTCTCTTCCTCTTCTAATTCCTGTGCAATGACTTCGTCCTTCAAAAAGCGTGTCCTCTTTGCTAATTCTATTGCCAGGCTTTTAGCATCATAGACTTTCGGCAGAGAGAAGGAAAAGAATCCCTCAAGCAGTTTTAGGAATTCAGGTTCTTTTTCAACCGGCGGGATGGTTTTCAGTTCATGCACGATAAAAGGTCTGCTGATAAGGGCTTTATTATCCAAAACACCATTGCGATAAAGTCTGAATTCCAAAAAGTTGGTTAGTATCAAGTTCGGGAAGGTATGCCGATAGCGTTTTAATTGCTCTGAATCTTCTACAGAATCTAAATTCTCAACTGTTGGTGCTTTGGCTTCGATATATCCAACGATATGTTGTGTTCCGTCCCAGATTCTAAAATCGGGATTGCCGGCTTCAGTCTTCTTTGGTAGCGTTGTTACGTGGATATTTCTTTTGTCAACCGATTCTGTATATCCTTTTAGCAATCCTTCAAGAGTAGAGTAATAACTTTCTTCTCTGGCATCCCCGCGATTAGCAATCTCATATATTTTTTTCAAATATGATTTTAGCATTTTGTCTCTCCCAATGATTTTAATTTTGGAATTATCCCAGGATATTATTCAATTCTTCAGGAACTTTTTTAAGTAAATCAATGATTTGATTTCCTTCCTCCCAAAATGCCTTGAATGATCGACCACCATCCATAGTAAGTCTGTGTTGTTGGATAGCTTTTAAACGCTTTGTAGCTTCATTCAGTATCTCAGTTAATTTCGATTCATTACTAACTATTTGTGTTTTAATAAAGTCCAGTACCTCTGAACAAGCTTGTTCAAGAATGTACTTTCCTTCGTCTATATTAATTGGTTCACTATCTCGTTCAGCATTCCATTCTGCTTCAACTCGTCTTAGAAAACTCTCGAATTGCAATTTAAACATCTCAAGGGCTGAACGCTGAATCTCCTTTTCATCTGCTTCTGCTTCCTTAGAACCTTCAGCGGATACTTTGTGAATAGAATTAATAGTCGATGTAATATGTCTTTGAAGTTGTTCCCGCAAGTCACCAATAGACTCGTATTTAGATACCAGCCCCTCTTTTTGACACTGCTTTTTGAACTCCAAAAGTCTTTCGTATTGAACAATATCAACACTATCAAGAACTACAGGAACTGATGAGAAGTAGAGTAATACGGGTTTGCCGGCTTTTCGGAACTCTTCTATTTCTTCTACAGTGCCAGACTCAGCCCTTCCTGTATATGTGCCAAGTCGAGTCCAAAAGGTACCAACCAAAATGTCACAGATTTCCACTAACTGTTTATTTATAATGGCCTGTGGCCTATCACCCATTTCAGGAGCAGTATGGGTCTCCCATAAGACTGGCTCCAACATTACTCCGGATTTAAGTGAATTGGCAGCGTTCCAAGAGTGAATAACTTCAGGGATGGCCTTGCGTTCATCCACAATATCGGATGGTGAAGCTATGAGAATTCTATATGTCGTAGCTTGCCGCGGCATATTTAATCCCCTCCTTGTTTGTTAAAGTGATTGCGTATAATACCAACTTGCGTTTCATTGAGTAATACGCTGTTGGTTTATCTGGTCAATGCTATTTACACCTGGGCCATGATTTTCTCCCTCAACCAGGAATTAATAAGTTCTGTTGAGGAAATTTTCCTTGATAAAGCAATTTCAGTCAGCTTATCGGCAAGCTCTTCGTCAAGGGCGAACAAATGTGTCCGCCTCTGGATGTCCACTTCGAAGTGGGCTTCGGACATTCCGTCACAGTATTCGCCAAGGTCATGGGTATCGAAGAATTCTACAAATTCATCAAGTGATGCGAAATGAGGCATATTCTTTGACTTATTTTCTGCTATGGTATTTTCTCTCCTTTTGAGCTATTTTTGCAAGTTAGAGTTTAGCATATTTCTTTTGTCATGTCAAAAAAAACCTCACTCCCGACCTTTTTGTCCAATTTGTGAGAAAAGCAGTTGACAAATTCCTCTAACTTTTGTAAGATAATTGGTGAAAAACTCATACAATTTCGGATCAGTTCAGAAAACACCAATCCGCAAGAACTTTTCAATCAGGAAGGAGACAATGATAGTTATGCAATTAAGTTTCACGATTCTATTAGGGGTGGCGACCATGACGGCCAATGCAGAAACGGCTCAAAATGAAGTTGTTTTCTATGTTTCACCTGACGGCAACGATGCTTGGTCAGGTAAGTTGTTATCGCCTAATGACAGCGAAACAGATGGTCCCTTCGCAACATTGCAGCGCGCACGCGATGCTATCCGCGAACTTAAACGCCAGCAAGACAACTCGCTCGAACAACCTGTTACTGTTTTCGTTCGTGGCGGCACTTACTTTTTGGATGAACCGATTGTGTTCACGCCAGAGGATTCAGGGACGGAGGGGAGGCCCATCACTTTTGAGGCATATCGCGATGAGACACCCGTAATCAGTGGTGGACAACGCATCACGGGCTGGAAGCAGGTGACTGTGAAAGGCAAACAATTGTGGGCGGCGGAAATTCCCGAAGTTCGTGAAGGGAAATGGTTCTTCCACCACCTTTGGGTCAACGGAAAACGATGCGTCCGCGCGCGCCATCCCAATCAAGGCTACCTAAACATCGATGAAGTGCCTGATGCCACAGCGGAAACGCAATGGCCTGAAGGGCAAACAGGCTTTCGTTTTCAGGAAGGTGACTTGAAAGCGTGGGAAACGGCAACCGATGCTGAAGTCGTAGCGATGACCCGATGGGTGGAATCCCACCTGCCTATCACAGGTGTGGACGAAACGGAGCGTCTTGTGACATTCGGCAAGCGTAGTGTCTTTCGCCTTGAAAAAGGTGACCGTTACTACGTGGAACACGCTTTTGAGTTCTTGGACGAACCGGGCGAATGGTATTTAGACCGCGATGCAGGCATGCTTTATTACCTGCCGATGCCCGACGAAGATATGAGCGAAGCAGAAGTTATTGCGCCCGTGCTTGAACAGTTGGTAAGATTTGAGGGCAAGCCCGAGGCAAGGGAGAGCGTGGAGTACCTAGCCTTTCGCAGGTTGAACTTCGCCCACACAGAGTGGTATTTTCCTGAAGGTTTCCGGTCTCAGCGGCCCAAGCCCGATGTCGGAGGTTTTTCGCAAGCCGCGATAGGTGTGCCCGGTGCCGTTTACGGTGAAGGCGTTCATCAATGCGTTTTTGATGGTTGCACTTTCGCACATCTTGGCACTTACGCCATTGAGCTTTCACGCGGCTGCAAGAACAACCGTATCGTCGGTTGCGGGATTTTTGACCTCGGCGGAGGCGGCATCAAGATTGGCGAGACAACCATCCGCGAGGGCGAAGCCGAACAAACTCACGGCAACGAAATTACCGATTGCCATATCTACAATGGTGGTCGCTTTTTTCACAGCGCCATCGGTATCTGGATTGGGCAGAGCTACAACAACCGCATTGTCCACAACCACATCCACGATTTCTACTACACTGGCATCTCCATCGGCTGGACATGGGGCTATGGGCCCGCGCTGGCGAAGGGCAACATCGTGGAGTTCAACCATATTCACCACATTGGTGTTCAGTCAGATGGCGACGGCCCCATCTTGAGCGACATGGGCGGCATCTACACATTGGGAATGCAGCCTGGAACAGTCGTCCGTTCCAACCTATTCCACGACACCGCGGGCTTTCGCTACGGCGGCTGGGGTATCTACTTCGATGAAGGCAGCACGCACATTGTCGCCGAAAACAACATCGTCTATCGCACCACCCACGGCGGTTTCCATCAGCACTACGGGCGTGAGAACGTCGTGCGCAACAATATCTTTGCATTTGGACGCGATGCACAAGTTCAACGCACTCGACCAGAAGAGCACTCAAGCTTCACTTTTGAGCGCAACATCGTCTATTGGAGCGCAGGTAAAATGTTGTCAGGTAACCTGGGCAACTTCAACATCGCCTTTGACCGCAATCTTTACTGGTGTGAAAGCGGGGGCGAAATTCAGTTCGGTAATATGTCGTGGGATGAATGGCGAGAGAAAGGGATGGACAAAAACTCGCTGATTGCCAACCCGCTGTTTGTAGCGATTGAGCAGGATGACTTCCACTTGAAGCCTGATTCGCCTGCCCTCAAACTTGGTTTTGTACCGCTCGACCTTTCCAAAGTTGGAGAGCGGAAGTGAACGAATTACGAATCACGAATTACGAATTACGAATTAAAATATTCGTAACCGGAATGCTGAGCGCTTATTTGGAGTTCAATAATCAGCAAAGGGGTAAAAGGCAGGAGGACAAGATGGCTTTTTGAATACGGAATGCAGAATTAAGAAAATTTACATTCCGAATTCCGAACTCCGAATTCCGGAGCATGGGGAGCTTTTGATGAGGATATTGTTTGCTATCTGCATTTTATTGATACTTTCGCCCATATTGAATGCAGAAAATATTTATCCTTGGCTTCAAAACTATGATGCTAAGAACACAATTGCCGAAAGGATTAAAGTACCTGAAGGCTATACAAGGGTAAAGGTGAAAAAGAACAGCTTTGCTGATTGGCTTAGGCATCTGCCGTTGAAGCCGAAAGGGACGTTTGTGAGATACTGGAATGGCGGCTTGAAAAGTAATCAGGATATACATGTTTCTGTAGTAGATATGGATTTGATAGGAAGGGACCTTCAGCAGTGTGCCGATGCTGTAATCCGTCTACGCGTTGAGTACCTATGGAGCGTGGGAAAGGCAGACGAAATCCAGTTCAGCTACTCATGCAGCCGTGAGCCAATACCATGGAAGAGATGGAAAGAGGGTTGGCGCACAAAGATATATAAAATAAATGGCAGAGATGCATTTCGCTGGGTGAAGATAGATAGCTATGAACAGAAGCTTCGCCTCTCTAAACTTTCGTGGCCGTTCACTTCGTTCCGAGACGATTCGCGAGAGAATTTCAAAAATTATCTCTACAGCATCATGATGTACGCAGGAACCTGGTCTTTAAGCAAGGATATGAATGAGATAATTTCTTCTGAAGTGAAAATTGGTGATGCTTTTGTGCAAGGAGCTTTGCCTGGATTTGGACATGCAGTGTTGATTCTCGATATGGCTGTTTCAAACTCTGGCAAGAAGATAATGCTTCTCGGTCAAAGCTATATGCCAGCCCAAGATTTTCACATGTTGAAGAATTCACAACACGAATTTTCTCCATGGTACGACGTCAATTTCGGCGAAACACTCAACACACCCCAGTGGACTTTTCAAGCCAACAACGCCAGAAGGTTTCAGGAACATGGAGAGTAGATAATCAAATTGTTGGACTCTTGACAAGTTCAACAATATGTGCTATCCTTCAACATTAGCAAATTTAAGTTCGCTAACTTTATCGACACCGTCCGCGAGCGTCGCGAACCTGAAGTCCCGGGCGAAACGGGGTTGCGCTCGGTCACTGTTGTTTATGCTGTTTTGGAATCTGCTGCCTGCGGACAGAAAATGAAAGTGTAAGACATACCTTCTGGAGATGTTTGCAAATTTCAGCAGCGTGTCAAATAAAGTGGTAATTTGGAAATTACCCAATTACCAAATTACCGTTTTTCCAAATTACCCAATACAAGGAGATATAAAATGCCGACAGGTAAAATTAAATTTTATAATAAAAACAAAGGGTATGGTTTTATAATCCAGGATGATGGGGGACAGGATATATTTTTGCACAACTCCGCGTTACTTGATAAAGTGATGCTCGAAGCGGATTATAGTGTAGAATTCGATATTGAACGGGGGAAGCAAGGGCTTGAGGCACACAACATCATCGTCATAGACCCAGACCCGAAAACATTGCCACCTTTGGTAAAAGAAGAACTTAAAGCTGATGACGCAGAAAAAGATGAAGAAGTACAAGATGCGCAGAAGCAAAAACAAGACCGACCACAGCAAATCCGGCCGCCGACGCGGACGCAAGACCAAGCGGATGTGCGTATGTCTATTGCGTTCATGACGAAACAGGTACAAACAGAAGCTCCTCTTGAATTTGCCCTCGTGGATAATGAAAAGATTAACGGCAAATTGGCAGGCTTTGACGCGTATACCATTAAGGTCATTTCCGATGCAAATGAGAAGTACCTAGTCCAGAAGCACGCGCTCAAGTATATCAAAAAAATCCGCGTTGATGAAGATGAAACACAAGAGCCTGAAGAATAGTATGACTGGTGCGTAACGACAGTCGCGTTTTTAGTAACTAAAAAGTTTGGTTCTTACAATTTGAGTGTGGGAAATGGTTAGCGAAGCAAATATCTTTTTCTAAAAGAGGTTTTAGATTTGACAAGCCTGCCCCCGGATTTATGATTTATCCGGGGGCAGGGGGCTATAGCAACATGAAAACAATGAGTGATGAGAGTTCCTTGTAACCGAAATAGTGTCAAATGATTTTCTTTGTCATACACCGAAACGCACACACTATTTCAAAATAGTCATTCGATTTGTTGCTATGAAATCATCGGTCATAAGAGTATAGAAGTAGATACCACTTGATACAGGCTCTCCGGAGCTATTGCATCCATCCCAATACACGGCTTTCGATGTGGAAAGGTATGCGCCAGAAAGTTGACGACCGAGTTCCAGAGACCGTATCAATGTGCCATGTATATTATAGATTTTAATGGTTACATGGCTATCTTCAGCCAGATAATACGGAATCCAGGTTTCAGGGTTAAATGGATTCGGATAATTCTGATACAACGCGGATAGTTTAATTTTACCAAATGTAACTGGTTGCTTACCTTTGAGAGTTACACTAGCAGGCGTGAAGCCATCGAATCCTTCCTCTTTCACAGTCAACGTTTGATTTGGTTCGATAGGAGTATTCAAAGTTTGGACGGTGCCATCTGGGTATGTCACTTCGACGACATTAACATGAGCTATAACGCCCAAACCGAATTCCAGCGTCAGACTGTTTTGCATAATGCCTTGTCCACCGCTGACAATAGCTGTTTGCATTAAATCACCCGCGATAACTTTCACTTTAGCGCCAATAGCATCGACATGTCCTTTCGTACTCATGACATCCACATACAACCAGTTATTGCCATTTCCGCTATTCATATACATAATATTAGGCTCTCCTTTCTTCGCACCAGAAGGCCCGCTATTTGCTACATATATATCGACGAAACCATCGTTATTGTAATCGCCAATAGTGGCTGCACTGCTTCCAAGGTCAGCTTTCACTCCAGCGTTTTCAGTGATATCGGTAAACGTTCCGTCTCAATTATTTCGATACAACACATCTGGTCCTTTATTGTCAACATATATGTCAAGATAGCCGTCATTATCGAAATCCGCGAAACTTGCCGATATACCTGGAGCTTCAAAACCGACTCCCGCTTTTTTAGCCACATCTTCGAAAGTTCCATCGCCTCGGTTTTGATATAATACATTCGGCACAAAAAAATTGACGACATAGATGTCCATATCACCGTCATTATCATAATCTCCAACTGTCGCGCACATTGCGTCACCAGGGTCATCTACATTCACTTTTTGAGCTCTGTCTTTGAATGTGCCATCGCCGTTGTTGAGGTAGAATAAGGATGGTAGGCCAAATCCATTGACGACGTATAGGTCTTGGTCGCCATCGTTATCGACATCAAAAAATACTGCTCCAAATGATGGCTCAGTCGGGTCTGGCCCGCCTGCAACTCCGGCTTCTCCTGTGACATCAGTGAATGTGCCATCTCCATTATTTTTGTAGAGGATATTGGGAATACCAACGTTGATGATGTAAAGATCAAGATGGTTGTCATTATTGTAATCCCCCCATACTGCCCCGACACTCCCATCTTCATTCGCTTGCACTCCAGCCTCTTCGGTCACATCGGTAAAAGTGCCATCACCATTATTACGATATAACACATTGAAGGCTGGTAAAATGGCACCTGGGTCTGGGGGGAATACATCAATGGTAACGTACATATCAAGGTCGCCGTCATTATCGTAATCGCCGCAGACGGCTGAAGTTCCTGCCCAGGTCCCTGTGCCGATTCTTTTATCATCCACGCCAGCGGCTTCTGCAACATTAACGAAGGTACCATCCACATTTTGCTTATATAGCACACTCGGACCATCACCATTGGCGATGATTATGTCTAAATTGCCATCGTTGTTATAATCGAAGAATGCAGTGGAAAAGCCTTTTCCTTCATGGCCCACGCCTGCATCCTGAGTCACATCTGTGAAGGTTGTCACGGCTAAGCTTGCCATATTGATACTGATTATCATGAAAAAAACCAGCATTGTTGTTTTCACTTTTTGTTACCTCCTGGTATATTCTTACTGCGTATTGTATAATTCATGCTTTTTTACGCGATGCCGCAGTGTATCGCGTGTGATATGCAAGAGTTTAGCAGCTTGAGTTTGATTCCAATCCGTCTGAATAAGCGCGGTCTCCAGCAATTTTCTTTCTACTTCCTCCAGCGAAATTCCATCAGGCGGCATATTTATATAAATTTTACCGTTTCCGCCAATGTCCACAGCAGGCGTTTTCCTACCTCTTATCTCCAAATCCAGATGTTCAGGAATAATGACATCTTTACTTTTCAATAGGACTGCTCGTAAGATGACGTTCTTGAGTTCCCTGACATTCCCCGGCCACTCATATTCAATCAAGCGCTTCTCTGCTTGAGGGGATAATCCTTTTACATTTCTATCATATTCATTGTTAAACTGGTCGATGAAGTGGTTGGCAAGGTGGATAACGTCCATACCTCTCTCTCTGAGGGGTGGTACCATGATGGAGACTACATTGAGGCGGTAGTAGAGGTCTTTTCGGAAGGAACCATCTTCTACAGCAGTTTCCACGTCTACATTTGTGGCAGCTATAATCCGAACAGAAACATTAATCTCATCAGTTCCACCAATCCGCCGAAAAGCCTTATCTTCTATAACCTTCAGCAATTTCGCCTGTAAATCGGTTTTCAGGTGTGCGATTTCGTCTAAAAAAAGAGTACCGCCATTGGCCAGTTCAAACAACCCTATTCTCTGCGCCTTAGCGTCAGTGAAGGCACCCAGTTCATGGCCGAATAACTCAGATTCCAATAAGGTCTCCGGGATAGCGCCAGAATTAACCTCTATAAATGGTTCACCGATTCGACAACTGTTATAATGAATACATATAGCGATTAATTCCTTACCCGTTCCTGTTTCACCTTGAATGAGCACTGTGGTTTGAGGAATCTGAATAATCTTTTGGATATACTCCTTCAGACTTCGCATAGGTGGACTTTCGCCAATAATACTATTAAACGAGTATTTTTGTTTCTGATCTTTTTCAATAACCCTTTGGATTGTTAAAGGCAATGTCACTAAATAATCCTTGGATTTAACTACATAGTCAGAGGCTCCTTTTTTCATCGCTTCTACGGCTATTGTCTCATCTCCCTGGCCGGTGACCATAATGACTGGCGTGTGGTAATGTTTTTCATTAATCTTATCCAGAAGTGCTAAGCCATCTCCTTTAGGCAGGGAGTAATCCAGTAGAATAGCATCATAGCTATTCTGCTCGAGTTTTTCAAGACACTCATCTAAATTAGTTACGGCATCAACCTTAAAATTAACTTCACTCTGTTTCAGTGATTCCTTGGTTAATATCACATGGTCAATGTTGTCCTCAACTAATAATATCAGTATTGGTCCTTTCTTCATTCTCCTCCCCTCATAGCAATGGAGATACTGTAAAATGCAAAATCATGGAAATTCAGATGTGCCCCGATTCACCGGGATAAACTGTTTGCTTCGCTCACCGACGCCTTAGGTTTACGGTTCGCTTCGTTTAGCGGTTATTCTATAGGACCGCCACCATCCTGATGAATCGGGGTATGAAACAACTCTATTTCCCCCCCTAAGGATTCTTAGTGAATGCTTTATGT
>SDBU01003918.1_pt1 | contig 18653 bp, 19 predicted proteins | sample 2277071 | NCBI WGS metagenome assembly SDBU01 (sample SAMN10397929, study PRJNA504765) | marine sediment metagenome | isolation source: marine sediment core GS08_GC12, 126 cmbsf | place: Arctic Ocean: Gakkel Ridge, Loki's castle | collected 2008 | reverse complement strand
GATGGATTCCGTCATGCATCGTTTCGGGTTGCACGGATATGCAATAATACCTGCTCTGCTGGGATTCGGCTGTAACGTTCCCGCTGTTATGGCTACCCGCATCCTGGAAAGCAAAAAGGAACAATTTATAGCTGCTACATTAATTTCTATTGCCGTGCCCTGTGCCGCATTACAGGCAATGATATTTGGAATGGTTGGTAATCATGGATTTCAATACGTTGTTTTAGTTTACGGAACGCTTTTTTTGGTATGGATTACCTTAGGTGTAATACTGAAGTATACGGTGAAAGGTTTTAGTCCTGAACTTTTAATTGAAATTCCGCCTTATCGATTACCACCGTGGCGTACCGTATTACAAAAACTGAAGATGAGAAGTTATGGATTTTTAGCAGAGGCTATTCCAATAATTTTAGGTGCAATCATAGTTGTCAATATCTTATATAGTTTTCATGTGTTTGATACTATAGCTAATTTAACTGCTCCGATTATTACTAGTTTTCTAGGTTTACCCAAAGACGCTGTTACTGCTTTAGTTGTCGGTTTTTTACGTAAAGATGTGGCCCTGGGGCTGATGGCGCCATTAGCATTGTCAAGCAAGCAAATGGTTATAGGTAGTGTGGTTCTTTCTATGTCCTTTCCGTGTATCGCTACTTTTGTAATTCTACTCCGACAACTTGGTTTAATTAATATGCTTAAATCGTCCGGCATAATGATTTGCGCAGCGTTAGTAACCGGAGGACTGCTGAATTTTATTCTATAATAGACCAATGGGAACTATGTCTCTCTATATTTTAATAATCTAAATGTATAAGTTACCGTGGGTATTTTTCACGTGCAGCTTTACCTTTTAAGTTTATCGATGTAAAATCAGGAAAGAGGTGTAACTATGTCAGGACATTCTAAATGGTCATCGATAAAGCATCAGAAGGGAGTTACAGATGCAAGGCGAGGACAGCTATTTACCAAGTTAGCTCGTGAGATTACAGTGGCAGTGCGACAGGGAGGTTCGAACTCTGAAAGCAATTTCCAACTACGCATAGCTATTCAAAGGGCGCGCAGTAGCAATATGCCGCTGGACAACATTGAACGTGCAATAAAACGTGGAAGTGGTGGAGGTGAAGGTTCGGATCTGATTGAGGTGGTTCTTGAAGGTTATGGACCTGGCGGTGCGGCCATTCTCGTTAACGCTTTAACCAATAATCGTAATCGCACTATCCAGGAAGTACGTCAGACGTTAACGCGTCATGGTGGTAACATGGGCGAGAGCGGTTGTGTTTCATGGAACTTTCTTAGTATGGGAGTAATAACTGTAGAAATAGATGGGCAGGATTCTGAGGAGTTTACTTTATTTGCTATAGATGCCGGGGCAGATGATGTCAAAATAGTTGATGAATATATAGAAATATATACAAAACCACAAGATTTAGAGGAAACAAGGAAAATAATCGAATCAAAACGTGACATTGTATCTACTGAGTTTGCTAAAATACCTCAAACCACAATGACATTGACTGAAAAACAATCAGCTCAAGTATTAAGCCTGCTGGAACATTTGGAAGAACTAGATGATGTGCAGCACGTATTTAGCAATGTAGAGTTCTCTCAAGAGACGTTACCAAAAGACTGACATAAGGCATACATGCGAATTCTTGGCATTGACCCCGGAACAATAAATATGGGTTATGGTGTTATAGAAACTGATGACGGTATGCAAGCTATTGATTTTGGAATACTGCATGTCGCCTCACAAACTCTTATAGAGAAAAGGTTATGCTATCTATACGATGGCTTAACCGAGATTATTGCAGGGTCATCTCCTGACGAAGTTGCCATTGAGGAACCGTTCTTGGGAAAGAATGCACGTACCGCTTTTGTTATTAGTGCTGCAAAAACTATAGCTATGTTGGCGGCAGTTAAACAAGGATTACCAATTTACTATTACTCTCCAACCCAGGTGAAACGACAGGTTACCAACTATGGGCAGAGTGACAAACTGCAGGTACAGGAAATGGTAAAATTCCAACTTGGTCTTTCAAGTACGCCGGAACCACACGATGCATCTGACGCCTTAGCGGTTGCTATTTGTCATATTTCTTGTAGCCAATTTGAACGATGGGTGTCAGAAAGAAGTTAAAATGATAGCTACTCTTGATGGAACTTTAGAGTACTCTGATTCTAATTCAGCTATTGTAAAAGTTGGTGGAATTGGCTTTAAAGTATACGTGTCGAGGTATACACTGGACCAACTTGGTAATGCAGGTAGTTCCGTATCGATACACATCCATTTTCGTATGAGAACAGACAACATCTCTCTATATGGTTTTTCTTCTAAAGAGGAACTGGTACTATTCGAGGATCTTATTTCCGTTTCCGGCATCGGTCCAAAAGTTGCACTTGCCTTACTTTCCAGCCTGAATCCTAAGCAACTTGTGTTGGCTATCACCAGTGGCAGTGTTGACGTAATCGTTCAAGTACCAGGAATTGGGAAGAAGGTAGCTAGTCGATTGGTCGTTGAATTAAAAGGAAAATTTGAGAAAGAGTGGGGTGAGGATGTCTTACCGTTAGACCCGGAAAATGCTGAGGCTGTTACTGCCCTGACTAGTTTGGGTTATTCGCTAAGAGAGGCTACTCAGGCATTAGCGACCATTCAAAATTCGCCCTCATTGAATCTTGAAGATAAAGTAAGACTCGCGTTACAAGAACTAGGGACCAAATGAGTTTGGTAATTATTACGATTGCTGGTCTGACTTACTATAAATACTAGTTTACATAACACATTTATTGATAGCAAATTGAGGTTTCCACAGTGTATTTTGTTTATCTCTCTGTTGTAATAGAATTTTACGATGCCTAACTTTATTATATCGTCCGGATTTCAGCTAGCGTTTAACCAAGATTTGGCTGTAGAAGGGTTGATGTCGGGACTGAAGAGGGGATATCGAGAGCAAACCTTGCTTGGTGTAACCGGTTGTGGAAAGACCTTTATTATGGCAAACGTAATTGAGAGGTCACAAAAGCCAGCACTGATTATTTGTCATAATAAAACATTGGCTGCCCAATTAGCCGCTGAATTTAAGGAATATCTTCCTAATAATGCTGTAGAATACTTTGTTAGTTATTATGATTATTATCAACCTGAGGCATATGTTCCTAAGACCGATGTATACATCGAGAAGGAAACTGATATAAATGAGGAAATAGATAAGCTGCGACATGCTGCTACTAAATCCCTTTGTGAGCGCCGGGATGTGGTTATAATAGCTTCGGTCTCGTGTATTTACAGTTTGGGCTCCCCTGAAGAATACCATGACTACTCAGTTTCGGTAGAGAAGGGAAAAACCTGTAGTAGAGACAATTTAATTCGCCGCCTTGTTAGCCTGCAATATGAGCGATACGATATTGAAATTACCAGGGCCAAGTTTCGTGTTAGAGGTGATACTTTAGAGATACAACCCGCCTATGAAGAATCGGCATTCAGAATTGAATTCTGGGGAAATGTAATTGAGCGTATTGTAGAGGTTAACCCTATAACCGGCGAAATATTATCTTACCTTGAAAGCTTAGTTATATATCCCGCCAAGCATTTTGTAACAACCTTCGATAAATTGATTACGGCTATTGATGATATAAAGATTGAACTCAAGGAAAGATTGGATGAATTGAGGTCAATGAATAAATTACTTGAAGCGCAAAGGCTTGAGTCTCGAACAAATTATGATATAGAGATGCTTCAAGAAATAGGCTACTGTTCTGGGGTGGAAAACTACTCCAGACATCTACAAAGACGTATACCTGGTAGTACTCCCTGGACATTACTTGATTACTTTCCTGATGATTTCTTGTTGTTTGTCGATGAATCACATATGACACTACCCCAGGTGAAAGGTATGTATAAGGGTGATATGTCACGGAAACGCACTTTAATCGATTACGGTTTTCGCCTCCCATCGGCTTTGGACAATCGGCCATTGAAAATTGAGGAATTTAACGAGCATATTAATCAAGCTATATATGTGTCAGCCACACCAAAACAATTTGAGTATGAGCACAGCCAACAAGTTGTAGAACAATTAATTCGCCCCACGGGATTGTTGGAGCCAGATATAGAAGTGAAACCCGTAAAAGGACAAATAGATGATTTAATTCATCAGATAAAAACACGAGTGGAAAAAGGGGAGCGATGCCTCGTTACTACTTTGACTAAAAGAATGGCAGAAGAACTATGTGATTATCTTAGGGAAATGGAGATTAAAACACAGTATCTGCACTCGGAAGTTAATACCCTAGAGAGAATAGAGATTCTTCGTGAATTACGCCTAGGTGTTTTCGACGTTATTGTTGGAATCAACTTACTCCGTGAAGGGCTGGACTTACCTGAGGTAAGTTTAGTGGTCATACTTGATGCTGATAAGGAGGGATACCTGAGATCCAGTGAGGCACTTATCCAGACTATGGGAAGAGCCTCACGACATATTAATGGTCATATAATAATGTACGCAGATACAATAACTGGAAGTATGGATAGAGCCATTCAAGAAATTGCACGCCGTCGAGAAATCCAGGTTTCCTATAATAAAGAACATAACATAACACCTAAAGGGATAACAAAAGAAATACAGGATATAAGCGCACGATTCAGAGTGGTAGCCGAAACTCAGGCTCCTTACCTGTCTGCTTCGTTACCGAAAGAAGAATTATATAAACTCATTAAAGAACTGGAATCGGAAATGAAACGCGCGGCTAAAAATTGGGAATTTGAGAAGGCAGCAAGGCTACGAGACGACATAATTCAGTTGAAAAAGAATTGCACTTCTAACTCATGACTATACGGCTAACGCTATGATTTGTTAGTAATTACTTTTTACCAGTAAACACTACTATCCAGCTACAGTGAACAGTTTATACCACAAATAAATCAAATATTTCCGTAATGCCAGGTATCTACCAGAGCCAGGAGGGCCACTGGGAGCTGAATGCTAATACATAATGATATGCCAGTACCCCTACAAAAATATGGCTATCAAATCGATCTAGTATTCCGCCATGTCCCGGTAGAAAACTGCCCGATTCTTTTACTCCCGCATTACGCTTTAGCACAGACTCAACCAGGTCACCAAACTGAGCAAAAATGCTAATGAAGAGGGCAAACGGAATAAGCTGCCAGTAATTTAACGGAAGTGGCTCAATATAACCCAGTACAACAAATACAATACTAGCGCCCAGAACGGCACTAACCAGTCCACCAAGTGCTCCTTCCCATGTTTTTTTGGGACTAATAGTCGCAGCGAGTTTATTTTTGCCCCATTTTTTACCAATAAAAAAGGCACCTGTATCACTGGCGAATATAATAAACATGGCAAGATACACCCATACTCTTCCATCATCCAAAATACGCAGGCCAATCCAGTAGCTCAGCATCCAGCCAATATATACTCCCCCAGCAATCATCCATGCCCAGCTTGAGAATACTTTATTTTGCCTCGACTGATAGTAGAACAGACACAATAGTGAAGCTACCAGTATTATGGTAATTAGTACAGGCAACACAATGACATTAGGAGAATGGGGACTTAACACTAGAACGACTGAAAAAAGCATACCCAGGTAAAGCAATAAGAAACGGTTATTGAAATTACTGTCCAGTTGATAAAATTCGAAAGTACCAATAAGAGTTATGCCGGCGATTAAAAAGCTAAACCAAGGAGTGCCGAACCAGTTTAGTACTATGATAAGGGTCAGACCTAGAATGCCAGTAATAACTCTTTGCTTTAGCATCAACTCATCTCAAATAAGTTAATACCGAATTATTATCATGAATGAAATCGAATATTTCAAGATTGTGTCGGGAAATAAATATATCCACAGATACTATTATAATTCTTTTATTTCCTTTTCTTTATCCAATCCTATTTTATCAACTTGTTCGACAAAGCCGGCACAAAGATTATCAATCTTCTTGGAATAAAATACGAGTTGATCCTGGGATATTTCTTTGTTTTTTTCCTGCTCACGTAGTTTGGTAACAGCGGTTCTTCTTTCATTCCGAAGAGTGATACGTCTTTCCTCAGCCCTCTTAGCTACAAGTTTAGCTAGTTCTGTACGTCTCTCCGAGCTTAAATGAGGTATGATAATCCGCACTACGGTTCCGTCATTGGATGGGTTAAGTCCGATATCTGCTTTAAGAATACTTTTTTCTATAGCTCTTACTGATGCACGATCCCAAGGTCTAATCACAATCAAATTAGCCTCTGACACAGATATGGAAGCAATTTGCTGCATGGGAACAAGTGCGCCGTGATATTCCGCCTGGATATTTTCAACAAGTGCCGGGGTAGCTCTACCGGTGCGTATAGTTAACAACTGTTTGGAAAAGCCACTAACAGTCATTTCCATTTTGGTCTTTATTTCGGTTAAAACTTCTTCTGCCAATTACAGACCCCTACGTATAAAATTAATGACAGCTAATCACCAAGTTCGTATCTGCTAAATCTTCTTATCTTGATATTTTCGCCAACTTTGGCGACAGTTTCAGATATAACATCTTTAACGGTTTTAGCAGAATCTTTTATAAAAGGTTGCTCCAGAAGGCAAACTTGTTTAGGGTCCAATTCGTCCTCATCATTCAGGTCATCACTGCTTACATATTGAGGGGACATGGCTGCCACTTGCATAGCAAGATTATGAGCCATTTGCTTAAAATCATCTGTTTTAGCAACAAAATCAGTTTCACAATTTAACTCTAATAAAACGCCTACATGATTAGAATGATGAATGTAAGCTTCAATAAGTCCTTCTTGTGCGTCACGACCGGATTTCTTTTCCGCGATTAAACGTCCACGTTCCCTTAGAACTTCTATCGCCTCTTGTATATTACCTTGTGTTTTGTTTAGAGCATTTTTGCAGTCTTTTATTCCAGCACTTGTCCTGACTCTAAGCTCTTTTATTACTTCTATTGATATAGTTTCGCTCAAGTTTAGTTCTCCTCTGGGTTAAAAGTATAAGATCCTAACACTTCAATTGGCTCACCATCTTCCAATGTTGGTGTCTCCCCAGCATCTATTTCCTGGGAAGTTCGTAATGCTTTCCCTTCAATTACAGAGTCAGCAATTCGCGTACAAATTAATTTTATTGTTTTAATGGCATCATCATTTGCAGGGATAGGATAATCAATATTATCGGGACTACAATTTGTATCTACGATGGAGACCACAGGAATATCTAGTCTTTTAGCCTCACTAAAAGCTATTTCGTCTTTATTAGGATCAACAATAAATAGTGCGTCGGGCAACATAGTCATTTCCTTAAACCCACCCATCTGCTCGTTCAATCGTTGTATTTTTTTGTCTAGCTTTGACGTTTCCTTTTTAGGAAGAGAATCAAGCTCACCCTTTTCTCTCTTATCCTCCAGCCGCACCAGAAGATCAATGCGTGACTGTATTGTCGTGAAATTTGTTAACAAACCTCCAAGCCATCTTTGGTTGACGAAGTACATTTCACATCGCTTAGCTTCTTCTTCAATTATCTGTTGCGCCTGTCTCTTAGTGCTAACGAATAGGATACTCTTTCCCTCTGCCACTAAATCTCGAACATATACGCAAGCTTTATCCAGCAGGGTAACAGTTTGTTCCAAATCAACAATATGTATGCCATTGCGACGAGTAAATATATACTTTTTCATTTTTGGATGCCAGAAACTAGTCTGGTGACCAAAATGAGCACCTGCTTCTAAAAGTTCTTTAACTGATACTTTATCCATTACACCTTCCCAATCTGAAATGATTTCTGACTATAAAACTGTCGTAATTTACCATAATATACGAACCTAGTGCAAGCGACGACGCTATTAACCAACATTCCATCGGAATAAAGTTGTACTAGCGTCCCTGGAGGGATTCGAACCCACGACCTACTGCTTAGAAGGCAGTCGCTCTATCCAGCTGAGCTACAGGGACTGGCTAACAACCAGTTTAACATAGCTTGTGCTTTAACACATATTGCGAGTAGTGAACTGTAAAATAATCGTAATTAAACTTCAAATCCATATTGGTTTACGTATTAAACCATAAAAGCAGAACTTCACTTTGTAGTGAAGTTGTTTCCTGTTTCCAATTAACTCAATGATCAAACCTTTATTATTAATCCTAATCTTTGGCCGTTACTTTATTATCTCTAGAGTCGGTGATATAGAAACCAGAGCCCTTAAATACGATGGGGACAGGGGAAAAAAGGCGTCTTGCATTGCTCTTACAAACAGGACAAATCGCTACCGCCTTGTCCTTGAAGTCCTGTCTAATTTCGAATCTTTGTTTACAACCCGAACATTGATATTCATAAATAGGCATTATATTCTCCCTAAGAATTTATTCTGTCGATTGGTTAGGCTGTTCTGTGGATGTTGTTTCGGTATTATTATTAGCAGAACGGACTTCGAATTCTCCATTCAAATCAATGACCCCAATATTAAATTCTGGTTGATGAGCTTGTAATACATGTTTATTCCAGCAATGAGCATGTAAGTAAACACCACATGAGCAATGAAAAACGACTCTGTCACCAAGTAACTCGTTACCACAAACCGCACAGTCCATATGATTACCTCCCGAAATATTAGCACTTGTCTCTATCGACTGCTAATTATATTCCAGAAAAGGAACTTTCTCAAGTTAATACACGGTAAAGACTATATATGTATATGGCGACACCATATATTGATAGCTATAGTCTACCGTGATAGAATAGCACGCGGTGTTTCAGGCTTTTTATAACTTGAAACCTAAAAACTAATAGGAAACTGGAGGACTTAATGACCACAAGCAAAGGTATGCTTTCGATGATGAATGAAAAAAGGGTATTTAATCCACCAAAAGAACTCAGTGAAAAAGCTTATATAAAAAGTATGGAAGAATACAAGCAAATATATAAGGAATCTATAGCAGATCCTGAAAAATTTTGGGCAGGTTTGGCGGACCAATTAGATTGGTATAAAAAATGGGACAAGGTTCTTGTGGAAGATTTTACCAACGCTAAACATGAATGGTTTGTAAATGGAAAAATCAATGTGAGTTATAACTGCCTTGATAGACATCTTAAGACTGAACGAAAAGACAAAATAGCCCTCATCTGGGAGGGTGAACCTGTCGGACAGAGTAAAAAATATACTTACCAGGAACTTTATGATGAGGTTTGTAAATTCGCTAACGTACTTCTAAAAACAGGAGTTAAGAAAGGCGACCGTGTCACTATCTATCTCCCTATGATTCCTGAATTACCTATTGCTTTACTTGCCTGCGCTCGAATAGGAGCTATACACAATGTAGTTTTTGGCGGATTCAGCGCTGAAGCACTCGGTGACAGAATAATTAATTGTAGTTCCAACTTTCTTATTTGCAGTGACGGCTATTACCGTAATGGAAAAGTGATTCCCAGTAAAATAATTGCTGATACCGCTATGGATAACTCTACATGCGTCGAAAAAGCTATTGTTGTTAAAAGAGCCGGTAACCAGGTCAACATGAAAGCTGGGCGTGATTTATGGTGGCATGATGAGATGATGAGTGATGACATTAAACCTGTATGTGAGCCGGAAGTAATGGATTCGGAAGATCCTCTGTTTATTCTTTACACCAGTGGTAGTACTGGTAAACCGAAGGGAGTGCTGCATACACAGGCTGGCTATCTTCTATATGCGATGCAGACTTTTAAATGGGTATTTGATTATAAAGATGAAGATATATATTGGTGTACTGCAGACATTGGCTGGGTAACCGGGCATAGTTATATTGTTTATGGGCCACTGGCTGCAGGTGCAACTACCCTTATGTACGAGGGTGTTCCTAGTTTCCCCGAACCTGATAGATTCTGGGAAATTGTTGAAAAGTATAAAGTCAGCATCTTTTATACTGCTCCAACAGCTATCAGAGCAATTATGCGTGAAGGTGATAAGTGGCCACTTAAACGTGATTTATCTTCTCTTCGCATTCTGGGCACAGTAGGGGAGCCAATAAACCCTGAAGTGTGGATCTGGTATCACAGTGTAATAGGCGGTGGTAAGTGCCCTGTTTTAGACACATGGTGGCAGACAGAGACAGGTGGTTTAGTTATCACTCCTTTTCCTGGCGCAATTCCACTAAAACCGGGTTCAGCCACTGTACCTTTCCCTGGTATTGAATTAAGTATTTTACGGGAAGATGGAACAACTGTTGATACAAATGAGGGTGGTTGGCTGGTAATAAATAGACCATGGCCCGGGTTGATGCGCGGAGTTTATGGTGAACCAGATAGGTTTAAAAATACTTATTTTGTTCAGTTTAAAGGCGTATATACATCAGGAGATGGGGCTCGCCAAGATGAAGATGGATATTATTGGCTAATGGGTCGTATTGATGATGTTATTAATGTTTCGGGACATCGTATTGGAACTGCCGAGGTCGAAAGTGCTCTTGTATCGCATGAAAAAGTTGCTGAGGCGGCGGTTGTAGGTATGCCCCACGATATCAAAGGACAGGGCATTTATTCTTTTGTTACTCTTAAGATTGGCATCGAAAAGACGGAAGAGCTTAAAAAGGAACTGAAAGTTCATGTCAGAAAGCAGATTGGTCCCATTGCAATACCTGATAAAATACAATTTGCAGATGGTTTACCTAAGACCAGAAGCGGGAAAATTATGCGTAGAGTATTAGTTAAAATCGCTAATGGTGACGGAGACAACATGGGTGATATCAGCACTTTGGCAGATCCGAGCGTCGTTACTGAATTGATAAAAAATATCGCATAATATCTGGATTGGTAGATTAAATTTGCTTTTTGTAATGACTGTTTTTGGCAAAACTTTGTAGAGGAATAGGTGGTTTGAAATAGTATCACCTTACTGATAGAGATTAGCTATTGCCAATAATTTAGGGGTAATAGTGCTGTCTATGCTGGTGCAGTTAGTATTACTGTGCATAGGAATTTAGCATAGTATTTGTAGTACGCTCGCATAAACTTACTTAGAAACTCTTCAAATCTCTATCAAATTAAGATAAAATAGCAGGGAATTCTTTGAAAAAGCCGAGGTAACAGATAATGATAACTAGAATCATGCAAGGTGACATAAAATATATTACGGCTGATGCGATGGTTGTAACCATGTTTGAAGGAGAAAAAAAACCCATCGGGGTTATCTCTGAGGTGGACGAGGCTTTAAATGGGGCTATAGCTCAAATAATCAGTAATGGTGAGTTTAAAGCTAAAGTTAATGAAATTAGCGTCATCCATTCGCTTGGTAAATTACCGGTAAGAATTGTGGCCGTTGTCGGATTGGGTAAACGACAAGAATTTGGTATAGATAAAATACGCAATTCAACGGCTGAAGTTTGCCGGCTTCTAAGAAAATTAAATTGCCATAAGATAACCTTGTCACCACTTAGCGAGGTTATAGAGAATATTAAACTTGTCGATTTGTATGAGGCATATACGGAAGGTAGTCTTTTGGGACTATATATCTTTGATAAATATAAAAAACCAGATCACACGAACGTCGACGAACTACTGCTTGTTTCAGAAAACACTGCGAGATTAGAGGACTTAGGGAAAGCCATAGATAAGGGGCAAATTGTAGCCAGGGCTACTAATCTGGCTCGTGATATGGTCAATGAGCCAGCAAATAATATGACACCCAGCCATATAGCCGATATAGCAAAGGAAATAGCTGGCGAGCAAAATTTAAAAATTAAAGTTCTTGATGTGGAAGAGATGAAAAGCCTGGGTATGGGTGCACTTCTTGGAGTAGCGAAAGGTAGTGTGGAGCCTCCAAAGATGGTTGTTTTGACTTATCAAGGAGATAGCAACTCTAGTGAAACAATTGGTTTTGTCGGGAAAGGTGTAACTTTTGATTCAGGTGGGATTTCACTTAAACCCTCTGCTGGGATGGATGAGATGAAAGATGATATGGCTGGTGCCGCAGCGGTTTTAGCTGCTATAAGTGGTATTGCGCAGTTGCGTCCCAAAGTAAATGTTATTGCTGTTGTACCTACTGTAGAAAATTTACCCAGTGGTACTGCCTTTAGACCATCAGACATACTAAAATCGATGAGTGGGAAGACAATTGAGATAATTAGTACAGATGCTGAAGGCAGGCTTATTTTGGCAGATGCTCTGTGCTATGCCATAAAGAATGGTGCTTCGCCATTAATTGACCTGGCTACTTTAACTGGCGCCTGCCGTGTTGCCCTCGGAAATGGATATGCAGGGGCTTTCTGCAATAATAAAAATTTCATGGAAAATATAAATAATGCCGCAAATAAAACTGGTGAACATTTGTGGCAACTACCGTTACCGGAAGAATACAAAGAACATAACAAGAGTCTAATTGCGGACATCAAAAACGTTGGAGATAAACTTGCAGGTGCAATCAGCGCTGCTCTTTTTCTAGGCGAGTTTGTTGATAAAAAACCGTGGGCACATCTCGATATAGCTGGTGTAGCCGCCAGTAAAGTAGATAATGGTTATATAGTTAAAGGCGCTACAGGATATGGTGTACGTACGCTTATTGAATTAGCTTTATCGTTAGCTAAGAAGGAGAATTAATATGAAATTTAAATGGTTAGGTCATGCTTGCTTCGTCATTACGTCAGCCAATGGAATTAAAATTATCACTGATCCTTATTTAGTGGATCGTGGTATTCATTATTCTCTTATTGATGAAAAAGCTGATATCGTTCTGGTAAGTCATGACCATTGGGATCACAACAATGTTTCAGCAGTAAAAGGTAATCCAGTAGTAATAAAAGATAGTGGAATTCATTTTGCACAAGATATCGAATTTAAGGGTGTTGCCACATATCACGATAACTCATCAGGTAAGGAAAGAGGCCCAAATAACATTTTCTGTTTTTGTATGGATAAAGTAAATATCTGCCATCTGGGCGATTTAGGACACGCACTTAGCCAGCAACAAATTGTTGATATCGGTAAAGTAGACATATTGTTGATACCAGTTGGAGGTAACTTTACAATCGGCGCAAATGACGCAAATGAGATTTGCGATAAATTAAAACCAAAAGTAGTTATAGCCATGCACTTTAAGAATGAAAAATGTGACTTTCCTATAGAGACCGTTGCGCCTTTTATTGAAAATAAAAATAATGTAGAGTCGATGGATTTAAGTGAGCTTGAAATTAATGTTAATGAACTTCCTTCATCTGTGAAAACCATAGTTTTAAAGCCTGCTTAACAGAAACTATAAAGTAGTGGCAGTAGCAGTATTCAAAATAATAATATTAGATTATAGTTAGTACAATGATATATAATGCTTCGGATTTTGTTTTCACTCCTCCCCCTCAACTTTCGTGGGCAAGGCGGGTTCTAATTAAGCCTTGTGCCAGGTATGCTATGCCCTATCCGGTTACAACCAGTCCAGAAATACTGAGGACTATTATCAGGGGTATTAGAAAGGTCACAGATGCGGATATTATCATCGCTGATAGTACGCTTAGTGGTGAACCAATAGCGCCTATTTATAAAGAACTTGGTTACGAATTTAGGCGCGTTCTGACATTCGATATTAATGACTCTCTACTTCTTGAGATAGAGAATCCTCTTGTACAATTTCTGGAAGAATCCACTTTCTGGATACCCAATTTAGTCATACGTAGTGACTTCTTAATAAGTGTAACTCCTTTCAAAGTATCTAATGGAAGTGGATGGTTTAGTATTGCCAATTTATTGAACCTGTTGCAGGTAACTAAGTTTCAAAAGGGTAGATATGCTAGTTGGGGAGAATTGCAAGAGTCAAGTATTGACAGAATACTGGCTGATTTATATTTTACCCTGCCATTCGACCTGGGAATAATTGAGGCCAGACAAAAATATTACTTTACAGACGATCCCACTGAAGGTACTGCGGAGGAATGTGGGAAAATACTGGTAGGGGAGCCTTACGAAGTGGACTTGGAAGCTTCAGAAATGGCTGGTTTGGATACAAGGTACCTGCAACTGATCAGAGAGTACAGAGATCAAATTGAGAATTGAGATAGCCTCCAATACGCCCATGTCCAGGAGATTTGTTTCACGTGATTTCAGTTGAAGACGCCCTGAAAAAGGTATTAAGCTTTATTGAAGTTCTTAAACCAGAGGAAAAGCCTATTCTGGAAGCTCTGGGTCAGGTACTGGCGGAAGAAATACGTTCAAATATTGATGTACCTCCGCTGAATAATTCCGCGATGGATGGTTTTGCTGTAAGGGCAGAGGATACATATGGCGCGCACAAATCCTCCCCGGTATTTCTGCCAATAATTGACCAGGTTGCGGCGGGTTATCTATCAAACAAAACAGTAACATCTAAAACCGCCATTCGTATAATGACTGGTGCTTCAGTACCTGATGGAGCCAATGCTGTCGTGCAATTTGAGGATACTGATGAGGTACTACGAAAATCTACTAAAGATAGTTCTTCGACAATCGGCATAAAGAAGCAGGTAAAAGAAGGACAAAATATACGATTCAAGGGAGAAGATATTTCTATGGGTATGAATGTACTCCCAAGTGGAACATTACTACGACCATCAGAAATAGGAGTTTTGGCATCTCTTGGATATTCTAAAGTTTCAGTTATAAGGCGTCCCGTGGTTGCGGTTTTAGCTACCGGAGATGAACTTACTGATATTGGACAGGCACTTATTCCTGGGAAAATTTACAATAGCAATGCATATTCTATTGCGGCACAGATAAAGAGATATGGTGGAACCCCAAAAATCCTTGGTATAGGGCTTGATTCTATCGAATCAATTGAAAATAAAATTAATGAAGCACGAGGCTGTGACATGCTTATTACTTCCGGAGGTGTATCTCTAGGAGATTACGATGTGGTTAAAGATGTGTTATCCAGACGTGGTGAAATTGCGATATGGACGGTATATATGAAACCTGGGAAACCATCCGCATTTGGAACAATTACCGATGGTGATAAAAAGATGCTCCATCTGGGGTTACCTGGTAATCCAGTAAGTTCTATGATTACTTTTGAGCAATTTGCACGACCAGCCATACTTAAAATGATGGGAATTAAGAACACTGCTAAGCCGACAATTAAAGCTATTATTGATGATGATGTAATAAACAGCGATGGTCGTCGTATCTATGCCAGGGTTGCTGTTTCTAAAATAGATGATATATTTCATGCAAGTCTGACCGGTCCACAGGGCTCAGGTATTCTCACATCGATGACTAAAGCTAATGGATTGGCGATTATCCCTGAGAACACACGTGGCGTTAAGGCTGGCGACGTGGTGCAAATACAAATGATTGACTGGTAAGGAGCATTAAAAATGGTACCCTCTGTAGCTATTGTAGGCGAGTCGGGAACGGGAAAGACTAATCTTATCGAGAGGTTGATTGTTGAATTCAAAAAAAGGGGTGTGCGTGTAGCGACCGTTAAACATAGTCATGGAAAAATAGACCTCGATAAAGAAGGCAAGGATACTTGGAGATTTGCTGAGGCTGGTAGCGATATTACAGTTCTCAGTTCAGTTGATAAACTTGCATATATTAGGAACGTAGATTCTGATTCTAGTATCGCCGAGATTCTTCGAATGATTGGTGGTTCAGTTGACCTTGTGTTATTTGAGGGATTTAAAAAAGGCAATATCCCCAAAATAGAGGTATACCGTGAACAATCTGGTAATGAGCTTGCATGTCCTCCCCAGATTTTATCGGCTGTAGTTACAGATAAGCACCTTGATATTAATTTGCCCCAGATTCCTTTAAACGATACCGCTCAAATCGCAGATTTTATTGAGCAGAACATTCTAAATTTACAGGGAACTAATAGTGTATTATTTATCAATGGTAAGCAAGTTTTCATAAAACCCTTTGTGCAAGATATTATTTCTGAAGCCCTTCTAGCTATGGTAACAACTCTCAAAGATGTAGGTGAAATACAAAACCTGGATATTTCCATAAGGAAAAACTAAATATATGTCTGATTTAAAATATAAACTGGGAATACTGACGGTTAGTGACAAGGGTTCACGGGGGGAGCGTCATGACACAAGTAGCGAAGCAATACGCGAGATATTATTACAAACTGACTTTGCTGTTTCAGCCTATGATATTGTTCCCGATGAAACTGAACTCATCGTTAATAAATTACGCAGTTGGGCCGATGAAGATCAGATTGATGTTATCCTGACCACTGGGGGTACAGGCCTTGGGCCAAGAGATGTCACTCCAGAAGCTACTCTGACAGTGATCGACAAACTCATTCCCGGCTTTGCAGAAGCTATGAGAGCGGAAAGCATGAAAATAACTTCTAGAGCAATGTTGTCACGTGCGGTTGCTGGTGCCAGGAAAAAGTGTTTGATTATCAATTTACCAGGTAGCCCGAAAGCAGCACGAGAATGTCTTGACATAATATTACCGGCTCTTCCTCATGCCGTTGATATACTTCGTAATAATGTTACTGAATGCGCCGCAAGTGATTAACCTCTGAGATGACTTTATGGTATTAAGTAAAAGTTTTAGACAACTTATAACTATAGATATTTGGAAAGTAGTTTAATAATGAATAATCTAGTAGATTCTAGCCAGCGCAATATAAACTATCTTCGTATATCGGTTACCGATCGATGTAATTTACGCTGTATTTATTGTATGCCTGAAACTGGCGTTAAATGGATAGCACATAACGAGATACTCACTTATGAAGAGATTGCCACTGTTGTACGCATTGGGGCCGATCTGGGTATGAACAAAGTACGAATCACCGGTGGTGAACCACTGACCAGGGCGGAGTTACCAAAGCTGATTAAGATGCTCTCAGAAACTAACGGAGTAGACGAGATTTCTTTAACAACCAATGGTATTTTACTTAAAGAACAAGTATTGGCGCTTAAGGATGCTGGTTTACGGCGAATAAATATCAGTCTTGATACTTTCAAACAAGAAAGGTTCAGTCAGATTACCCGTCTGGGGAACTTACAGGATGTCCTTGATGGCATTGATGCGGCCAAGGATGCTGGTTTAAACCCTGTAAAGATAGATATGGTCGTAATTAATGGTGTTAATGACGATGAAATAATTGACTTCGCCAGGAAAACATATGAACAGGGATGGCATATACGATTTATAGAATTGATGCCTTTATCCAATATAAAAGGGATAATCCCCGCAAAAGAAATACGAAGTCGCATAGAAACATTGGATAAACTTGAAACGGCGTCAGCCCCTATGGGGAATGGACCAGCCAGATATTACCGTTTACCCGGAGCTAAAGGTACTATAGGGTTTATTAGTCCCGTCACAGAGCCATTTTGTAGCTGGTGCAATCGTTTGCGCCTGACTTCCTATGGGCAATTATGCTCTTGTTTATTATCCGATGAAGGCGTTGATCTCAGGAAACCGCTTAGAAATAATAATTTACCTGAAGATGAAATTAGACGTCTTATCCATGAGTTAATTGCGTCAAAGCCAGCTCATCATGGTTTGGCAAATGATAACCTTGCTTTGTCTCGTAAAATGTCCCAGATTGGTGGCTGATAACTACAACCTCTAAGAAAGGAATAAATAATGTTCGACTCAACAAATGAAAACGTGGTATCAACAGTTCGGATGATAGATGTAACCACGAAGGCTGAAACGGAACGGGAGGCCATAGCTAAAGGTAAAATCAGTATGAGCGCCTCCACGTTGGAACTTATTAGAGAGAAAAAGATGGTGAAGGGAGATATACTGACTGTATCTGAAACAGCCGGTCTTTTAGCTGCAAAGCAGACTCAACACCTTTTACCACTCTGCCATCCATTATTGCTTACAAATATATCAATCACATTCTATCTGCCACCTGGTGGTGATTTCATCGAGATTACTGCTAAAACAAAAGGTACTGGAAAAACCGGGTTTGAAATGGAAGCTTTAATTGCGGTGTCCGTAACTGCACTGAATATTTATGATATGTGTAAAATCATAGATAAGGACATGAGCATTGGACAAATCAGGCTGATAAGAAAGAGCGGAGGAAAAAGCGGGATTTATGTCGCAGGGGAAAGTAGAGGCAAATATGGAAAACACGGCAAGCTGGTAGCTGTTTCTATTGGCTCAGATGCGGATTCGAAGAGTCCGGTGGCAAAGGCGGTTCTTCGTAAAGAATATGGGTTGGTTGGTGACATACATGCTGGTAGTTCACGCCAGGTAAGCCTCTTAGCAAAGGAAACCATTGATAAGATGTTAACAGCCATAAGTAGTATCAATCCCGAACGAATGAAGACTCAAAATATATCAATTAAGCCTGGTGATTCTGCTGAAAATTTACTAATCGAAGGAATAGATTTAATTGCATTACCTCTTGGCACCAGAATCCACGTAGGGAATGACGCTATAGTGGAGGTTTCTCAGATAGGGAAAGACTTTCATAAACCAGGTTATTACCTGCTTCCTCTTGAAGGGTTATTCGCCGACGTTATTGAAGGCGGCGCCGTTAAAGCCGGTGATGATGTGGTTATCGAATAAGACTACTAATATCTTATAGTGAAACCATCAAAATGACTGACCTGGTCGGACCACATTAACTCAACATTTATTACTGTGGAGCCTGCAGGTCCTTTGCGTAAATTAGATATCAGGCTTTCGAGGTAGTGCTTTTCTCCTACTGCTTTAATTTCTACAATGTCTCCACAAGG
>SDBU01003917.1_pt1 | contig 18654 bp, 18 predicted proteins | sample 2277071 | NCBI WGS metagenome assembly SDBU01 (sample SAMN10397929, study PRJNA504765) | marine sediment metagenome | isolation source: marine sediment core GS08_GC12, 126 cmbsf | place: Arctic Ocean: Gakkel Ridge, Loki's castle | collected 2008 | reverse complement strand
TGGGAATCACGCAAAGTCAATTAGCACGGGTATTAAATTTAACCCAGTCTGCAATCAGCCATGCCGTTCGCAGAGGAAGAAAACTTGTAGAAAGTAATTTTTATTCGATAGTTGATAACTAATTTTCATATTTTAAGGTACGTCCCCTATTTCGTCCCCTATTTATATGTTCGACCGAGTCTCGATTTAGGACGTTTTAGGCCCAATCCCAGTTGATTTCGATTCCAGCCAGTGCCCCTCCATCGACCTGAATGGCGCAGCCGGTGATATAACTGGCAGATTCCGAGGCCAGGAATGCGACCACCTTGCCGACCTCCTCTGGTCTGGCATAACGCTTGATGGAGCTAGCCTGGGCCGCAGCAGAACTCAGGATTTCCTCCCTTGTCTTACCCAACCCCGCACCAAGATTATCAGCAAATCTGTCCCATATTTCAGTGTGTATCAATCCCGGGCAGATGGCATTGGCGCAAATACCGTCCTTGGAGTAATACATGCCGATAGAACGGGTGTAGTTGAGTACCGCAGCCTTGGCCGCGTTATAGTCAGCAACCCCGCTTCCCGGGGCGATTCCGTACATGGAGCTCATATTGATGATGCGTCCCCACTTCTGTTCCCGCATTTTCGGAATTATCAGCCGGCAGGTTCTCACACAGGCCATGACGTGGATGTCAAATTGCGACCTCCATTCCTCATCCGTGGCATCGATTGGCGTAGTGGCGTGAGAATGGCCTGCGTTATTGAAAAGGATGTCTACTTGGCCAAAGACTTCGAAGGCCTTTGAAACGAGCCTCTCAACCTCTTCGGCCTTTTCCAGGTCGGCAGCCACAGCCAAAGTCTTGACTCCCACGGCCTGAAGCTCCTTATCCGTTGTCGCTAAATCGGCCTCGTTTCTCCCTGTAATTACCAAGTTACAGCCTTCCTTGGCCATTTCGATAGCGCTTGCCTTCCCAATCCCCTTATTTCCTCCTGTCACCAGAGCCACTTTTCCTTTAATTCCTAAGTCCATAGGCCGCTTCCTTTCTCTAGCTGGTTACTGACTAGGTAATCAATGTATTACTGTGCCGCGGAAAAACCATGGGTACTCCGCCCTTTGGCCCAAAGGTGGGAGACCCGTCTCTCAACGAATCCGAAGGCGGCTGTTCACGTTTCAGGGGACCTCTAGCCCCCTGCAATCATCTTGACCAGCATGACAGAATCGCCATCTTTCACAACACTGCTAGGCTGGCCGGGATAGTGGTTGACCATAATCGTGAAGACCTCTTCAGGAGGTATGCCGAGTCGCTTTATGAGCTGACGCACGCTTTCACCTTCAACATCATCGAGCACAAGACCCTCATCATGGTTGTAGCCCGGCACATATTTTCGAAGAAGGGGATTAAGTTGTACACGTACCGACATCTTTGTTCCTTATCTCCCTGCGAAATGAACCCCGAGGGCTCTAAGACCCCGAGAACAGTACTTCAAAGGAAATGCAGGTGAAATTCCCCTCGCACGGATTCAAGGTGAGCACGTGTAATCCCAATCGCCCTGCGGAACAATCAAGGCCTGCGTCACTCGTCACAGGCCAAGATCGCTCTTTTCACCATAACCTTGGCGATCTGAATCTTGTAGGCGTTATGGGTCATGGGCTTCGCATCGGCCACCGCCGCAGCGCCGGCAGCTTCAGCCGTTTCTTCATCTACGGCCTTGCCGATGATGGCTTCCTCCGCCTTGTATGCCCTGTAAGGGTTGACATAAACCGCGTTGAGACAGATCTTGGCCGTGTCCACTTCTCCCCTGGCCTTCGCAATCATCGCCGCGCAGTTCACCGTAGCAAAATCGATGGTCTCCCTGGGTGCGGACTTGATGAAGGCACTCATCGCGCCTTCAGTCGTTGCAGGCACTTGGATCTCGACCACGAACTCATCGTAATTGAGCACCGTCGTCTTCATGACATCTGCTGTGAAGAAATCCTCGACATCGACGGTTCTCTTGGTCGTCCTGATCTTGGCATCCAGGGCTATGAGGGCCGGGGCAGTGTCGCTCGGGTGGACGGCATAACATCCCTTTTCCACGCTCCCCCCAAATATGGAATGATACCTGTTGTCACCCTCAATGGCATAACACCTCCCACCACCTTTTCGGAGACAGGGAAACCGGTTGTCGGGATACCTGTAATACCAGCACCTGATGTCCTGGGCGATGTTGCCCCCTATAGTCCCCATTTCCCTCAGATGCGAGGAGGCGGTCCGATGGGCCGCCTCTGCCAGGGCATGATATTTGCTTTTGACAATGGCGTTGATGGCGATGTCCTCAAGCCTCGTCAGCGAACCGATTCTTAGTACCCCGTCCTCCTCTTTGACATAGTCCAGCCCCGGTATCGTCTTCAGATTGACGATAGCCTCGGGATACATGGGGAGAATTTCATCCTTCATCCTGCCTAACAGGTCTGTACCCCCGGCAATGGCCCTAGCCCTGCCCCTGTACCTTCTGAGAATTGAGACCGCCTCATCCAACGTTGACGCGTTGAAATGAGCAAACTTCCTCATGGCAACCCTCCTACGCCTTTCCTAGCGCCTTGAGAACTCTGGCCGGAGTTATGGGGAACTTGTCAATCCAAATGCCAAGAGCATTGTACACGGCGGGCCCCATGAGAGCTGGGATCATCGTGGCCGTGTCCTCACCAATGCCTGTGGCCCCGTAGGGTCCATGTCCAAGACCTGTTTCGATAATAATGCTCTCAGCCGGAGGATAGTCGAGCATTGTGGCGTACTTGTAATCAAGGAGGTTGCGGTTAAGCAATACCCCCGTGTTAGGATCCCAGACCATTTCCTCCGTGACGGCCCTGCCCAAACCCATATAGGTTCCACCATACATCTGACCCTCAATGGTTTCCGGAGAGATGGCCTTGCCCACGTCATTGACGTTAACGACTTTTGTGACCCCAATCTCACCCGTGTCGGTATCCACTTCCACTTCCATGAAATTGGCCTGCCTGCACATACGGGGTCGCCCTGTCTCAACTGCCTGGCCCCATAGGCCGTGGGTGTGCCAGGCCCAAGCGAGTACAGGCGGTTCCGTCCAGACTTCAACCGCATTGAGCATCGGTGTGGCGAACATGACGACGTCCTTTATGGGCATGCTGTTTTTCGGATTTGACTTCTCAGAGATGATCCCGTCTTGGATATCCAGCTCATCGGCGGTCAGTCCCTCGAACTTGGTCGCGGCCAGATCCAGAAGCCTCTTCCTGGCCTTCTGGGCCGCTTTCTTGACCACGAATCCGTTACTGCACAGGTTGCAGGAACCGTCAGGCGACATCAGTGCGAAGCCCTGATTCAGATCAAAGGGATTGATCTCCACGTCTTCGTATCTGACGCCCAGCTCATCTGCCACGATCTGCAGGTAGGCAGTCCAGGGGTTGACGCCGACATCGGAGTGCTGAGCGATGACACTTACGGTTCCGTCATTCTGAATCAGCACGGCCGCAGAACCCGTTCCCCTGACATCGTCCCAATCATGGCTCCATGTGAAGGCCATGCCATGCATTCGTCCATTAGGGAGCCTCAGTGTGCCGGGCGGGTGCCACTTCCGGTCCCATTCTATCGCCTTCTTGCCTGCTTCGATGCATTCCCTCAGGCTATCCCTGTCAGGGAATCCATGCTCCCGTTTGTATTCTGCTAAATAGGACATATCGTGCCCTTCACAGCCGTCGTTCTTCAAGGCCACTTCAGTCGGATCCAGTCCCAGGGCAGCGGCCACGTGGTCAAATACCAGCGTGAAACAGAAGGTATTCGGAAGCTGCTCGCACCGGCACCACCAAGCAGGGGCCTTGCTCACGTCCGCCGTGATCCCCACGAATTTCAAGTTTGGAATTCTGGTGTTGTCAATGAAATGGTCAATACCAGGCGTACACATGTACTGAGCAAAGGTGCTCTTTGTTTCCACCGCTGTGATGATCCCGTCCTTCTTTGCTCCCACCTTGAAATGGCTGACCATCATGTCACCGGACTCGCCGTAGAAGGTCTCGGCCCTGTTGAGCACTAATTTCACAGGCCTGCCTGCCTTTTTTGCCAGCAGCACGGCTATCGTATTGATCCCGTTCTGGTGCCAGTTGGGGGGGTTGCAGCGCTCGCCGAATGAGCATCCCTGGTAGGGAGAATGAGTATGAATCTTATTCATGGGGATGTTAAGCTGCTCGCTCAGGATCAGCTTGCCGAGATAGGGCTGCTGTTCGTGCACCCACATCTCCAATCGGTCCCCATTCCATCTGGCTACGACACATGGCAGCTCGGCGCCCGCCCACAGATGGGCATCCCGTCGCGCCGTGAATTCAATAATCTCGTCGGCTTCCTCGAACCCCTTCTCCACGTCACCCTGTTCGATCAGCTCCCTGTCGTCCTCCAGTTTGTTACTTTGTGCTCCAGGCGCTAAGACATAGGCATCCGGCTTAAGCGCCTCCTCCGCGTCGAGGATGAAGGGGAGTTCTTCCCATTCGATTTCCACAAGCTTCAGGGCCTCGACAGCGATTTGCTCAGTCTCAGCGCAGACGGCCACGCCAACCATCTGGCCTTCAAAGGTCGCCAAGTCCCCGAGGATATCTTTTACGGGTTTCAATGCCCATCCAGCGACTTCCGGAGCCATTTTGGTCGGCGCAGCAATACTCCCCGTAAGCTTCATGCCCTTTATTTCCGGGTCGTCGTACCTGAGAATAACTGTCACTCCGGGCAGCGCCTCGGCCCTGCTTGTGTCCAGCTTCTTGATCCTGGCATGGGCATAGGGGGAATGGAGCACTCTTCCATAGAGCAGGCCCGGAAGTTGTATATCCCTCGTGTAGATCGCCTTTCCGCTGGCCTTTTCGTAACCATCATAACGGCGAACACCGCGCCTTCCAATTTCCTTGAAGGTGATCGTTGGGATATCCGCTCCGATCTTGTAGGTCCCTTCCGCCTTGAGTTTCTGGTATTCTCCCAACTGATTGCCAGTCATTTTGATCACTCCCTCTTAAGATTATTGGCCGCCTCTAACACCGCCTTGGAATGCTGAGGATAGGTCCCACACCGACACAAGTTGCCTCCGAGGGCCTCTCTGATCTCCTCTTCCGTCGGGTCAGGGTTTCTGTCCAGCAAAGCCTTCGCCGTGGTGATAAAACCAGGCGTGCAGTAACCGCACTGCATGGTGTGGTGTTTGATGTAGCTCTCTACCAGCGGGTGCTTGGCCCCGGCAATGCCCTCAGCTGTCTCGATGGTTTTACCGTCGCACTCGATGGCCAGGGTCATGCAGGAAAGAATTGGTCTACAGTCCATAATGACCGTACAGGAACCACACGCCCCACGGTCACAGAACATCTTCACGCCGGTCAGACCCAGCTTCTCGTGGATCAGGAAATACAGTGTCCACTCGGCTTCCACTTTGAGTTCATATGTCTGGCCGTTGATCGTGAGTCTTATGAACCCTTCAGGCGGCGGAAGCGGCTCCGTCTTGTGCTCTGTGACCACATGGGCTTTCAAGGCCTCAAAGGTATCCAGGATCCTCGAGCAGTAGGGACACAAATACTTCCTCGTTTCCTCACCCACTTTTCACCACCTCCTCAGGTTACCGATAATGGAAAAAGGAGCCCCATATCCTAAAGGCACTCACTTCATTTGATACCCCTAAGGCTCCTCAGGAAAACTGATTGGCTGATTCGATTCTCATACTCATTCCTAAAATGTCTCAGAGTATCTAATACGGGAATGGGGGCCGCCTGTCCCAGGCCGCATAGTGAAGAGAGCATCATGACTTTGGATAGGTCCTCCAATGCCCCGATATCTTCTTGCACACCCTCTCCTATGGTCAGTCTCCCTAGGATCTCCACCATCACTTCCGTGCCCTCTCGGCATGGGGTGCACTTGCCGCAGGACTCCTCGGCAAGGAATTCCACGGTCCGGTAAACAAAATCGATGACGTCCCTGTTTTGACCAAATACAGTCACAGCCCCCGAACCCAGGACCGTCTCATAGGAAAGGGGCGTACTGATCATGCTGTAGGGGATAATGCCTCCGGTCGCACCCCCCACCTGGACCATCTTGAAATCCTTGGCTAAAGCTAGATCTTCGACGATTTCCTTAAGCTGGCTGCCCAGGCTCAACTCGTAGACACCGGGCTTTTCAACATCCCCGCTCACGGAGAAGACCTTTGTGCCCTTACTCTCCTTCGTCCCGAGCTTATTGAACCAATCCGCCCCGTTGAGAATGATTTGGGGAATGTTCATCAGGGTTTCCACGTTATTGATGATGGTCGGCTTTTTCCATAGTCCTTTTGTGGGTGGAAAAGGAGGTCTATAACGGGCCTCTCCTCTTTTCCCCTCGATGGAATCCATGAGGGCCGATTCCTCACCACAGATATACGCCCCGGCACCTTCGCAAATCTGGATATCCAAGGCTTCTAAGAACCCTTTTTTTCTAGCCTGTTGGATGGCATTCTTGAGTAAATCGAGTAGGAAATGGTATTCGCCGCGCAAGTAGATGTATGCCTTGCTTGCCCCGATGGCGTATCCCGCAATCGCCATGGCCTCGATGAGGGTGAAGGGGTCATGCTCCAGGATGTATCGGTCTTTAAAGGTACCGACCTCTCCCTCGTCAGCATTACAGATAAGGAATTTCTCATCCTCCTGAGCTTTTCTCGCGAGTTCCCATTTCCTTCCGCAATGAAATCCGGCCCCTCCACGACCTCTTAGCCCGGAGGCTTCGACTTCCTCGATGATCTTTTCAGGGGTCATATGCCTGCGGGCCTTCTCCAGGGCTTTAAACCCGCCCCTTTCCAGGTAGGTGCTGATATCCCTGGGGTCAATCAGCCCGCAATTTTTTAAGACGATCCGCTTCTCTGGCATTCATCATCCTCCATCGATAGCATTGTATCCATGCAATGATGCCTCATCTGATGCAGGAACTTCTCCATGGCTCTCTGCCTACAGAAGACCCGGAACGATAGCGACGATAGGTCAGCTAGTCATAACTGCGCAGGATCTCGGTAATCTTTTCCGGGCTCAGATGGCCGTGCACATCATGACTAATGAGCATGGCCGGGGCCTTATCGCAGGCACCAATACAGTTCGTCAGCTCAAAAGAGAACCTCCCGTCTGCGGTAGTTTCACCCGGGCTTATGCCAATCTCTTTCTTCACGCTCTCGATGATCATCTCGGCGCTTTTCAGATAGCATGGTACGCTTTTGCAGACTCTGATGATATGTCGACCTAGTGCCTTGGTGGAAATAAAGGTATAGAAAGTTGCGACTCCGTAGACTTCACTGATGGGGAGACTTAGGGACTGGGCGACTTTGTCAAGGAATTCCTCTGAAACATAGCCGGATCTCTTTTGCTCGCCCTCGAGCAACGCCAGAAGCTGCGAACGCTCTCTGCCCTGAACAACAGTAGTTTCCCGTTGTGTCTGGCCCATTTCACGCCTCTCCCTTCTTCGGCCTACTCAAAGCACGCGTCGGACAGTAGTCAATGCAAATACCGCAGTCGCGGCAGATCTCTTTATTCAAAGGTTCATCAAAGTCCACAACAACCTTGGAACGAAAACCCCGATAAGCCATGCTGAATACGTCCTTCTTGGCAATTTCGCTACAAGCCCCGATGCATTTGCGACAGAGGATACACTTCGACATGTCTCGCCAAATATAGGGACTCACCTCTTCGACAAGGTAGGATCGGGATTCCCTCACGGCGAATCTGGGTGCGCCCCCTTCCAGGTCGTCCGCAAGCTTCCGCAGCACGCACTTCTCGGTTTCCTCGTCAACAACACATGCTCCCGTATGAGCAGCCATCAGTAGCTCGATGGTTGCCTTGCGGGCCGCCATGACCTTGGGAGAATGGGTGCTAACCACCATCCTTTCCGTGATAGGGGTATGACAGGCGCCCACCAATGTCCTCCATCCTTCCACATCAACAACACAGATACGGCACACTCCGGTAGGAGTCAGCTCCGGGCTATGACAAAGAGTAGGAATTTCAATCCCAATCTGCCCCGCTGCATCAAGGATCGTCATCCCTTCGCGACCACTGACCTCCGCCCCATCTATCACTAACTTTATCTCTCCCATATCTCCTCGCCCATTCTGAGTTTAGTGATTTTACGAAAAGGCATATTTTTTTCCTCAGTCTTGTTATTATTCGTCATTTTTCTCATAGTATAAGCAGCAATTACCGGCACAACGGGATCCTCTTTTCATCTTGTTCAACTCTCCCGGTGCACTGGATTCCTTTGAATGACCTTTAGCCCTGAGTTTGTTCCATCGAGAGTATAAAATTCATTTGAAACCTCTTCATTGACAAAAGGTATGGTCATAGGCGAGATAATGCCGGAGGCTGTTCTGGGCATAGTTATCCCTCATGAGTCGATCGCAGATGTAGCGAGTTCGATGTTTTGAGTTTTCGGTGACCTGAATCTTGTTCAATTCGAGAAGCAACCAGCGCCGAACCACTCCCGACACCACCCCGCTTACCAGATTGGCCGCGCCGTTTCTGGTATGAGCCCCAGCGTTTTTCTTCAGCGCCGATCCCTCTGTCATGGGCAGAGGGGTTTACTCATAGCGGTGGACGATCTTGCCCAACGGCAGGTCACAATCACCTATGCCGTAAAAACCGCAGATAATGCGCTTGGGCTCGAGGATGTAAGTCGGGTCGATCTCCGAACGCTCGTAAACCACTGATCCCCGTCCTTTGAAGAATTTCCCTTCCTGGACGGTTAAGTGAATCGGTGTGAGGATCAACTGCTTTAGTGGCGGCTCCCCTTCTTCGGCACCTGGGATATATTTGAGTGAGAAAAGACCGCCCGTGCTCCAGCCCATTTCTTCCAGCTCGGCCGGGAATTCAGGCACAACCACCGCTTTGATAATCTGGTGGTTCAGGCGATCTACCTGACCCCGTACAGCCTCGTATTCGTCGTGGAGCGAAATTTCGGCCATCTTTTTCTGGTAACCCCAGATCTCCCGACCACCGGTCAGTGGAAGATGGGAGGAGACATACAGAAAGGGTTCATAGTCGCCCTCAACCCCTTCGAACTTGACCTGAACATATAAGGCCGCCTCTTCGAAGACCCCCTGTGTTGTACCCAGCACAAACTCAGAAACCCAGGTAATCACTCTATTTGTGCGGGGCTCGAGAGGCTCGGGGATGACGCGTCTTATGTTTTCGATGTCGGTCTCATAAACCACACATTGAAAGCGGACATCTCTCCACGCCAACGGAGGCTTACCGTAGAGGTGGGAGATAACTGGATTTGTATATGGAAATTCTTCTACTTTCATCATCGCTTCACTCCTTTCTTAAAAGTTTAGGTTGAAACATCATCTTTCGATCGATGCGGCCAATCAAGATCCGAACGGGAGGAGAGCACGAGAAGTGCACGGTTTGCCTTTTTTCAAGACTTCGAGCGCAACTTTACCGACTCTGGATTCGCTTCAACCGGTTGGTCGATTCACCTACACCTCAGAATGTCTTTTAATTCTATATAGTTAAGTTTCATATCTTCACTCCTACGCCCTCGTCAGCATTTATATGATTGCCCTCTATCTGTCAATGAAAAAATGCGCCGCCCTAACCTGCTTCATCTCCTGAAGTCACTGGGAGAAATACTTTCAGAGTGTCTGCGCCTTCGACTTGATCTTTCAGACCTACCATTTTTCGCTCTCTTACCAGCCTCTGAGATAGTTTCCATTCTTTTGCAATTTTTTCTTTTTGTTAAGATTTTGAAAGGACAGTGATACTACATTGAAATCCTTACCAGATAGTATAACCGCCATCAGCTAACAAGATATGACCCGTTACATAACTAGCAGCTTGAGATGCAAGAAACACGGCGACCCCTTTCAGCTCGGCAGGATCAGCTATCCTTTTCTGTACGGAAAGAGAGGCCCATTCATTCAACAATTCTTCATCAGCTTCTTTTAAGAGGGGTGTGCCTATGAATCCCGGCGCAATGGCATTTACCCGTATATTGTACTCGGCCCATTCATATGCCAGACACTTGGTTAACGTATTCACGCCTCCTTTTGCAGCGTTATAATGACACTGTTTTTGCGGATGATTGGCAATAAACCCGGATATCGAAGATATGTTTATGATGCTCCCCCTTTTTTTCTTAATCATCTCCTGTCCAACGTATTTGCAACATGCAAAAACGCCCGTCAAGTTAATACCAATCATTGTGTTCCAGTCTTCGACAGACATCTCCTCGGCAGCGACCCATTGCGCAATACCAGCGTTATTCACCAGAATATCAATTTTCCCAAACTTGTCCTTCACTGTTCTTACCATGTCCTCAACACCTGAAGCGTCGCTCACATCTACCTTAAGAGCAAGCGATTCTCTCCCCAGTTTTCTGATGTCCGCGGCAGTTTTTTCTGCTATCTCCAAACGCCTCTGGAGTACTACAACATCTGCACCCGCTTCGGCCAATCCTAACGCTATCTCTCGTCCAATGCCCTGACCTCCTCCTGTCACAATGGCCGTTTCCCCTTTTACGCTAAACATAGAAAGAACATCCATTTTATTCCTCCTTTTTGATTATGATTAATTTCATACTTTTTCAAAATAGAGCAAGGCATTCCCAAGCAGCTTAGAAAAAAGACTCAGCGTCACCTTTGCCAAAGACACGCATCTTTTGCCTATTGAAACGGAGCCAGCTCTCTCAACTCTCGGGGGCATAGTACCTTCTAAAAATTGATCATCACTTTAACAGCTTTGTCCTTAGCATTTTCAGTAAGGCGAAAGGCATCAATCGTTTGATCAAAAGGAAATTCATGGGTAAGTATGGGTTTAATATTAACTCGATGATTTGCCATAAGAGTGATAGCTTCCTCGAATACATTGTTGTACCTAAAACTCGTGACGAAATTTATCTCCTTGACCAAAGCGTCCACCATCGGCATGGGAATCTCCTTTTCCTGCGGGAGGCCAATGAGAACGACAAAGCCACCGTCCCTTGCCACCTCAACTGTTTGGCTAAACGTGGCCGCTGTGCCTGCGGTTTCGAATACGAAATGTGTCCCTTCGCCGTCAGTCAAGTCCCTGATCGTTTCTGTAACACCTTCTTCTCTTGCGTCTACCACATGGGTTGCGCCCATTTCACTGGCCAATTTCAGCCTGTTTGGCATCATATCTACAACGATAACATCTCCGGCGCCCAGCGCCTTGACTGCCTCTAATACGGAAAGGCCTATTGGACCTGAGCCGAGAATGGTCACACTTGCTGCAGGGTAAAAACCACCACGTCTTGTGGCATAGAGTCCAACGGCAAAGGGCTCGACCAATGCCCCTTCCTGAAAAGACATCTTATCCGGCATCTTAAAGAGAAAGTCCGCAGGCCAGGCAACATATTCAGCCAAAGCGCCGTCATCGGGTGGAGTGGCCATAAACTTGATACTTGGGCATTTGGTATATCGCCCGTTCTTACAAAACCAGCATCTTCCACAGGGAACACCTGGTTCGAAGACCACTCTATCGCCCATATCAAGCCCTTTAACATCATCTCCGAGGTCCACCACTTCGCCCGAACATTCATGTCCAAGGATAATGGGTTTTTCCACAATGAAAGAACCTATGCGACCATGGCGATAGTAGTGTATGTCTGAACCGCATACACCCACGGATTTTATCTTAACAAGTGCCTCACCTGGACCCGGTTTTGGCATATCGATCTCTTCAAGCCGCATGTCACCAGGTGAGTGAAGAATGAAGGCCTTTATTTTCTCTGTCATTTCTTAATCTCCACATTTGAAAAGTAGTCAAAATCACATGATTTATTAATTTTTCCTGTTACGAACTTTTTAAAAGTGGACTATCTAAAATATTCACAATATACTTCATCAGTTACCTCCAGGGGACTAAAAGGAAAACAGTACTTCATTTAGAGGCACATTCTCAACCCAAACCTTCGCAAGCCCTTCCCTTTTTTATATTTACTTTATTTTCCTTCGGCGTATCGAGGTGTCTTTATCGAAGAGGTGAATAATATCCGGACCGAAATGGAGCCTCACGGTCTCGTTCATATTGTATTTTTCGCTTGCTGTGACAACGACCTTAACCTCACTATTAGACTCATCTCCCAGTTCCAATGTCAAGTTTGTCTTATCTCCTTGGAACTCAATAATCTTAACTAGACCGGGAATAGAGGCTCCTTGCTCTTCCCTTCGGGAGATTCCAATTTGCTGAGGTCGGAGACCGATGGTAATCTCAGTGCCAACATATTTCGAGTCAACTTCCCCCCTGAATTCGAAGGTTCTCTTTCCCTCCTTGGTAGGAATGGACACCTGCTGAGGAGCCTCGATCTTTCCACTAATAAAATTCATCGCTGGTTCACCCACAAAATAGGCTACAAACCTGTTTGCTGGCTCATTCCATATCTCGTCTACCGTCCCAACCTGTTGGAGTTCAGCCTGATCCAGGATTGCCAACCGGTCACAGAGAGAAATTGCTTCAGCCTGGTCATGGGTAACATAAATGGTGGTGTTACCGAGTTCGTTATGAATTCTCCGGATTCGGGCCCTTAACCCGGCGCGAATACGCTGGTCCATATGGGAGATAGGCTCATCAAGAAGGGTTACCTTCGGCTCTCGAACAAGGGCTCGCGCCAATGAAACCCTCTGCTGGTGACCACCGCTCAGGGCCGATGGCTTTTTTTTCAGGATATCTGTCAAGTCAAACATCTCGGCAATAAGCCTGACTTTTTTATCCACTTCGGAAGCACCCAGTCCTCTCGCCCGCAGCGGAAAAGCGATATTTTCGTAAACAGTCATTCGCTGATAAAGGGCGTAAGACTCAAAAGCCAGAGCGATGTTCCTTTCCGCCGGACTCAGGTGATTCACAACCTTTCCGTCAAACAAAATCTCACCCCGGGTAATCTCCTCTAACCCCGCCAGCATACGTAACGTGGAGCTCTTTCCGCCTCCGGAGGGACCCAGAATGGCAAGAAATTCCTTTTCCTGGCAGGCGAAAGTCACGTCTTTGACTGCAACAACATTCCCTGCATAAATTTTCCACACATGATTAAGGTCAACTCTACTCACTTCTGACACCTCTATGCTTTGGATATCTCAAATGTCTTTTTGAAGAAGAACATGCGGTCTTGGCCAAAATCAAGCCAAAACATTTCCGACACACGACCTTCGGTTCTTTCAGTTGTCCTCACCTGAAGAAAGGTATCTTTTAACTCGAAAGTAACCACACTTCTTTCGGTTTCGTGTACAAAGGCATATACCGGAAGCTGGAAAGAGTTGTCCGATATCTTCTCTCTACTTAATTTGATATCATCACATCGGATGCCCAGACGAGCAATGCGTTTACCATCTTCTTGTCTGGCTACTCCATTCATCGAGTCTACCAAATCTTCCCGAACTTGGATGGTAAAATCCTCCCCAGCTTTGAAAAACGCCTTGTTATCCCGAGCAATAATTTCGCCGTCCATTAGGTTAATTGGAGGCTCCCCTATTAATGTACCCACGAAATCACTTGCCGGATAATAGTACACTTGCTCAGGGGCATCAATTTGCTCAATTACACCTCTCCTCAAGACCGCCATCCGGTCAGCCAATCCCAGGGCCTCCCGATAATCGTGGGTTACATAAATGATGGTGCTTCCATACTTGGTGGCGAACTCTCTAAGAAGCGTCTGAGTTGAAGACTTTAATCTGGCATCGAGGTGGGCAATGGGCTCATCAAGTAAGTAAACCTCAGGTTTCCTTACCAGTGCCCTTGCCAGAGAGGCTCGTTGCTTTTGACCCCCACTGAGGAATTGCGGCTTTCTGTCAAGTAATTCCCCGATTCCCAGAAAATTGGCAATTTCTTCGACCTTTCGTTTCTCTTCTTCGGGGGAGAAGCTCCCCTTCCACCGGGGTGAGCGCAGGGGGAAAGCGATGTTGTCATATACTGAAAAATGAGGATAGAGGTTGTAGCTCTCAAAAGCCATAGAAACATTTCTTTCCTGGGGAAGCAGTTCATTGACCACACGGTTATCGAAGTATATTTTGCCTGAGGTAATGTCCTCTATCCCGGCTATCATTTTCAAAATCGTACTCTTCCCGGCTCCCGTTGGACCAACGATAGAAATGAACTCTCCCTCCTTGCAAACAAAGCTTACATCCCTGACCGCTGCCTTGCGCCCGTACAATTTGGTCACATTTTCCAGCCTTACTTCAGCCATATCTATTCTTCCTCTTCCTTTTCCCGAGGGCCGTATTTAAATACCGCAATAGCCAGAAGGGTAGCAATGATCGCTCCTACCCACATAGGAACATACTTTTCCACAACCCCAAGCCAAAATAGATTAAAGCCAATCCAGACCATTACCGCCATAAAAAACCAGGTTCCCGGCGTCATTCGTGGTAGCATACGTCTAATGACCTCCAGTTCTACATTGTTCTATCACTTGAACGCACCATTTGCCCCTATTAACCTTTAACCGCTCCAAAAGTCAGCCCTCGGACTATATAGCGCTGCATGAACCAAGCAGCAGCCAATGTGGGAAGGACTGCCATACTGGCAGCAGCACACATCGGTCCCCACTGTATTTCTATAGAGCCCCAGAACATTGCCAAGCCTACGGCAACGGTTCTGGCATTTATTTTGGTGAAGAGCATGGAGAACAGGAACTCATTCCAGTTAAAGACCAAGACGAATACGGCAGTAATTGCCACTCCTGGCAAGATTAGAGGAATTATAACCTTCCGCAGGACATCAACCCGCGAATAGCCATCTACCATAGCCGCTTGTTCCAGCTCCGGGGCAATCTCTCTGAAAAATCCATATAATAAAAAGGTGGCAAACGAGATATTAAAGTAGTAAAAGAAAAGTGTTAGCCCCAGGTGTGTATCCATAAGCCCTATCTCTTTGTAAACAAAAAAGTAGGCCATTGCCGCTAGAAAGCCGGGGAACATCCTGGTTGAAAGAGTGACGAAAAGCAGATGACCGCCCCCGGTGTTCCAGCGGGCAAAGCTGTAGGCAGCCGGCAGGGCGAAGAGCATCGTCAGAAGGGTGCCACTCAGACTAATTATCGCAGAATTCGCCAACTCCCTCACAATCGTTGTATACGTAAATACGTGCTCAAAGCTCTCAAGCGACGGATTGAAAAAGAGCAATTTTCCCAGCGAGACGGAGAGAATATCAGCCCGGACCCTAAATGCCGTTATGAATATCCAGACTATTGGAAAGATAAAGCCAAACACGACAAGAACCACAGCTATCCAGAACAAAACGGGTGTTAGTGTTTTCATTGCGTCGCCTCTCTCCAGTTCATTTTATCACTCCCAGGGCTCTCATCAACAGCCGGAAGACAATAAAAGCGAGAATAATCGTAATAAAGAGGGAGATTATTGCTAATGCCGACCCCAGCCCGAGGTCAAAATACATGAATACGACCCGGAAAATCACCCAATCTAATGTCTCGGTACCGGCACCACCTCGGGTAGTGGCGTAGAGAGGGTCGAATATCCTCATCAACCACATGGTGCGCAGCATGATAATTATCAATATGAGGGGTGACAACATGGGCAAGGTTAATCTCCGGAAGGTATACCAGCGAGTGGCACCATCAACCGTTGCCGCTTCAAATGCATCTCTTGGCAGGCTTCTCAGGCCGGCAAGCAAGACAAATATAGAGAAAGGAGTCCATTGCCAGGATGTGAGAAGTATAATGGAAACTATTGCCATGTTTGTGCCCCACCAACTAATCTTGGGTAAGCGAAATATCCCAGTCAAAACTTGATTTACAAGCCCATAATCATAGTGGAGGAGAAAATTCCATACCAACGATACAACCAGGGGTGAAATAAGCAGAGGCAGCAAACAGAGTCCTCGTACCACATTCTGCCCTTTGAACTCCCGGTTGAGCAAAAGCGCAACCAACATACCCAAGAATAATTCTACAGTCAGGCACCCAACTAATATTTTAAACTGAGCAAAAAGGGCGGGCCAGAACACTCTTACATCGTGCAATACGTAGCGAAAGTTTTCCAGCCCAACAAAGATAGTCGGTTTTCCCGGAGCAAAGGTGTTAAAGGAATAATATATGCTAAAGAAGAGAGGATAGAGCATAAATACGGCTAAGGTCACCAAAAGCGGAATTAGGAGGGTCCAGCGGAAATATTTCTCGCTGAGGAGAACATCCCAAAACCCCTTCTTTTTCGGTATCTCTGCCTCAGTTTCAGCAACATAAGTTACCACTCAACTTCACCTCATTTCATTAAATGATATTTCATAATAAAGCCTGTTCAATTTTTGCCTTTGAAAAATATAGTTATATTAATAGGTTATAGCCATTGAACAGGCTTTAATACTAACTTGCCTTGTCAACATAACCTACGTTGCAAGCATTACCTGAAACGTCATTAGCCTTAGTTTGGAATAAGGGGGTACCTCTTGTGGGGTACCCCCAATTCCCTTACTTAAGCAGCTCCCAGATTCCTTCTTCCACCCGGATGGGTCGGTCACCGAATTTCTGCTCCAGTATGATAGTCTCCGTAATTATCCACTTGACGGCGTCCTTTACGGAGATCATGCCAGTCGCCATCTGGTGCAAAGGTAGTATGTGCATCTCATACATTCTGCCGGCAGCCTTGCTGTTAAAATGGAAATAGGTATCAACAACCTCTGGAGTTGACCACTCTGACCAGTTCCTGAGCAACATTTCGCCCCGAGCTCCAATCTTGGTCCGCCACTCCGGCAATTTATATTGGGGTTCCTTGTAGAGATCGGAGCGGATGCTTGCCCATCCCTCCTCACCAGCTGCCTTCTGAAATTCATAGGAACCCATATACCTCATCAGCCAGAAAGCGGCTTCCGGGTTCTTGCTGGCTTTGGTAACACCTTGGTAGAAATTGCCAACATAGCCCCTACTCTCATAAGGTGCTTCAGGAAGCGGAGCTATGACCAAACGGGCGCCGGGAACCTTCTCTTCCACGGTGAAAGCCCACTGGTCGAGGGGTATGTAGTTGTCCATCATGTAAGCATACCCTTCTGCTATCTGAGAGGTGTTATAATCCCAGAAACCAGTTCTGCAGCCAGGAGAAGAATAGTCGAGCACCAGTTTCCTATAGAACTCGCCGGCTTTAATCATTAGTTCCACATTCTTCTTTTCCCAGACGTATTCTATGACATCACCAAAAAGCTTCTCCTTTACTACCGTCTGATAGTTGCCGCCCATACCCCACAGAACTGATGGGTACGAGTCATGGACATGAGCGAAGTTGCCCGCCATGGCTGCGAAACCGTAGAAATCATGCTTCAGAGGCTCGCCCTTCAAGCGCTCACCCTTTTTCCTGGTGAAGAACTCAGCCTGATCCATGAGCCCTTTCCAGGTCTTGGGGATCCTCAGCTCATACCCGTACTTGGCTTTAAAGTTTGCCTTCTCTGTGGGGTGGTTGGTTATATCCTCGCGGACGAATAGGAATTCATCGTATGTATAGTAGGGCATCCCATACTGGACCCCGAACCTGTCGCTGGCACAGCGCCGCATGGTGGTACCGATACCCGCGGCATCTAACTTCCAGCCCTCGACGCCTGCTGGGTCAAACTTTGCCGCCAATTCATCGATAGAATAAAGATAAGGACTCCACTCATTTGTCCAGGTAGTTTCTACGACAGTGCAATCATAAGCTCCGGTGCCTGCTACCAGTTCCGGCATTACCTTGGGATACACAACTGACATCAGCATCAACTCATGAGTGACCGGAACCCCCGTTTTTTCGGAAAATTTTTTAATGTACTTAAGTTGTATTTCAGCACCGCCTCCTGCCTCCAGAGCTACATGGATGGGTCTCTTATTTTTTATCTCAGGGATATCAGCCAGACCCTTGAATGGTTTTATGGCCTTAGCACTGGACACCCCTAATGACAACACCAACACCATAACAAGACAAATAATTAACAAACTTTTCTTTTTCATTTTAAACCTCCTCTATTTAGACTTTGGTTGGATAAAATTACTCTTCTACCTCATTTCTCACCTCCTTCCAAGCTTTCGTTTCGCCTCCTTTAAGAAACCTTTGGTGGGTTCTTGGCAGAATTATATATCCCCCCCACAAAAAAAAGTCAAGAGTTTTTTTCAAAATTGTCATTTAAGAATTAAAAGTGAACCGTTTTTACTAGATTTAAAGTTTAAAAGTGAACACCTGAGAACCCATAATCTAACGCCAAAAGGAGGTTTTAGATTATGGCACAGTTACATAAGCAGACAGCCAGGTTAAAGAACTTATCGAACGCTATTTAAAAAAGAAATCCATCTATAACCTATCCAATATAGAATCCTTATTTTCAATCAGGTAATTCACTCAAAAACAATAAAACCATACCCACTTATAAATGGGTATGGTTTTATTTTAGGATTATTCCCGATCTTATTAGGGGGAAATACCTATCGAAGCCTTTTCTAATTATTGGAAGCTTTTAATGTTTATCTGAGAGGTGTCAAGACATGGGGTATGCTCTATCAATCTGTGAAAGATATCCTTTGTCTGCGAATAAATAGAACCGTAAAAGGGGACGTTGGTTCCAAAACGATTTATCCATAAATAGTGAAAGATATAATTAAGTTGTACCCGCTGCTCATGACTTCAAAAACTAGTGGCATACTATCATATTTCATGAAATGGCTATTTTTAAGGGCGCCGCCTTATTTATCATTTTATCGGCATAACGTCCGA
>SDBU01003916.1_pt1 | contig 18663 bp, 33 predicted proteins | sample 2277071 | NCBI WGS metagenome assembly SDBU01 (sample SAMN10397929, study PRJNA504765) | marine sediment metagenome | isolation source: marine sediment core GS08_GC12, 126 cmbsf | place: Arctic Ocean: Gakkel Ridge, Loki's castle | collected 2008 | reverse complement strand
TGTGATCTGTTTGGATGGATCAGGAAAGAGAGAAGAAGAGTCAGGATCAGAGAGAGCAACTTCCGTGCCAGGCGTGTTTACCGACACTCTCGGTACAGCCTCATTACCGACACTTGCGGGCTTGACTGTCCCTTCAATGTCGGTAATGATAACACCGACACTCTCGGTAATAAGGAAGGGGTTGATACGATGAATCTCATACTTGTTCCCCCGTCTCCCATTCCTACTGATCGCAACCTCACCCTTCTTTTCGAGCCATGCCAGCCCCCGTTGTACGGTAGAGCGTGCGATGTGAGCTCTCTCGGATATCTCCTTGAGGCTTGGATCGCATCGACCATTCCGAACGAACGAGGACAGGGAGATGTAGACTCGAAGCTCTGTCTTGCTGAGATCCCTGTCGTCTAAGAGGGCGGTTGGAACTACTCCGAAGCAGTCAGGCAAAGAAAAACCCCCAGATTTCGCTTGTGTGCGTTCTAGGGGCTTCTGTAATCTACGGGGCAGAGCAGCTTATTTTACTGATGCCCCTCGATGACATTCCTGCTGGGGCTTATTACTATCTGACGGGAAGGTCTTACCCTACTCTGTCAGCAAATCCACCCCAGCAAGCCTACTCTTTTTATCCGGCAATAACTTGCTTGAAGGCTTTGACTACATCTTGAATGGTAAATCTTTCGTAGATTTGCTTACCACTAATTCTAAAAAAGTCGGCATCTGTCAGTCCAGCCCCTTTTATTTTGGTTAGAGTCTTGGCGTGTTGAGCTTCAGTTATAGCTTTGTTCCTAGTCTTTGATATACCTATAATATCTTTTGCTGAATTAGGCACGCCATTTCTTTTGTAAGACAGGGGGTATTTATCAAGTATCCCTTGTATTTGTGTTTCTGTCAGCAGCACATCATCCATTACCTCTCATCTACTCCTATATTTACAATTTTAACCAATGCCCACTTTAGCATACGATAAGGCATCCATACTAACCATACCACTGATAGCAATAGTACGCTGGAATCTCCTTGTATCATTCCTCCCCCTTGCCTCCTTTGTTTATTATATTATACCACACTACCGCTTCAAATACTGAACGAACCAAAGTAAACCCAAGGCAGCAAGCCCTAGCTCAATGCCGGCTATCAATTTACTAGGCTCATATACTTTATTCCCTGTGAGAAAGGCAATAAACAGTGCTATATTCCCTAACCCCCACCAAGTAATGATAAAAGCACTTATCGCCCACCTAAATGGGAACTTTCTCTTTTGCTGTATCATTCTTTACCTCTATTCATAGGCTAGGGTAAATTCCAGCCTTAAGGCTAATCGCCCGGGATCTATCCCTGTTTGGTCGCCTATTGTAACCTCTTGGCCGGCGTTAATGGCCATCTTTTCGCTGGTAAAGACCATTCTCCTGACAGTACCATCGCTTCTCTTTACTACATCACCGAACCAAGCATAGAAGGGTGTTCTGGTGGAATCAAGGTAAACCTCAGTTTCATCCACTTTTACCCGGTCGCCGGTCTTTGGGCTGAATATTATATCGACAACCACATCATTCTTTACTGTAAGGTCATAGTTGTAAAGGTAGACCATGATGATATAGTCGCCTTCTTCCTCAACCCTCGTAGGGCTTATGGTGTAATCAATGGTAATGTTTGAAGTGCTGTAGAGTTCTTTGGACCACAGTGTGATATCATCAGTAACCACAGGATCATCGCCATTTCCGTTAGATGTGTCGATCTCATCTTCCAAATCATCCAGCCTCAATTCTAATGCGAGTAGTTTGCCTTCAAGTGTAGCCATACTATTATCTATCATAGCGGTGAGGCTACTTTGAGAAGGGATGTTCAGGCCGGCTACCTGTGCTTGGAGATTGTTAATCTCTACAGCCAGATTGTTGATCTCATCTACATTGGGCTGGAAATTAGCCATGGCCTCTTCTATGGCCAGAATCTGGGCAGCTACAGTTTCCGGTAACTCAGTTATAGTTGTTATACTCGTTTCCACGGCCCCTATTCTGCCGGATAAGCCCACAACAGCGTTGTTATAGGTCCCCTTGGATACGGCCATCAGGTTAATTAGGAAAAAACTTATCACTAAGGCAAATAATACCGGCATTATTACCGGGCTATACTTACTTAGCATAGATTGTTTTTCCACATTCGGGTCATCGCCGGGAGTTAATGGCGGGTTAAACTCCCCTTCTTCTTTCTTCTTATTCCTCTTTGGTGTCTTTGTAGGTTCTTCCATTGTTTGACCTCCTTTTGGTCTTTTTTCTTAGTCCTAATACTTCGTCAAGATTCAAGTCATCCTCAAACACTCCACCTCCTAAATCATAGTTTCCTCCTTCTTCGAGATTAAGATTTTCTATTCTCCCTAATAACGCCTGATTATCCACCTTCTCTACACTAATAACCCGGCCATGCTTCTTCGCTTTTTGAGCAGCTTGCTTGTGAGTCTTTACACCCTTATCATGATAGTAAAGATATTTTTTAATTACCTTCCCTATCCTAACTTTCACTTCAAAGGCTTTGCGTCCTATACTCACTTAAAAACCTCCCTCTTCAACTGTCTCCGCGACTTGAGCCAAACAGGATTAGGTTTCTTCGTTTTTTTCTTGGCGGATTTACCCCTAGCCTTAGTAGTTTTAGTCACTTCAGCCCTCCCTTACGAATCATTTTAAGTAGCCGGCGTTTGTCTATAGGTGAAAGAGCCCTAATTTCACCTATAATTGCTTCTCTTTTAGCCATCTTCATTAAGTCATCCTTAGTAACCGGGATTGCTGGTTTAGGTTTCTTCTTAAAATGAGGGTATGGCCATAATGCTAACTTAGCCATCTATTCTCCACTCCTCTAAGTCGCAACCTTCACCATAATTAAAGATAATCATTAGATGCTCCTGAACTAAGTAGCACTGTTCAACTGACAATGATATTCCTAAGTATTTATATGCTTGGGGATTCGTTACTAACCCACACCAATGTTTGTCAGTTTTCTTTATTAATGCGGGACAAGGTGTTTTTGTTGTTCCAAGAATAACTTTACCTACTAAACATACCTCTGTTTTACAACATTTACCGCAGAGTTTGCACTTATTTTTATAAGCAACTATCTTTCCCATCATCTTACCCACTCCTTGTTACTGGCTTCCCAAACTCAAGCAACTCTTTAATCTGTAATACTGCCTGACCACCGAATTTCGCCATTATGTGATACTGGTAATTCTCATCACTAAAGAACTCTATATAAGCGTTATCCCTAAACTTATTGGCTTCACTATCATCCTGCCCAAACTGACTATAGGTAGCCCAATCTTCGTCGTCTTTGTATAACTTAGAGCCGGGATAGGCTTTAGCCACATAGAAATTAGGATACTCGATTTCTAAACTCTTGGCGAAGTCAAGGGTTTCTCGCATTGTCTCCTCAGTATCTCCAGGCAAACCAAATATAAAGTTCCCTATTATATTTATTCCTGCATTATGAGTCCATTTGACCGCATCAATGGCTTGTTGTTTATCGGCTCTTTTGCAAACTTCCCCTAGAACTTCACTGCTTCCACTCTCGAACCCATAGGCCAACCAATTTATTCCAGCTTGTTTCATTCTAACCAGCGTATCAGGTGTTATTGTGTCCACCCTAGCGTAAGCCCAGATATTAAGGCCGTAGTTGCGGTGAATCAATAAATCGCAAATTCTCTTGATATGTTCTGGGTTTAAAGTAAATAGCTCATCCCAGAACTTGATATTCCTAACCTTATACTTTCCCACCAATATGTCTATTTCCTTAATTACTTCAATCGGATCACGATACCACACTTTATGTTTCCCATTATACAAGGCGTGTATGTTACAGAAGCTACAATCAAATGGACATCCTAACGAAGTATATATTGAAGCATATGGGCTTCGAGGTGAACCATCAAGGCAATGCCAGTTATGAGCCCTATATTTATCCATAGGCAATAAATCCCAGGGAATATTAGGTGCCCCTTCAAATATCTTCCCCTTTAATACCGGAACCCCTAATGCTTGCTCTGTTTCATAAGGCAAGGCAGACGGATGAAGCCCTGTAACTGTTATCTTCCCATCAATACCATATAAGCGATCTATCAATTTCTTGGTAACTACCATCTTCGGGGTTGAGGAGGCTGATGGGTTATTCCCCATAACCACAATAATTATCTGCCGGGGGTTAGTGCCTCTTATCGCTTGGGATGTCTGCTCAAGAGTAAGGTCAGTCGCTTCAGCATCTAATATCCCGACTCTTTGCCCTTGGTCTTTATAATGAGAAGCAATCAGCCCTGCCCATAGCGGGGGTTCTACGCTAGTATAAGGGCTAATGACTTTATTATTCGGATTAACGATTAATATGCCTACTCCATTTCCCATTTTCCACCATCCCCCTCTTGAGATACATCTAATCTATAAGAATCTGAATCCTCATGGTGCATAGATACTTCAATTAATGTAGATTTTACTTCAGCCCAAAAGGTGTGATATTCCCCAGCTAAGATAGTTTTACCCCTTGCATTAGGGTTAAGGTCATATTTCTTACCCTCAACTGTTAATATAACCCTACCCTCCGGGCAGAAAAAGGTTTCCGTTTTTATTTTATGTTTGTGCTTAGAGCATCTGGCGTGTTCATCTATAAACAATACTTTGCCACAATATTCCAACCGATTGACAAAATGCAATTCATAACCCCAAACCTTTTTAACAAGGAGTCTCGGTTCTTTAATCAATTACAATCTCCCATTATTAAATATCACCTCGGACCCTTTATCCTCAAACTGAAATGGCACTTGCAATAATTTCCTAAGTGCCTGTTTAACACTCTTTTGCTTATCCGGCTCAACATAGAATAAGAGGAATCCCCCGCCACCAGCACCTAATAATTTTCCCCCTAATGCCCCAGCTTTAATCCCCTGTTCATATAGGAAGTCAATATAATCAGTGGAGGTTTTATCAGCCATTGCCTTTTTTATGAGCCAACCGGCATGAACTAATTCGCCAAAAGCCTTTGTATTCCCATTGAGTAAGGCAACCCCTCCATAATCCACCAACTTTCTAAGTTGATTGAAGTAGGTTTGCTTCGTATCTATATCAGTCAGTTTCTCCTTCTCGATATCTACTGCATTCCTCTGGAATCCGGTGAAGAACAACATTAAATTGCCCTCAAGTTCCCCCGGAGGTTTCAACGGAATTACGGATATATTTTTATCTGTAAACTCTATTCTATTAAATCCCCCATAAGTAGCCGCGGTCTGGTCCTGTGAACCAACCACTATCTTACATAGATTCTGCTCAATATGAATAGCGATATTAGCTAATTGGCATTTATCCATTTTAACGCCTTTCAAAACAGATAGGGCGTGTAACAACGCAACTGTAAATGATGAACTCGTACCCATCCCGGTTCTGGCTGGTAGATCGCCGGCATGGTGAATCTCCACCCCTTTAGTTATTCCCATGAGTTTCAGGGTTTCTCTCACAATAGGATGGCTTATCTCTTCTACATTACTAACCAACTCTATCTTCGACCATACCACTCTATGTTTATGCTCGAAGTATGGAGGCAGCCACCGCACAAAGATATAGCAATGTTTATTAATCGTGGTAGATAAAACTGCCCCTCCATGTTTGTCATACCAGACAGGAAAATCCGTACCACCTCCGAGAAATGATATCCTATAAGGGGCTCTAACTATTATCATACTTTCATCCTCGATCCATGCCTATCTACTTTAAATTCCGCATACTGTATATCTATGTGATATTCCAGGCAAGCCTTAAATTCATCCTCCGGCATATCTTCAGGCGTTTTATCCCCACCTCGACAAAATATATTCGGTTTGAGGGATCTTAGTGCATCAGCAACAAGGGTTGTTTCTATGTCAAACCCATTTATTAAGGTTTCATGAGCAATCCCTAACCCCCTCAATACCAAATCCACTATTCTTCTCCTATTTTCTTCAGGGATATGTACCACTCCTTTCTTTGCCAGTAACTGTTTATCACTAGAAACAACGCATACTAGATAACCGCCCATAGCCGCAGCCTGTTCTATATAGTCCAAATGCATATCATGAAAAGGATCAAAGTGGCCACTCACCATTACTTTAATCATCGTCTACTAAACCTCAACTTTATTATTGCCCACATCATATCAAAGTAGCCCTTCCAACACATGGGCTCGTAGTAACATTTCCTTGGATATTTTGTGGCTTTTCCGTAATGCTCGCATTTGTCCAATGGGCATAAGCCCATGATAACCTCCTATGGGAACGATAGAAACATCCCATCTTTTATTACAACCTCTTCAATCTGCCGATTATATTGAGATATGGTACACCTTGAACAATCATCTATATTAACGCTTTTAATTAACTCGCGGTGTTTATCACTCCCCCACCAGGTTAATACCTGCTCAGGATCAGGATAACAAGCACCTAACTTAAACTTCTCTTCCATTTTCTTATCTACACAGACATAGCAATTACCATCAGTAAGTATCGGAGCAATCAAAGGCGTAGCCAGGCATTGCTTAAAATCGTGCTTAATATGAAACTCCCAGTCAAATTTATGGGTAACTGTAAATACTTTAAATTCGTCAGTCTCTATTTCGTGGCACCGGGCAAATTGCTCCTGTACCTTATTGACATCAATAACCAGTTTCTTATGTCCTACTATATCAGACCTCTCGAAGTCCGCCGGCCGTATATGTATTGCCTGGACTCCTAATTCTTTAGCCAGTTTACAGGTCTGGTATATACTATCGGCGTTCTCAGGTAGTATAAGCAACTTATAGACAAGAAACACTTCGGATTTAGCCTTTTCCCTCGCAGCAACTAATCTTGATATGTTTGTCACCACATTATCAAAACGATTCCGGCCTTTTATGTCATTGTATGATTGGAAATCCCCGGCATCTACAGAAAGGGATACCCATTTACATTCCATAATGGCTTCTTTAAGTTCATCAGATAATGACACCGCATTAGTGAATATTGAACAGTCCATATCCTTAAATACCGCCTGATATATCATCCCTGGCGTGGCTTCATGTAAGGAAGGATCGCCGCCGCCGCTGATACAAAGACCTCTAACCCCCCAATCTGCAAGGAAGTTAATTAGCCTATGAATATAATCAACCGGCAGTTTCCGCATTTCCCCGACTTCCTGGCGATGAGTCCTTAAATACCTCTGATTGATACAGAAACTACACATCAAATTACATTCCGCAAAGGGATCAAGATTAACCTCTACCGGAGGGCATAAATCCGCCTCCCCATTCATCCAAGCAACTATATTTTTATAGTTCTCGTAGTATGTTAGCCCTTTCATGCTGTTGAAGCTTGAGAAGGGATTGCTCCATTCTTTAACCACAATAATCTCCTTTATTAAAAGTATCTATCTTCTCTAACAAACTATCCATATCAGACAACTCGTTCTCCCAAATAATCAATGTGCTAAAATTGTACTTATTGAAATGTGCTATTCTTTCATCCGCCTCTTCTGGTTTGTGCCAATAAAGACCGTATAATTCTATAAGCCTTCTATCATTATTATGTATAAAGTCAGGGTTCTTTCTCGCAATCCAAACTTGACCATCTCCAACATACCTGTATTCATTAGGGAAATACTTTTGCAATATTTCAGTCAAGCACATTTCTGGCTTAGTTGGCTTCCTACCTTGATTCTCTAATAGATGCTTAATTTTTTGAGCCATTATTTCAGGATGTGCTTTTGCATATCGTCTGCCATGTTCTCTCATTTTCTGGATAGTCTCCAAGCTCCTTTTCTTCCCAATATTACTAAGCCTAATTTTCTCTTTGGTTTCAGCCGTATGAGGGGACCGCCTTACCCCTAACTTGCTCAACCTCATTTTAATACGAGTTTCATCTGTTACCACTTTACCCTTATTATAACGAATGGTAGCTTGCCTTACCCTTTCTGCCGCTTCAGCCCCTATAATATCAGCCTTTTTAACACCTTTTTGATGCAACGGCGATAATTCCCAAGGTGGATGACAACCTTTCCTTTTTAATGTTTCAGAGATTTGCCTTCTACTATCTTCACTAAGGGGAGGTCTACTTTTACCTTTGACTTGACCCCCTTGTTTACATATTAGTAACATTTCTGCTCTATGTTCATCCCAACGCCTTTTCATAAACACAGAGCTGGTTTCCGCTTGCCTAGCCCCTTCCATTAGTAAAGCCTTGCCTCCTCTATTATTAAAACCGATTTACCACTTCTTAATGCCCCTTTATAAGTGGGGACAACCTCATCAGCATGGCTTAACTTGACCACCAGTATGTTATTTAATAATTCCTTAAACGCCCTAGTATGGTCGCGGCAATGCTGGATACCTGGATACATCGGCTTTGTTTGCCCAATTATAGTTCTGATAATCACCTGTGCCTTAAATTCGTTATGGGTTAGCTTTTTCATAACATCTAAATGATTAGCTAATTGATTACAGGCACAAAGCAAGAAGTCTATCCTCGGGTAGATACTAATAGGTATGTACCCCTCAAGGCTCAACCCTATACTCATCCCCATCTGGCACTCTTCCATTACTGGCAATTCTAGCCTCTTATCACTGGGGACATTCTTTAGAGTATCCGATAATACGCTGCCAGGATAAACTACTGTCTGACCAATAAAATAGGTCTTAGGATGCTCGGCAAGTATATCCATAGCTTTAGTTACTTCTTCTTTATAATTCAAAACGCAACCCACTTCCCACCGCCGGCGTGTGGTAGAATTCTCTTGTATTCATACATCCTTACTTTATCAGCATCAAATTCCAAATCCCCAGGTCCCCAACTTTCCCTTGTGGGAGTATTCACTGATAACCCATTATCTTCAACAACAAAGACTATAGGCAAATCATTTATGCTGGCATACTTCAAACTCTCATAGAATATACCAGTGGTGGCAGCCATGTCACCGATAAGGCACCAAACACGATTCTGGGCGTTTTTCCGCTTCAACCCTAGTGCTACCCCTAAAGCTATTGGGCAACAGCCCCCTACAATGGCCGAGGAGAAGAACTTATATTTAGCATTAGATATATGTATGCTTCGGTTTTCTAGTATTTCATTTTTGAGCCATTCAGTATCGCCTGTTTTTAGCAAAAAATGGTAATGCGACCTATGCGTACTAAATACCCAATCCTCCGGCTTGACCTCTTTAAAGATTTTAATAAGTTCATCCTCATTATTTAAGGACAAATGAACAGGCGACCTTATTTCCCCTGCATCGAATAGGTCTTTTATTTCATTGGTGAAGGCTTGGAGTTCTGATTTATTCATATTTCCCCACTAATTTCTTCATTCTAAATTCCCAACCTGCACAACGAAGAATTAGTTTCTCTATCTTCCTCATATCACAATCGGCACACCATTCACAGTCTAGAGCTTCAATAGCTTTAGCTGTACCTTTACAGGCATTCCTTAGTTCTCTTTCATATTTAGTAAACCTATTCTTCACCTCAGACCTCCTTTATTTCCTCTAATAGGACTCGCCAACAAAAACCACATTCCCTCTTCTTCATAGTTCCACTATGAGTTCTGTCCGTGCAAACGCTACCCCCCCACTCCCCCACCTTCTTTAACTGGACTTTGGCTATCTTCCTCTCTAGCATCAGTCTATGTTCCTCATTCTCGTAAAGCCCCCTGAATTCCTTCGGCTTGTATTCCTCAGACTTAGCCACTAACTCTCGACATTCTTCTTTTGTTAATTTAATATCCTTTATCTCTTCATCGGTTAGTCTTATTTGGGGTTCTAATTCATCTAACATAAACCACCCAATAACTTCCTTCTTTTACCACCCTCGCGAGCCTCTTGCCTCCTATTCTTTGCTGAAATGCCTGTTTCTTAGCATCAAACTTTTTAGCATATGAAGCGTGTGCTTGATACCTTTTACCATTAAATATCCTAATTACTGGCATTTTATTTTAGACCTCCTAGTTATAAATATACTTACATAACTTGGCAACACTCCAACATCCAAATGATAATATTACAATAGCCGCTACTAATCCAGCTATAGTCCAAGCACCTATTAGCCAGTATGCCATCACAGTAGGTATTTCACCAGATGGAGGAAGGAAGTTAAGTAATTCCCAGAGTCCGATACCTCCATATATAGGGATTAAAACGCTTCCTATTATAGAGGTTAGTATCAATAGTAGCCTCCTCCAATGTACTGTTTTATATTTCTCCATTACCCCTGACCTCCAAAGCGAACATATTTATACAATTCTACACTACCGAACCAAATAAATAAGATACAAGTAGCCATACTTACAACAAAACCCCATATCGGGAAAGATAATATAACCACTATTCTTTTCCCCATTACCCCTTACCTCCTAGCTATAAAATAAACTCGCTTTCGCTTCCCACCTTTTGGTTTAATATAAAAATAAATCTTCATACCACTTTCCTAAGATAAGCAGTCGGCCAGTTTTGAGTTTTGCCATTATCCCATTTAACCCTAGTAAACTTTCTACCATGAGAACTAGTGTGTCCAACAACAATACCTTTTGGTAACTGCCCACTCCTATCTATTACTCTTGTGCCTTTCTCATACATTGCCATTATTTCTAACCTCCTTTTCCAAAGAATCCATCCGCTTATTCACTTTCCGTAAAGTCCATACATACCATGAAAGGGAACTATCCTATACCTGCGTAGTTTCATCTTCCTTGCCATTGACCTTGCCCCTGCCTTTGTAGTTGATAATCCTTGCCTTTCATACAACTTACCATCAAATGTTTTATATTTCGGCATTCCATGCGGCATTATTGTAGACCTCCCTTTATTTCATTGGTGAAGGCTTGGAGTTCTAGTTTTGCCATTTGTTCACTTCCCCTACCATTAGTAAATTAAAGTGATATAAAGATGGATTAACAACAATAACTTCTATCGCAACCTTTTCGCCTATTGCTAATTTGACTTTGGCCCCAACCTTTATTCCTTCTTTTGTATCACAAACCAAGTATGTTTCCATATTTCTAATTTCAATATGGTCATCAAACATATATATATCTTCAGTTGGAGCAAGTATAGCCCTTTCCCCTGTATCTATATCAAGCAACTCCCAATATAGTACAACACCATAATTATTAATTGGTGTAATTTCCACTTCATATCTTTTACCATATTCAGATATGTTAATAGTGCCAGTATTTCCTACACAACCTACTAATAGAGCTAACAATACAAGAATTGCTGTTATCCCTATCAACCATTTACCCTTATTATTCATTTTAGACCTCCTTTTCTAAAAAATTCCTCCTACCGCTAAACCCTGTGTGTATTCCCCTTTAAACTCCTCAGAGTGCGACCATAGCACCATAGGTTTTTATGTTCATGGTATATATGGCCATTTTTATGGGAATGAGGTATAGCTTTACCCCTCATATTCCAATGATAATGCTTCATGACTTCCGGCCTCCTTTTCCACAATCATGCCCTTTCTACTTTGATTATTGTTCCCCGAGTTCCAGCACTTTTTACTGCACTTTTAGCACCACTGCTACTTTTAGCATAGACGGTAAATCTGCGGTCTAACCAGCCTTCCACTCCCCCTCTAGGCTTTATTCTCCCTTGCCTCACTGTTACTATATACTTTTTAGTTTTTAGTGGTGGCATTATTTTAGACCTCCTTTTCTAAATAACCCCTCATATAGTATCTGAGCCAGAATAATAAACCCGTGTATAACCCAAGTCTGCCTTCTACGACCTTTATTAGAATAATTTGGTGGTTCATCCACCGGTATCTCGGCAACTCTTAGCCCAGCCTTTGCTGCCCTAATACTTAATGGCGGCTCCCAACTAGATAGCCCACTAATCTTCTGCAACCATTTATGGGGTCGAGGAGTTTCATCTAAAAAGCCTAGTTGCTCAATAATCTCTTTTCTATATGCCCTGAACATTACCAGCGTGTCGGTATATCGACTCCGGCATAGGACATTGATTATTTTAGTAAAGAGCCAGTTGCCTAATCCAGTGATCCTGGTATCATCATCGCTTTTTGCACCACAAGCATACCTGGAAGCTATTACCATATCTTTATCCAGCAATTCAATAGTCTGGGCTAATAGTGGGATAGCTTCCGGCACTGAATTACCGTCCGGACTGAAAGTGATAATAATATCGCCCTCAATTATCCCTGATTTAAACAATTCCTTATATTCATCCCATAAAGTTGACGACTTCGGCTCAAATACAATATAGCCCATTTTTCTCGCCTGTTCTCTAGTGCCATCTTTAGAGCCTGGGTCAAGCACTATTATCTGATCACACCATTCAGGCTTTACTTTGGGCATAATATCCTTAATTCCTAGTAACTCATTTAGCGTGGGAACTATCAAGGTTACTGTATAAGTTTTACTCATTCCAACTCCTCACAAAAGAAAGTATGTCCTTCTTCACACTTTCCCTATTTTCTAATTCGTGCTCCCAAATAACTAAGCAATCGTAATGATACTTCGCATAATATTCAATCAGATTTCTTGGGTCCTGTCCTCGATGCCAGTAGTCTCCAAATAACTCCACGACCTGCTTTTTACTATTCATATTTACGAAATCAGGGATTTTCCCTCCTATACTAATGCCAAGCCTGAAGTCCCCATTGTAATAAAATATCCCAGGAATAGTATTTCTGAGGATATAAGATAACTTTTTCTCTGCCTTGTTTGGTGTAATGCAACCCGCTTTTACAATAGCTCTTACTTGGAAATCTCTATATTCAGGATTACTCCATCTTTTCTTTCCTGCCCGACTTTTATTCTTTCTTTGTTCCTCAGTATGTTTATAACCAAAGGCGTTTTTGTTGCCCAACCGAGCCTTGCCTAATGTTATCCTTTGTTCTTTTGTCCATTTGTAACCTAGTGAACTCTTGATGCCCTTATGGGCTATACCCATTTTCTTTCTTGTTTCCTCATTGGGTTTATGCCCAATATGACTAGCACTAGAACCTAGCCCATTCTTATTACCTAGCAAGCCGAGACTTATTTTCCTTCTGCCTTCTTCAGTATGTCTATACCCCAATCCATATTGATTACCTCTCTTAGCTTCGCTTATTTTTGCCTTTGCCTCATCTGTATGGCGGGAGCCACGACGATTATGCCCATAAATATAATCTCTACCAAGAGAAACTGTTCTTCCACACCCACAATTACAGAACCTCATATCTACTCCCTTACCTTAACATTTTGTGCTTTATTAAAGTGAGCACGAACTATATTTACAGCTAGTTGACATATAGTTAGAAAAGTGCCAATAATTCCACCTCTCCTCAACAATGGTATCCAACGCCAATACGCACTATAAATACTTATAATTGCCTTTTGCTGTAGTTTTATTAAATCGTTGGGTGATAAATCCCCAACCTGCATAACCGCCGAACCATAACGGATATACTTCGAGTAATCTTCTGTTAGTAACTTCAGCCCATAATCACCTCTTTTTGCCATCTCATTAAGCTCTGTGCCAGGGTAAGGCACTGCGATACTACTATTAGCCTGTTTAATATTATGGCTATGCTTTAAGTAGGACAAGGTTTTCTTTATGGTTTCCCTTGTCTCTCCCGGCAATCCAATTATTACTGGATTTAGGCATTCAATGTTGTACTTATTGGCTAATTTATTAGCGATTTCATAACTTTCAAGGGGTACTTCTTTCCTGACTATCCTTCTCATTTTAGCATCTACAGTCTCAAGCCCAAATCCTATTCTAATCAACCCGGCTGATGCCAGTTCTTTAACCAACTCCTCATCAAATAGGTTAGCCCGAGTTCCACCCTCAAAAGTAATCGATAGTTTTTTATCTTTAATCAATTCACACATTTTTAATATGTATGCTCTATCAAGCGTTAAATTATCGTCAGCAAAGACAAAATGCCTTATGTTGTAAGTAGTAACTACCGAAGCTATCTCATCAACAACTGATTCTACCGCCCTTCTTCTAACATTCTTCCCGAATAATCCTGTACTGCAAAAGATACAGTTGAACGGACAGCCCCTTGAAAACATAATGCTGGTAAATTGTTTATTACCCTGCGATGTTCCTATCTTATACTTAGCCATTTTCAATAAATGTCTTGCGGGAACTGGCGAGGAATCTATGTCGTTAATAGGATCAGCTTGCCCTGTAAATTTCACCTTACTACTATTTCTATACAGCATACCTTTGACCCCTGATATATCTTCCCCTAGCCTATAATGCTTCAAGAACGCAGAGAAGGAATTATCCGCCTCCCCAACAAACCCATAATCAAAGCACTCATCGAAAGCCTTTTCCCTAAGTATGGTGATATGAGCCCCCCCAATAGCTATCGGTATATTGTTATTCACTTCTTTTAATTTGCGAGCCAGGTTGACAGCCCTATAGTAGAAAGGGGTAGCCCCGGTTATCCCAATTATGTCAGGAGCATAAGCCATTGTATTCTTTACTACTTTAGACAACGACATATTCTCAGCCTCACCATCAATAATCCTTGCCTCACAGCCTTCCCTTTCTGCTATCGCTGCCAGAATTGCTAAGTTTAATGGAGGCCAAGTGGCTGTTTTCTTCCCGAAGTGCTTGGCTATACCATATTCAGATGTCCAACTGGGGAATAATAACATAACTTTCATTTATTTAATCTGCTCTGTCTCCATATCTTCTACTAGGTTAGTAATAACAGGCATAAGATTTATTGCTATTACTACTGCTATCATTATGTTCACAATCTGAACTATATTGAGTTCCTCTTCGGGCTTCCCATAAGGAAGTCTGGCTGTGAGCCAATTTGTCTCCCAGAGAAACCATAAAAAGGATATTAGGATTGCAACTAGTATAATAATCATTTATTAATAACCTCCTTTACCTTAATACCTTATGCCCATTATAAAATATTCTCTGCCTCAATGCCCTTATCATATTAAGTTCCCAACTATGCCTATAATGCTTACCAAAGAACCGCCATTGAAAATACTTGTGAGGGATAGCATAGCCTACTTTTAATAATTTACTCATTATCGGGCTTAAGCTATCAATAACATTCGGGACAGCATTACTCAACATACTTAAGTAACATAGATTGCCGATAGCCTGTCTCTCTTCCCGATTAAACCAGGGTATCCTCTTGCCCTCTGGGTCATACTCATCAAAGTTCCAGTCAGCCCATTCCTCTAATTTTCTTGGAGATTTTAGCCCATAGCTTTGTGCTAACTTCCACATGGGAGTACCGGGTAAAGCGGTATAAGTTGCCATTGTCTCGAACTGAGCTTGCGGATTATCCTTTCTAATCTGTCTAGCCATATCTATTGTCTCTTCCATTTCAGTAAAAGTCTCTGTAGGAAACCCTAACATCAAAGCAAAGGCCGGCGTAATTCCATGCCTTTTAGCCTTTAGGTTCGCCTTAAGCGTTTCCTCTTTCGTAATGCCCTTGTTTATTGACTTAAGTATTCTATTACAACCTGACTCAGCACCAAACTTCAATGTGTGAGCCCCACTTTTCTTATATAATTCAACTTGTTCTTCCGGCGTTTTATTAAATACATCAACCCGAGTCCCAGAGGTGTAATACTTTACATCAAAGGGGATTAATCCTTCGGCTATTCTCGCGGCTCTTTTCTGATCAATATAGAACTCATCATCCCTTAACCAGAATCCATTTAGATTAAACCTCACGATTGCCTCCCCTATCATAGCAAGGCTTTTCTCGCTACTCATAGCCCGCCATTTCCGATTTCTAATGCTGGCACTAGAACAGAAGCCGCAACTGAAAGGACATCCCCTTGAAGTCTGCCCGATATCTAAGTTGCGACCGCCTTTAAGGTAAATATCAGAGTGGATATACTTCTCGACATCTATTAAGTGCCAAGGAGTCGGCAATAGCTTTTCCATATCAGGCAGCGAACTCTTAATTATCGCATCAGCCTTCCCTCTACTAATATCCTCAGTTATCTTTACGATAGTCTCATCAACCTCACCTACACAAACATGATCAGCTAAACCACTTTCTAATATTTGCTCTGGTAATAATGTTGGATGTGGTCCACCCCAAACTATAGGAATGGATTTAGGCTGCCAATTATTGGTATAATCCCTGATTATTTTAGCTATATCCATAGCAAACTTAACCTGTGTGCCGGTCATAGTTGGGATACCAACAAATATAGGAGTTTTTATTAACGCTAATTCTAAATGAAGTTTCCAAGCAGGGTCTACCCTCTGGTCTATAATCTTTACTTCATAACCAGCCTTTTCTAATGGGGCAGCTACACACAAGAGATTATGGGGAGGTGCAATAGTACTGCCAATATCCATTCCAGTTCTCGGGGAAATCAATACTATATCACTCATATTTTTAACTCCATAACTGATTGGCTACACCTCTTAGCCGCTATCTCACAATACTTCTCTTCTATCTCTATGCCTATGCACTTGCGGTTGAGCACTTTAGAAGCCACTGCCATCGTGCCACTTCCACAATAGGGGTCTAACACAACTTGGCCCGAGCTTTCTGTAAAAATACTTACTAATCGTCTAGCTAACTTTTCAGGTGTCATAGCAGGGTGTCCATAGCGTTCCTCGTTAAAATAATAACCCTCCCCAGGCCAGCGTATATCTTCCCAAGGGTCAGACATATAAGTATTGCTCGGGACAGTGGTTAAAATTTGATGATACTGAAGCGTAAGCCCTTTAATCTTATTGTTGGAGATGGCTCCCATTTTAACTATTATGAGTTTGGCCTCAGGTAGATATTGCCACCAGTCTAATATCAACTTACTACCTAAAATCAAAGCAAGTTTATTCCCTGAAAGGTCCCGAGTAATAGTTAAAAAATCCTGAATTGTTTTAAGGTATTCTTTCTTGGGCAGTTTATCATTAACACTCGGGCCATAATCTATCCCCACATTATACGGTGGGTCAGTCAGCACCAAATCCACCTTCGGTAATTCAGGCAAAACTTCTCGGCAGTCTGCGTTGATTATAAACACAGCATCGTCTTTGTAGTATGCCTCAATCCCCGCTTTCTCTAGCTCTTCCCACGCCATATTATCTCCAGTGGCAACTTGCCGTACTTCATTTCAAGGTAATGTTTAGCATTACATACCCGACACAGTAACTCCAAATCATCAGTTCCCCTCCGAAGCATTGCTATGTCTCTATAAACAGCCATTGCGTTCCTGCCACTTTTGTATTCCTTACCTCCACCACCATCTTTATGGTTTATCTCTAATAACCTAACATCATCACAGCCACAACTCGCACACTTGGGGGTAGTAGACTTTGAGATAAGAGCAAAGACACTTTTCCTTAATCTTTCGCTTGTTGTATCCCAATGTTCTCTTTTATGCGTTTTGAGCCATTCCTTGAGCTTGTCTTTCCTCTCAGGGTGTAGCCTTAAATAATCTTTTGCATACTCACTCCTATCACGGGCATCCTTTACCTCACCACACAAAGGACAAGTTGCTGTTGATTTTCCCCCCTTATACTCCCAGACATTACCGCAGCTTTTACACCTCAATTTACTTTTATTTTTCATCATACTATAAGTCTACTACAAATGGTGATTGCTGTCAAGTGATATATCGTCACCCATTCATCTTGATAATAAGGACTAATCATTTTTTATTACCTCTAACCTTTCCTCTTCAGAATGGTAAATTAAAGTATATTTAGGGTTATCATTACTCCAATATTTCCAGTATAAGATTTCAGGCATAGTAAAATTATAGGGTGTATATTCAGGTTCGCTTGGCAATCCCTTCCATAGTAATATTTCCATTCTCTCCTCTTGGTTTAAACTATTTATAGTAGAGCTAAAAGAAAAGTCTGGCTCATCTTCAGGTCTATGTGAATCTATAAAATCATCTATCTCCTGAAAGTATAGTCTGATAGGTTCGGAATCCTCCCCAACTTCCTGGTTAAGCCTATAAGTCAAGGGGGCAGTTAATAGTATGAGGCTTATTAATGCCAGTGAAATTAATCCCTTATGCCAAATCTTAAGTTCCTTAAGGCTAATAAAGGCGTAGATTGTAACAATAGATAAACCCATCCAAGAATATATATTGTAGTTGGCATCACTTAATAAGTAGACAAGACCAACAGTTAAACCTCTATAAAATGCGTTGGCTAAAACTAATGCAAATGGAATAACTACAAGCATAAAAAGGAATGGGTCGCTTGGTTTTATCTTGCGTCTCATTGGCTTCAGGAAGAGTGCCCCCCCTATAATAGCAAGAGCTATGTAATTAAATATAACTGGTATAAGCGTTCCCTCTTTATGTGTCTGAAAGGTTATTACTTCAGTGCCGGTATATCCTATCCACTCCAAAAAGGTCGGTAATATAGTAATGGCATTAGCCCGATAGTTCGTGTCAATTTCCGCTGTGAATTGTGATGGGTTCAGAAATTGTGTAAGCCAATATGTGGCAAGCCGATTCCCATCACTAAAGGCTTGCTTTATATTTTCAGTTCTCATTAGATGGTTAAAGTCTCTGCCTGTTGTAGAAGTGGGGTTGAGGAAAGTCTCTGTTGTATAGCTCCCTATATATACAATGACAATGGTCGTAAATACTAAAGCCCATCTTCGCCATTTGAAATTAGGGTGCTTTCTCTCAAGCCAAAAGTAGCCAATGAGTAATATTGTAACTACTATGCCAATCTC
>SDBU01003915.1_pt1 | contig 18670 bp, 13 predicted proteins | sample 2277071 | NCBI WGS metagenome assembly SDBU01 (sample SAMN10397929, study PRJNA504765) | marine sediment metagenome | isolation source: marine sediment core GS08_GC12, 126 cmbsf | place: Arctic Ocean: Gakkel Ridge, Loki's castle | collected 2008 | reverse complement strand
CAAGATGATCGAGAGCATCCAGGGCGATATCCGGGCGGCGGTGGTTTCCATGGAGCAGATACAGGGGCAGTCCAAGGAGGGGCTGGAGCTGGTGGCCCAATCGGATAAATCGCTCGAAGAGATCGCCGGTTCAATCACCGGGGTGGTCTCGGCCGTGGAGCAGATCGCCACTTCCACCAACGAACAAAGTTCCGGTGCGGAGCAGATCTCCAAGAACATCGAGGGGGTCACCACCGTAGCCAAGGAATCGGCCTCCAGCGCCCAGGAACTGGCCTCCTCCGCGGAGCAGCTTAGTCGAGAGGTGAGCGGACTTAATGATCTCATTGGTCAGTTTAAAGTCTGAGTGAAAAGGAGCAATATCATGTCAAAGCCGGATTCAAATCGCGTTAGAGTCGACGGCGGCGACCGTACCCGAACCGGAAACGATAGAGGGGTCCGGGCGCGGTATACCCTGAGAAGCCGGGAAGATTCCCTCAGTCCCGCCGATTGTCATATCGACACCCAGGTAATGGAGGTCGACGTTTTCGATCTGAGCGCGGTCCGGCGGGAAGCCGGTGCCCTGTCCGCCCGGCTGTTCGCGGTTGTCGATGATGTCAGCCTGGCTGTGGCGGTTGAGCGGCCGTCCCGGGATGGCGTCCCGTGGCAACAGCTCGGACCCTACAGTGATGTTCTTCCTACACCGGTAGCAGATTCGGCAGCTTTTCACCGCATTGCCGAGCGTCTGAATACGAACCTTGGAAAGGTAATCGAATCTTCACGCGTTATGCAGGAAGCTTCGAAAAGACTTATTCATGGAATAGAACGACTTCGTGATGGTGTGGGGGACATCAAAGACACTGCCGGCAAGTTCAAGCTAGACTAAAAATAGAAGCTTGTAGATTTTCAGCACTGGCCGCTGTTTTAAATATCCCATGCTCTTTTCATGGCCGGTAGTACCGCGGTTAACATCGCTTGCTGCGTTGATGTGTATTGACAGATAGTTGGCGGCATGGCTCTTGTTTTATCGGATACGTTTATTAATTACGAAGACTGAGCAGCTGATTTATATATCGCCTTAATAAATATTAAGGCCTTCTGCGGCGGATTAATGATATCAGAATAGGCGCAACCGGATCAGACTTGGAAAGGAGTATATAAAGTTGCCTGACCAAACAAATCCTGCCCAATCACGGCCAATCTCCTTTTTACCCGGATTTATTTCTCAAAGGAGATATTCTCTCATGAGAATATACCACTCACGGCCGATTGTGATTGTCGCGATTCTGATCCTGATTATTTTTTCGGTAGAAGCCCTCATAATGGGATTTCTTTTTTACCTCCTCCCACCAGCCGGTTTAGTAACAGCCGTATTGGATGCCGCCCTCTTGAGTTTATTACTTTCGCCACTGATCTATTATTTCGTGGCCCAACCCCTGGTGAGATATGCGGAGGACCAGATCGAGGCTCGGAAACAAATGGTCCAGAACCGGGAATTCCTGGCATCGGTGCTGGATTCCTTAACCCATCCCTTGTACGTTATTGATTCTTCCGATTATTCGATCACCATAGCAAACACTGCCAGTGGATATGCTGATAAAACCGGTGCCAAGTGTTACAAAGTGACCCATAACCGTTCTACGCCCTGTACCGGTGAGGATCACCCATGCCCGCTTCGGAAAGTAAAGCAGTCTGGACAGCCGGAAATAGTAGAGCACGTACATCAAAACGGTAACGGCGAACCGAGGTTCTTAGAAATTCATGCTTTCCCTGTGTTCAACAGCGAAGGCGAATTGAAGGAGATAATAGAATATTCCCTGGACCGCACCGAACACAAAGCCGCGTTGACAGCTCTGCGTGATTCGGAGCAGGAGCTGCGCCAATTGCACGAGACTGCGCTGGAAGGCATTTTCCGATCCCGGCCAGACGGTCAAATTGTCTATGCCAACCTGGCGATGGCCCGGATTTTCGGCTTCGACAGCGTCGAAGAAATCATGAAAATCAACGCCGGTGAACTCTACTTCGATATTGAGGACCGCGAGAAAGTGATGGCGGAGTTCGAAACCCACGGACAGGTCGTGCATCAGGAACTTCGACTGCGGAGCCGCACTGGTAAGGATATCTGGGTTCATGAAAGTGCCCAGGTGCTCCGGGACTCCTCCGGCCAGATAAGGTACTATGAGGGTTTCTTATCGGACATCACCCAGATGAAAAAGGCCGAGCAGGCTATTCAGGCCGCACTCCAGGACCTTCAGACCGCCAAGGAGTATGCACAGCTGCTGGTGGACAGCTCTCTGGACATGATTGTTTCTGTCGATGCGGATCGAAAAATAAAGGAATTCAACCAGGCGGCTGAACAGGCATTCGGTTATCATAAAGAGGAGGTATTGGGCCGGCCGGTCAACATGCTATATGCAGATGAAGAAGAGAGTCACGAGGTGCATAAGGCCGCGCGGGAATTGGGCCATCTGGTCCGGGAAATCACCAATCGGCGCAAAAACGGCGACACTTTCCCCAGTCTGCTGGCTGCCTCCAGGCTTACAGACAAAAGCGGAAAATATGTCGGAGTGATGGGGGTTTCGCGGGACATCACCGAGACAAAACTGGTGGAGCAGACCCTCGCTGCGGAGCGCAAACGTCTGGCGATCACATTAAGGGGCATAGCTGAAGGTGTTATTTCCACTGATGTAAAGGGGGATATCGTTCTGATCAACAGGGCTGCCCAGGAACTTCTCGGCTGTAGCAAGAAGCAGGCTCAGGGACGACCAATGACCAGAATCTTCAAAACGGTCGACGCTGAAACCGGAGAACCAGCCGTCATTCCGTTCGATGAGATTCTAATACGCGGACGGGAAATGAGTTCTGATAGAAACCTGGCCGTGGTCACCAGAAAAGGAAAGATGCTACGGATCGACTACACCGCGACCCCTTTGAGAGACCACGAGAGCGCGCTCGTGGGCGTGGTCATTGTGTTCAGGGATATCACCGAAAAGCTACAACATGAGACGGAAATGCTACGGGCTCAGAGGTTGGAGTCGGTAGGTGAGATAACCGGCGGTTTAGCACATGACTTCAATAACCTGCTCAGTAGCATCGGATTGAACATTTCCCTGGCTCGCCTGCAAGTTGGGAATGATGTGGATGTGGGGGAATCTCTTAGACATGCTGAACACTCGGTACAAATGGCCCGGGGCATCAGCAAGCAGTTGATGTCGTTCACCCGTGGCGGCGCACCCGATAAGGTTGAAATTGACCTTCGGCCGCATTTGGAGGAATCCGTAAAGTTCGCCCTGGGTGGTTCACGGGTAGTCCCGGAATTCAATCTGCCGGAGAATCTATGGGTGGTGGAGATTGATCCCAGTCAGATCAATCAGGTAATTCACAATCTGGCCATTAATGCAGCCCAGGCAATGCCTGAGGGCGGTACTCTTACCGTTTCGGGGGAAAATGTTAAAGCAGGGAAGATCAAATACCCGTCCAAGGGAACCTACCTCGAAGATAATTATGTCATGATCACTTTTCAGGACACCGGCGACGGCATCCCATCTAAAATCTTGGATAGGATATTCGATCCCTATTTCACAACCCGGAAAGAGGGCAGCGGGCTAGGGTTGTTCTCATGTTATACCATATTGAACAAACACAAAGGCTGGATCAGTGCGGCATCATTGCCGGGGCAGGGCAGTACTTTCACATTTTACCTGCCCGCAGCTGCCAGTACGGTTGATCGAGTGCCTGAGAACGAGCGGTTCGACCTGGGTAGTGGCCGTATACTTGTCATGGATGATGATGAGGATATCCGACGGGTTATGACCCGCCTGATTGAAGTGCTGGGGTACCAGGTGGAGACTGTCACTGATGGTACAGAAGCCGTGGTCCATTATCGGGTAGCGCAGGAAAAAGATGAGCCTTTTAACGCCGTAATCCTGGATCTGACCGTTCCGGCGGGAATGGGAGGTCTTGATACGGTAAAGCAATTGCGAAAGTTGGATCCCCATTTGAAGGCCATCGTTTCCAGCGGCCATGTTACCCATGACGCTCTGGAGAACTACGAGAAATATGGGTTTAACGGTGTGATTCACAAACCTTGTACGGGCGAACAACTTTCACGCATCCTGGTGTCAGTGATGGCAGAAAGCGAGAAGAAAAAAGAAGTTTTAGACTCCCAGGCGTAGAGGGGTAGGATTCATTCAGATGAATAGTTACTAACACAAAAAGCGATGACCGATGAGTGTATATGATAATCTGGTGGGGATGGAGGATATCCTTGACGAGTTTATCGATGAGAGCGGCGAACTTCTGAAGGGGACAAAAGAGGACTTGAAACGCCTGGAGTCGGGCCTGGAGGCCGAGCCCCTCAAACGCATTATCCGAGTATTCCACAATATAAAGGGCACCTGCGGTTTTCTGGGATTCGAGCAGGCCAAAACGGTGGCTTACGTAACGGGGAACCTTCTGTATCAGATACGCAACGGGAAACTGGCCCCCGGAGGCGAAATCATCGCTCTATTGAATGAGAGTTGCGACTGGTTCAAGAGATTTCTGGGAGCTGTTAAAGAACGACAGGAACGAGAGTATGAGATTGAGCCGTTGTTAAAGCGCTTGCATTTAGCCTGCCAAGGGGATGGGCAGCATTCTGAAGTTGAGGTTCTCCGGTGGCTGATGTCGGCCAGGCTGAAAGAGATTAAGAATTAGTGGCTGCTAAGGAGGCCGTATCTGCAGTGAATAAAAAGCACACATGCTCTCTCGAGATACCTACCTCCAGCGATAACGCACCTACCGAAAGCACCTCCGCCCTGCTCACGGTCTGAGTACAGACCCACTCTAAGGTCTCCTTAGCTGCCGCAGATGAGAAGAACCGGCGGAGCAGCGAATCGAAGAAGATGATCCAATCCGTCTTCGGCTCTTTCGAGCTGCAAACCCTCAGGGACCGGAACAGCTCTTACCAGCGGGACCCCCCCTGGGGCCCTGGGCGGAGGCTCGCCGTACCGGCTCCGCCGAGGCCCCACGGGGAGTCCCGGGCAGGCCTTTGGCGGGGTTCCTCCCCGCTTACAGCGGGGTTCGATGCTAGGGGCTGGACCCTTCAACCCTCGTCCGTCAGCTGACGGACTCCGCTCAGGACAAGGCTCAGGGTGACGAAGACGGCTGGAAGCGGGGCTGTTCGGCCCTTACTGCCCAAGCGCTACAGGTTTAGCCGGACCCCAACGGTGATGGGAACCACAATGACAGTGCACATTGTTGTAGCAACCAATAATAAGAATCCTTAAACTATAATCAGGAATTAAGGGTCTAATTTATATGTATTCGCACTCTCGCTTCCGCCTCTGCCGTCCCCTTTCCCCAATCACGATTTCGAGAAGTCATAAAGGACAAAACCTGTAGGCGGGCTACCCTTATACGGCAAAGATATAACCCGATAATCATAAATCTACTCAATGGCATTCAGCCGACACCTTAAGGTGTACCTGGGAAGACATTCGAGTAAACATAATGAGTATACAAACTGATCCCACCTTAGTATCTGACGTCCGTCAGTATGGCAAATTTGATGTCAATGCCTGCTACCAGTGCGGTAGTTGCACCGTTACATGCAACCTGACGAACGGCTCTGCTTCATTTCCTCGTCGAACGATCAGATATGTTCTCATGGGCCTGAGAAAAATGGTGCAGAGCAGTCTGGACCCCTGGCTGTGCTACTACTGCGGTGACTGTTCCATAACCTGTCCGCGTCAAACAGATCCAGGCGAGGCGATGATGACGATCCGTCGCTTTCTCACGGCCCAATACGACTGGACCGGACTTTCGGCAAAATTCTACAAATCCAAAGCATGGGAAATTGGATCACTCTTCGGTGTAGGCCTGTTCGTGCTGGCACTCGCTCTTTACTACCATACCCAAATTGTGGAAATCGAACTCCCCGATTTGGTCTCAAGTGAGTTCATCTACGATACCGTAGGCGACGAATTCATGGGCCATATGTTTGGCATGATAGAGACCTTCACGATTGTGGTGTTTCTGATTCCAATGGTCGTTCTAATATCCAACGCCCTCCGAATGTATTGGCATACCCTGCACCGTGAAAATGAGATAGGCATACCGTTCAAATTGTATTTCATAGAGGCCAAGACATTATTCCTGCATGCTCTCACTCAGAAACGATTCAAAGATTGTGATGAACCTTACCGCTGGTTAATCCACGGACTTCTGGTGTTGGGTTGTGTCCTTATGTTTATTCCACTGCTGTTTTTTCTCGAGTGGTTTCAAACAGACGACGTCTACCCTCTTTCTCATCCCCAAAGGTGGATGGGTTATATCGCAACGGCGGCTCTCATTTTCGCTTCACTCGAGATTCTGGTGAGCAGATTCAGGAGAAGGGAGGAGATTCACAAGTATTCAACACCCAGTGACTGGATCTTGCCGGCCATGCTGTTACTTACTGCTGTGAGCGGAATTATGGTGCACATGTTCAGGTACTATGAATTTGCCATCGCGACCCATTTCACGTATGCCATCCACCTGGCGATCGTGGTTCCTATGATGGTTATTGAAATACCATTTGGCAAGGCCAGCCACATGCTTTATCGACCGCTGGCAATGTACTTCGAAGCGATCAGAACGAGTGCCGTCCAATTGGACTCAACAGAAAAAGAGAACCTGGCAGATGCCGGATAGCGTGGCGCCGGAAAAGCGAATCGGATCCGCCATGGTTGTTGGTGGCGGCATCGGTGGAATGCAGGCCGCACTCGATCTTGCCGAATCGGGAATCAAAGTTTACCTGGTTGACAACAAGCCCTCAATCGGTGGCGTGATGTCTCAACTAGACAAGACTTTTCCAACCAATGATTGCGCCATGTGCACCATGGCGCCCCGTCTGGTGGAGATCGGGCGGCATAAGGATATCCAGAAAATAACGTACAGCGAGGTTGTACAAATCAGCGGACAGCCCGGGCAATTTGCCGTGAAGTTGAGGAAGCATCCCCGTTTCGTGAATGAAGAGAAATGTACCGGATGCGGCACCTGCGTGGCGAATTGTCCTACCAGGAACGTGGTACAGATTCATGAGCAGGAAAAGATTTTCCTCAATGGTGGCTATAAGGAAACGGTTGAAGAGATCTTGGCCAAACACAAACATAGAAAAGGCCCACTCATGCCAATCCTGCAGGATGTGAATGCGGCTTTGAACTATTTCCCGGAAAATGTTCTGAAGTATATCTCCCAGGAAACAGGGTATCCATTAACGCATATCTGTCGCATCGCAACTTTCTACGGTGCGTTCAGCTTGAAGCCGATTGGCAGATACATCGTTAACGTCTGTATGGGTACAACCTGCTATGTACGCGGAGCCGGAAAGCTCCTCGATAAGTTCAAGAACGTATTAGGGGTTGGCGTTGATGAAACTACTTCCGATATGCTTTTCACATTCAAATCGGTCAGGTGCATCGGATGCTGTGGCCTGGCGCCAGTGAGTATGGTTGGCGAGGATGTGTATGGCAAGCTATACGCGGGAGATATATCTGGAATCGTGAATAGATACCGGTCGCAAGGATAGGAACTATGCCGAAGCTCAGTATCGATGGCCTGCGAAAACTACGCGAATCGTCGAAGCAGGATATCTACTTAAGGGAAGGGGATTTCAGGGGAAAGATAATCGTACACCTGGGTACCTGCGGTATTGCGGCCGGCGCCAGGGAGATTATGAGATCCTTTCTGGATGAATTGGAGAACAGGAATACTACCGATATCATGTTTACGACAACTGGTTGTGCCGGTTTATGCTCGCAAGAACCGATGGTGACTATCGAGATACGGGATAGTGCCCCGGTGAAGTATGGAAAACTATCTCCCGACAAAGTAAAGAGGATATTCGAAGAGAACGTAATTGGTGGGAAGGTCGTTCCGGAATTTGTACTCGGTATAGGTTCTGAGAGGGTCGCCTAGTGGTGGAAAAAAAGCGCCTGGAATTAATGGTGTGTGCCGGCACTGCCTGCGTTGCCGGCAAGTCATTCGCCATAATGGAGGCTCTCAAAAAGGAAATAAACGAGTATGCACTTGCCGACGAAGTATCAATAGCTCCCACTGGATGCAACGGTTTCTGCGGCCAGGGCCCACTGATGGTGATCAAACCGGATAATTTATTCTATGGCTGGATTTCGCTGGATGATATCCCGGGTCTGGTGAAGGAGCATTTTCTTAAGGGCAGACCGCTCGAGAAGCTGATGTTCACTCCGCCAAAGGAGAAGGAGCCGCTTCCCCTCATTTCGGATATACCGTTTTTTCAGAAGCAGCTCCTGCTGGTATTGCGCAATAAAGGGCTTATCGATCCCGAAAGGATCGAAGATTACATCGCCAGGGATGGTTATATCGCCACCGAAAAAGTTCTGACTGGCATGTCACCCGTTGACGTCATCGATGAGATCGCGAAATCAGGACTAAGAGGCCGGGGAGGAGCCGGTTTTCCGACCGGTAAGAAGTGGGACATCGCTCGACAGCAAAGTAAGAACCCCAAATATATCATAGCAAACTGTGACGAGGGTGATCCCGGCGCGTACATGGACAGAAGCCTGATTGAATCAGATCCCCATTCCGTTATAGAAGGCCTACTGATTGCAGCCTACGCCATCGGCCTATCGGACGGCTTTATTTATATCAGATCCGAATATCCACTCGCAATCAAGCGGATGAAGACAGCACTTTCCCAGGCCCGGGAATACGGACTCCTGGGAACGGATATCCTGGGAAGCGGATTTGATTTTGATATTGAGATAAGAGAAGGCTCCGGTGCTTTTGTTTGTGGAGAAGAGACATCTCTTCTGCGCTCTATTGAAGGAAATATTCCCGAACCCAGCCAGAAGCCACCATTTCCCGCAGAGTCCGGTCTCTGGGGCTGCCCGACAGTTATTAATAATGTGGAAACGCTGGGGAATGTCCCTGTGATTATGGCCAGAGGGGCCGACTGGTATTCAAGCATCGGCACGGAAACAAGCAAGGGGACGAAGATATTTTCTCTGGTGGGGAAGATCAACGATACCGGCCTGATTGAAGTACCCATGGGCATAACGCTCAGGGAAGTCGTTTACGAGATTGGCGGCGGTATCCCCAACGGAAAGAAGTTCAAGGCAGTCCAGACTGGGGGACCCTCCGGTGGCTGCATACCTGCCAGCAGGCTGGATTTGCCAATCGATTATGAATCATTGAGAGAAGCAGGCTCCATGATGGGCTCCGGGGGGATGATCGTCATGGATGAGGATACCTGTGTTGTTGATGTGGCCAAGTTCTTCCTCCAGTTCACGAACGACGAATCTTGCGGCAAGTGCACCTCCTGTCGCGATGGCAGCGAAGCGTTGTTGGAAGTGCTCACCCGAATCTCAGCGGGCCAGGGTGCAAACGGAGACATAAAATTCCTCACCGAGCTATCCGAGGGCATAAAGGATGCTTCCATGTGCGGTCTTGGCCAGACGCTCCCCAATCCCATTCTTTCAACGCTCAGATATTTCGAAGATGAATACCTAGCGCATATTGAGAAGAAACGCTGTGAAGCCGTTGTGTGCAAGGAGATCATCTCATCGGCCTGTCAATATACGTGCCCACTCAGCCAGGATGTGCCCTGCTACATCGGGCTCATCGCCCAAGGCAAGTATGAAGAAGCCATCAGAATTGTGCGGAAAGAGAATCCTCTACCCCTCGTCTGCGGCCGTGTTTGTCATATGCCTTGCGAAAGTAAATGCTCAGCCGGGGAAGGAGGCGAACCCATCGCCATCCGCTCCCTCAAACGGTTTCTCGCAGATTACGAATTGAAGAATAATATCCGGATTGACGAGAAGCCAACACAGGAGCATGAGGAGCGGGTTGCAGTGATCGGCTCCGGACCCGGAGGTCTCTCTTGCGCCCATTACCTTGCGCTGGAGGGGTACAATGTCACGATTTTCGAGAGTCAACCGGTTGCAGGCGGCATGCTCGCCCTGGGCATTCCGGAGTATCGCCTGCCCAAAGAAATCCTGAATGCTGACATAGGGCGGATCAAAGCTCTGGGTGTCGACATAAAAACCAATTTTGCTGTTGGTAAAGATATTCAGCTCTCAGAACTGAGGGAAAACTATAACGCGATCTACATTTCTACCGGTACTCACAAAGGCTTAAAGATGGAAATTCCCGGAGAAGAGTCCGATGGAGTGCTGCATGCCGTGAACTTCCTGAGGGATGTGAATCTGGGCAAGGAGGTGAACCTCGGGGAGAAGGTTATCGTAGTGGGCGGTGGCTTCTCCGCCATCGATGCGGCGCGGGTTGCCATTCGACTGGGCAAACAGCCCAGTATTTTCTACCGGAGAACGAAGGCAGAAATGCCTGCCATTGAGAGCGAAGTGGAGGATGCAATCCTTGAAGGGGTTGATATACAGTTCTTGACGACTCCTACCAGGATACTTTCAAAAAATGGGAGAATCCATGCTATTGAGTGCACTAAAATGGTGCTGGGCGAGATCGATGAAAGCGGTCGCAGAAGGCCTGTCCCCATCCCCGGCTCAGAGTTTTCAGTTGACGTAGATTCCTTAATTCTTGCCATCAGCCAGAAGGCAGATCTGAGCTGTATTGAGAATTATGCGGGATTGGGAATATCTAAGTGGAATACTATAGAGGTAGACCCAGAGACTCTCTCTACGAATATTGAAGGGATCTTTGCCGGGGGCGATGTTGTAACGGGACCGAATACTGTAACTGATGCCATGGGTCACGGGAAGGTGGCAGCGAGAATGATTGAAAAATATTTGAAAGGCGAGGGACTGGAAAGAACCTACTCTGTCACTCGGCCTGCCATTTATGTTGAGCCTGTACAGCTTGCCGAGGATGAGTTGGGAGATCAGCACAGGATAAAAATGGCCTCACTGATAGTTGAGCAACGGCTCGAAAGCTTTCAGGAGGTCGAATTTGGCTTTTCGGAAGCTGAGGCCATCGCGGAAGCAAGGCGCTGTCTTCGGTGCGATTTGGATTTGGCAGAGGAGCACTGATCGGCCGGCCGGATTTCGACGATCCACCATTGGTAGATGAACGAACGGATGCAGCCTGGATATTCAACCGCTCCTGATTGGGCGCGAGAAACATGGATATCAGGTTGATCGAAAACGAGGGGTCGGCGTGATTAAGCTGACTATTAATGGTAAGACAGGTGAGTTTCCTGAGAGTAGAACACTCCTGGAATGTATCCAGGAAGCTGGCCTGAAGGTACCCACACTTTGCTATCATAAAGCGCTGACTCCCTATGGCGCCTGCCGCTTGTGTCTGGTGGAAATTCAGCAGGATGGACGAGGCCCCACAATACAGTCCTCATGCACCTATCCGGCGCAGGATGGACTGTCGATACAGACGAATTCAGACCGGGTGAAGCGGGCGAGGAAAGTAGTTGCCGAATTGCTGCTGGCACGTTGTCCTGATTCAGAGACAATACAAAGAATAGCAAGAGACCACGGCGTTGAGGAACCAAGGATCAGGAAGAAGTATGACGACTGCATTTATTGTGGACTTTGTGAAAGAATCTGCCATGAAAGAATGGGAAGATATGCTGTCGGCATCTCAGGCCGGGGACCACGAAAAACTGTAGAGCCTCCCTTCGGGAAGCACAATGAAATGTGCTGGACTTGTGGAGCCTGCAACTTCATCTGCCCAGTTGGGAAAACGGTATCGAACCTTACCAGCAGGAACAGTCCCATCGGTATTCCAAATGCCTACAATGTGGGCCTGGATTCAAGGGCGGCTATCAATATTCTCTATCCCCAAGCAGTGCCCAACACGCCGGTAATTGACAGAGACAACTGTATCCACCTGAACTACGAAGCGTGCAGAATTTGCGAAGAAGTCTGTGAAGCAAAAGCGATTGATTACAATCAGAAGGAGGAGACAATCGATCTCGAGGTGGGGGCGATCATCTTATCCCCAGGATTCGAAGTGTACGATCCAACGGGAAAGGCTGATTTGGGATATGGCGTCTATCCCAATGTCATCACATCGCTGGAATTCGAAAGAATCCTATCAGCTTCGGGACCCTCTGCAGGCAAGGTAATACGGCCCTACGACAAGCAAAAACCACGGCGGATAGCGTTTATTCAGTGCGTCGGGTCTCGTGATCATGAGAGGGATTACTGTTCTTCCGTCTGCTGCATGTATGCCACTAAGGAGGCAATCATCGCCAAGGAGCATGTCGGCGAGGATCTGCAATGCGACATCTTTTTCATGGATATCCGGGCCTTCAGCAAGGGCTACGATGAGTACTATCAGCGGGCTCTAGACCTTGGGGTCGAATATATCAGGTGCCGTATTCCGGCCATCGAAGAGATCCCCGAAACCGGAAACTTGATGATTCAGTACCTGGCCGATGACGATCGTAAAACCGCCCGGGAGTACGATCTTGTGGTCCTATCGGTAGGGATGGTGCCGCCGAAATCTGTCGATAAGCTGGCTCAAACATTTGGGATAGAGTTAAACGAATATGAGTTTTGCCGAACGTCCGTCTTTAATCCCATTGAGTCTTCACGCGAGGGAATATATGTAGCCGGTCCGTTCACGGAGCCGAAGGATATTCCTGAGACTGTCATGCAGGCCTCGGGGGCAGCCGCCAGTGTGTTGTCTCTACTGAAGGACGTGCGGGGTAGCCAGATCATACCGAAGGAATATCCTCCCGAGATTGATGTGGAGGGTCAAGAGCCCAGAGTGGGAGTATTCGTTTGCCACTGTGGCACAAATATCGCCGGTGTAGTAAATGTCCCTGAAGTAGTTGAATACGCAAGAACGCTCCCGGATGTTGTTTATGTCGAAAACAATCTATACACCTGTTCAAACGACACCCAAGAGGTCATAAAAGAGAAAATATTAGAGCACAAGCTCAATCGCGTCATCGTGGCCTCCTGTACTCCGCGGACTCACGAACCGCTATTCAGAAGCACCATCCGTGAAGTAGGCCTGAATCAGTATCTGTTTGAAATGGCCAATATCCGTGACCAGTGTTCCTGGGTCCACAGAAACGAGCCGCAAAAAGCGACCGAAAAATCGAAGGACCTTGTGAGGATGGCCGTCGCCAAGGCGCGATTGTTGGAGCCGCTACAACAGCGGTCCGTACCGGTAACAAAATCGGCGCTGGTCATCGGGGGTGGGCTGGCAGGAATGACCGCAGCCGTTGAAATGGCGGATCAGGGGTTTGATGTTTATTTGGTAGAAAAGCAGGCAGAGCTGGGTGGCAACCTGAGAAATATCCACTACCTGCTGAATGGAGAAAAGCCACAAGCTGAGTTAAAACGGCTCGTTGACAATGTAGCTGAAAGTGAGAGAATAGAGCTGCTGATGGAGGCGGATATAGAAAGCATAGAAGGCTCGAAAGGGAATTACCGGTCAAGGATTTCCATGAATGGCGACTCGAGAGAATTTGAGCATGGTGTTGTTATCGTGGCAACGGGGGCGAAAGAATACACCCCAAACGAGTACTTGTATGGACGGGAAGACAGGGTGATAACTCAATCCCAGCTCGAGGAGCGACTGGCAGGCGACGGTATTGAGAAGTTAGTTGGCGGAGAAGGACTACCACAGACAGTTGTGATGATTCAGTGCGTTGGATCACGAGATGAAGAAAGGCCTTACTGCTCGAGAATCTGCTGCTCGGAAGCGATCAAGAACGCACTGAAGATAAAAGAGATGGCCCCATCGACGAATATTTACATCCTCTACCGTGACATAAGGACCTACGGCTTTAAAGAGAGCTATTACACCAAGGCAAGACTGAATGATGTGGTTTTCGTGCGCTATGAAGACGACAGCAAACCGAGCGTGACAAAAAACGGCCAAGGCCTGCTGGTGGAGGTCCTTGACCAGGTATTGGGTTTGCCGATAGAGATAGCTGCAGATCTGGTGGTGTTATCGACAGGAATCATACCGAATGAAGGGAATGAGACTATTGCGCAATTGTTGAAAGTGCCATTGGACAGCAACGGTTTCTTCCTGGAGGCACATATGAAACTACGTCCCGTCGATTTTGCCACGGACGGAATATATCTGTGCGGCCTGGCCCATTCGGCCAAGGCCATGGAAGAAAGCATCATCCAGGCTAAGGCGGCCTCTTCACGAGCAGCTACCGTTCTTTCAAGGGATAGAATCGAGCTGGAGGCAACCATCTCTCACGTTATAGATGAGAATTGTGACGGTTGTGCCTTTTGTATTGAGCCCTGTCCATACAATGCACTAACGCTGCTGGAATACATGAAAAATGGCGTAGTGAAAAAGACCGTTGAAACAAATGAGATTGACTGTAAGGGCTGTGGGTGCTGTCAGGCAACCTGCCCAAAAAAAGGAATAATTGTGAGAGGATTCCGGCTTGACCAGCTGGCGGCCCAGTTGAATGCCGCTTTGGAGGTGACCTGATGCAGGATAATTTCGAACCGAAGATTATCGCCTTTTGCTGCAACTGGTGTTCCTATGCCGGAGCGGATTTGGCCGGTGTTTCCAGGCTACAGTATCCACCCAATATCAGGATAATCCGGGTAATGTGCTCAAGCATGGTGCACCCGAATCTTGTTATTGATGCTCTCACTCGAGGTGCAGACGGCATCATCATGTGTGGTTGCCATCACGGTGACTGCCATTATATTGAAGGAAACTTGCGGGCAGAGAACCGCGCCGAAGCGATTAACCTTATGCTCGAGGATTTCGGGCTGGAAGGGGAGCGGTTCAGGCTGGAATGGATTTCCGCATCTGAAGGGCCAAAATTCGCAGAAGTGATGCGTGAGATGGTCGAAACAATTAGGGCACTTGGCCCCAGCCCGTATTAACTCCCAATCCTGAAGGAGGCCACCGACCCCAGTCCCCACATACATATTATTAACAGGGTCAATTTTATATATTCCTGTTCCGGCCGCAACGCATCGCGATCAATCCCTGATGTTGCACACACCGCAAATATTTAGCCTGGTTGCGGATCGAGCCATACTGGCATTAATAATTTGTTATTAAATAATGATTCGAGTTCCAAGCGTTACGGTACGTTTGTCGTCGCAAAATCCCTTGCTATTCATTAGGCAGGCGAGTATATTCAGTTGTTAAGTGCGGCTCATTTTATAATTATATGAATCTGCATCCCTAATGAGGTTCTGCCTTGCATAATTCCCGCTCTCACCAAACACAGAAAAAGTGTGATCCGTGGATGATTACATAATAATCGATGGGAAAAAGTTCATGTGGGACGGTGAGGATTATGAATCTGAATCCTTCGCCAGAGAAAGTGTGTCAAAGTATAGCGAAGACGGCTTTGAGACCAGACTGCTGGAGGATGAAGGGCAGTACCGCGTTTATACCAGGCGAGAAGCCAAGGAGCTCACCGTGGAGGGTGAATCTAACTAGCAGACTGTAGAAAACTGGCTTGCATCACCTGTTTCAAATGGATAGGGAGCGAGAGCAAGGAGGTTCCCATGGCAAGAGTGGCTGAAGAATGGCTAAATATATGTGGAGGCTGTGAAGTTTCTATCCTGGACCTGGGAGAGAAACTCCTGGATGTGCTCCCGTCCCTTGAGTTTGTCCATATGCCTGTATTGATGGATCACAAGTACTATGGTCAAACAGGAGAAAAAAGTGAACTTGAGATTCCCGAAGCAGACGTAGGATTGATTTCGGGGGGAATAAGGAATGAGAAGGAAAAGCATGTAGCGGAGGAGATGAGGAAGAAGTGTAAAACCCTCGTCGCCCTGGGCTCATGCGCGTCCTTCGGGGGCATACCGGCGCTTGCCAACATGTACCTTCTGGAAGATCTCCAGGAGAAAGTGTTCAGAGACAGCAAAACTACGGAGTCTGCAGAGACGCCTTCAGTGGATTTACCCGCCCTGACAGATAGAGTGTACGCAGTCAATGAAGTAGTCGACGTTGATCTCCAAATTCCTGGGTGCCCCATGAATCCGGTCCACATCCTGGAAGCCCTGACAGCTCTCCTGGGAGGGAAGCCTTTCGAGCTTCCTGAGCGTAGCGTCTGTGATGACTGCCCCACCAAGCGCGAAGAAAAAAGTGAGATGAATTTGACCAGGCCCTTGCAGGATGCCGAATTCACACCCGGAGAGTATGACACAATGCGCTGCTTTAATGAGCAGGGTTTGCTATGCCTGGGGCCTGTCACGAAGGCCGGCTGCGGAAAAGAATATAACGGAAATGGGCAGGCAGTCCCCCGTTGCGTGAAAGGTTATATGCCCTGCCGTGGCTGCTTCGGGCCGATTCGGGAGGGCGCCAATCCTATGGTGGATATGATGACCGCCCTGACAAGTATAGGACTTGACGCCAAGCTCATCGACGACAGGCGAGCATTATTCAACAGGTATATTGGGGCTCAGAATCGCTTGAGGCCATTACCAACTGCGGCAAGGAGGTAAGCATGGGCCAGAAAATCGTTATTCAGCCCGTTACAAGGATCGAGGGGCATGCAAAAGTTATCATTCAACTTGATGATACAGGGAATGTCTCAGATACAAAGGTTAAGGTTGTCGAATTAAGAGGTTTTGAAAAGTTCTGTATCGGCCGGCCGGTAGAAGAAATGCCCAGAATAGTGACGAGTATATGCGGCGTGTGCCCGTGGTCTCATCATTTAGCATCTGCCAAGGCGACCGATGCAGTCTTCGGGGTCGAGATACCTCCTACCGGGAAGAAACTCCGCGACCTCTGCAACAGCATCGCTTATACCGAAGAGCATATCTTGCACTTCTTCTTCCTCTCAGGTCCGGATTTTGTCATGGGCCCGGATGCAGACTATTCGGTGCGCAATGTATTCGGTATAGCGCAGGCTAATCCAGACCTTGCCAAGCAGGTTATACGTAACCGGCATCTCGGTGCCCAGATGTTAGAGATTATCTCGGGCAAAGCCATCCACCCTGTCACTGCTGTTCCGGGAGGCTTCAGTAAGCCACTGACTCAACAGGAAAGAGATAAGGTTCTCCCCATGGCAAAGGAGGTACTGGAGTTCGCGAAGTTCTCGATGAAACTCGCCAAGGAGGATATCTTTCCGAAATACCTGGCTACGGTTAAAAGCCTGGGCGTGATCAATACCGGCTTCCTGGGTACCGTCTCTGATGACGGAGCGCTGAACGTGTATGATGGCAGACTCAGGCTAATGAAGCCTGATGGATCATTTGAGGAGTTCGAATCCCAACAGTACACCGACTTCATTTCTGAGCGGGTGGAGGACTGGACCTACTTGAAGTTCCCATACGCGAAATCCTGGGGTGATGGATTCTCCATGGATATTGATAACCCGAAGGGTATCTACAGGGTCAACTCACTGGCACGGATAAACGTGGCCGACAAGATGTCCACTCCTCTGGCGCAGAAGGAATTCGAGGAGTTCAGATCAGCGTTTGGCCGACCAGCTCAGCTGACCCTGCTGTATCACTGGGCCAGATTGATCGAGCTGCTGTATAACGCCGAACACGCCGTTGAACTGTTGAATGATCCCGACATCACGAACAGGGAAACCAGGGTTCCGGTGACCCCCCGGGCAGCGAGAGGTGTGGGATGCGTAGAGGCCCCCAGGGGAACTCTGTTCCATGATTATGAGACTGACGAAAAAGGGATAGTTACGAACGTTAATCTCATCGTGGCAACAACCCAGAATAATGCGCCGATCAACATGTCGGTAAATCAGGCAGCAAAAACACTGATCAAGGATGGGGTTTATGACCAAGCCATCTTAAACCAGGTTGAGATGGCCATCAGGGCCTACGACCCGTGTCTGTCATGTGCCACTCACACCCTTGACGGTCGAATCGCAGTCCGTGTTGATATACTGGATGCTGATGGAAAAGTAAAGGACACCTTCAAGAACTAAACTCAGAGCCGGTAGATCAACGATACGAACTGTTCTCATCACTTTGAGATCTGAATTATGCCAATCCAGGGGTGCAATGTTGGAATTGTGCCCCTTGTTTTATTGTTGACGGTAGGATGACGGATTACTGGAACAGCGAAGTATTAGTGCTGGGCTGTGGGAACATCCTGTTCGGTGATGACGGATTTGGACCTGCAGCAGTTAAGTATTTACAGGAAAACTACCAGATTCCGCCATTGGTCTCCGTCATCGATGTTGGCTCGGGAGTGAGAGGAATACTGTTCAATGTCATTCTTGGGGACAAACGACCCAACAGGATACTGATTGTTGATTCAGTCGATGTCGGGAGATCTCCCGGCGAGATATTCGAGCTGGATATATCCGATATCCCGGAGAATAAGATCGACGATTTTTCCATGCATCAACTCCCTACGTCGAATCTCTTGAGAGAGTTGAGCCTTTCGGGTGGAGTTGAGGTGAGAATCATCGTCGCCCAGATTCAGCACATTCCCGATGAGGTTTCTCCTGGTCTTTCGGAAACCGTACGGGATGCCATCCCGTCAGCATGTGAGATGATATTTGCAGCCATTAAGTAAGATTGGGACGGCGAGGAAGCCACGTTCAATTGCAGTCACTGAGCACTATTACATTGGGCTAATCCAATCGCTCGAGGTCGAGTATCTGACGCAGTTTGAAGGTGCCCTAAAAGCGAAGTTGCCTATAGGTCGCCATTTTTAGATAAAACAGGACCAAACCAGACCAATTTGATCAGCGACAACTATTATTACTGGTCAGCGACAATTAAAATTCCCGGCTGATCATGGTATATTTTTCATAGATTTCTCCAGTCTATAGCTTGGTATG
>SDBU01003914.1_pt1 | contig 18674 bp, 19 predicted proteins | sample 2277071 | NCBI WGS metagenome assembly SDBU01 (sample SAMN10397929, study PRJNA504765) | marine sediment metagenome | isolation source: marine sediment core GS08_GC12, 126 cmbsf | place: Arctic Ocean: Gakkel Ridge, Loki's castle | collected 2008 | reverse complement strand
TCACCATCGAATGGGACGTAGAGGGCATTATCAATATCAACTGAACCGTTTTAGGAGACGTTCAAGTGGTAGCAACAACCAAGTATACCGATGTGGAAATCGCATTCACAGGCGATTTGCGATCTGCACAGACGGGCGAGACGATTCGTGTGGAGGTGGAAACCTTTCGCGATCCAAAATCGCGGGAAGGCCAACCCTGGGGTTTTCGGATTACCTGGGGCGACGAGGCGCCTTGGGAATACCATCGCCGTTACAACGTGCAGGCGCACGCCGTGCGGACTGCCCGGCGTGCTATACGTAATCGTCGAACCCGAGGTCGGTTCATTAACCGTCCGGAAGAACCCGCGAAGTCCACGGCGGCATCGTGATCGGCTGAGCAGTTGCTGGAAGACCTTGGCCCCCATGGAGATTTCGTATGGCTAATTTCGTATCTACACAAACCGGCGTCGTAAACAACGGGGCTACGTTCGGAAACGCCTCTCCCGGCGTCAGGGGTATTGATTGGCCCGGGTTAGCTGGCGATACGTTTACGGTCACCAGCGGCCACACGGTCACCTACAACGTTTTTGAGACGAATGAGCTGGGTCAAGTCGACGTAGAAGGGAAACTCTCGTTCGGCGGCGGGGCTAATCGGCTCTTGACTCTCGGTCATGTCAATCTCAACGTTGCTGACGGCGGGGAATTGGAGATCGGCACCGATGGCGGCAACTTCACGGCGACCTGGACGGCAGAGATTCTTTGGAACGTCACTAACGATAACCAGAAGGGACTCCACATTGCCGATGGGGGCAAACTCACAATCTATGGAGCATCCGATTACTGTGCCGTCTACGAGGACACGCTCGCGGACGATGTCGAGAACACTGACGGCGACACGGTTATCAAGACCGTCAACAATATGTCGGGCGATTGGCACATTGGTGATGAGTTGACAATCAAAGTGGAGGATATGGGAGGTGGGGCGTCCTCTAGGACTACGATCAAGCGGGCGGTGATCCAGGGGTTTATCGCCGGTAATTCTATCACGTTGGACATCGACATCACGGCAGAGGCGGGTGTGGGCGATACTTGGATTTCGCCTGTCGTAAATGTCACTCGCAACGTGCAGCTTGGCAAGTACGGCGCCGACGTAGATTGTGGCGATGGCTCAGCCCACTACAACACGGATAGACCAAAGTTTAGAGATGTAAACGCAGATGGAAACGACAACTGTGTCTTTTCGCACGCGATGGCAACTGGGTTCTATGAGATCAACTCCGACTACGCTTTTCAGTCTCTGAATTCGACCGTAAGAAATGGGCAGAACGGCTTCACCGGCGGCAGCGGTCACACAATCTCGGGTGGCGTTTATAGCCACGACATGGGCTTCAACGGTGGCACCGACCACATAGTCTCGGGTGGCGTCTATGCCAACGCCATGGGCTTCAGCGGTGGCACCGGTCACACAATCTCGGGTGCTGCCTATAGCAATGACTACTGTTTCATCGACGGCACCGGTCACACAATCTCGGGTGGCGTCCATGGCAACGGCTACGGCTTCTTCCGTGGCGCCGGTCACACAATCTCGGGTGGCGTCTATAGCAACAGCTACGGCTTCTACCGCGGCACCGGTCACACGATCTTGGGCAACATCTACAACAACTACTACGGCTTCTACGGTGGCACCGGTCACACAATCTCGGGGCGTATTGGATACGACAGTGGAGACGTTTCAAAACCAAATACAACGTGGGACATTTACACGGACGGATACAGTAAATATGTGTTGCTAAACGCGAAACTTCCCCTCGCTGGGCTATCAGTGCACCGGAATATGTCTAGGGTTACTACCCGTGTAATGTGCGAGCATCATAACCGTGTGGCAAACGCCCACAAGATCTACGATAACAACGGTGACATTGTAAAAGTCGTCTGCAACGGTGGTGACGGTAGGCCGAGTGAAGACCCAGACGGGGGTAATGCTGCCTGTACTGAATTGTCGAATATCCAGAATGATTGTAGCTCAGACAACCCTCTTAGAGTGTGGGAAGAACATCAGTATCGGATCTGGGTGCCGGCCTCTGTGTCACAAACGTATACGTTTAAGGTTCAAACCACGTATGCAGGAATCTCGGCTGGTAATCTTGAACTGACGGCGAGCTACCTGGATGAGGGATCCGGCGGGCATTTAGGTGAGCAGACCGATGCACCGGCAATCAACCAACGCGGAAACGCAGCGGATTGGACACAGACGCTTGCAGTGACGGTCGATCCATCTCAAACGGGTTGGATCGACTTTGCGATCACGTTGATGGAGTACGAATCGGGTAATGAAGTGTGGATCTGGCCGGAGGTAGGGATCAGCTAATGGCAGTTGGGGACGCACAATGGGAATTGGGGAGTTCGACTCTCTCTACATCCAGCCACGGGACGGTAACGGTCCGTTGGGGGCTTGGATCCGTCTTCGTCTTGCATGAGTACGGAATATCGGCACTGGCTATTACGGCTTCGGTGATTGCCCCGACGGTCGTTATCGACGCGAGCTACGCAGCGCCGGTATTGTCCGTTACGTCTACGGTGAATGCACCAACCGCAGTACCCGGCGCGGCGTATGCGCCTGCTGCGCTTGTTGCCACGGCTTTGGTAATTGCCCCCGCGATTATTGTCGATGCGAGTTTCGTGGTGCCGGCACTACCCGCTGTGGCTACAGTGAATGCACCAACCGCAGTGCCTAGCGCGGCGTATGCGCCTGCCGTGCTCACCGTTACGGCCTCGATGATTGCTCCGGCGTTTGCCGTCGAACTGACTTATTTGGCGCCGGCACTTCCTGCCGTAGCTTCACTGAATGCACCGCGGAAACACTTGATATCGCTACAGCAGGACGGGCGGCAAGGAATTGGCGTAGCACAAGGGTTGATGGGCAGCAACTACCCGCTACTTGCCAACGCTCCCCCATCCTTGGATATCCGGTACCTGCTTGCCGACCTGTGGTTGGCTTACGACGACCCGGCAGATTACGCTTTGCCGGCCGGTAGCGTGCGGCCATTCAAGCTACCTTTCAAAGTCGGGTATATGTACGGCTTCGGCACCGCGGGCGGCGGCGCCAAGCCAGCCTGGGCTGCGGACGCCGTGAACGCGCGGGAGATGGTTATTCTGGACGCCAACGACAACGTCGTGATCGATACGGCATTGGACGAGGGTTCTAGCCACCCCACGATCTACTATCGCCGCGACTGGGCCGACCGTTTGGAGATCGTGGGCTGGGAGAAACAGAACGCCGTTTTGTTCGCCGTGGTTCATACGCAGTGGCCGAACCCACCACACCATCTTATAACTCCGGTTATTTACAAGGAGCATCTCGTACCGGCGAACGCTATTCTCGACGAACGTGCCTGGCAGCGCCGGCCCAAACGGGTACGGTCATTGACTATGGTCCTCGACACGGCTGCGGAGGAACCGGTCGAGTTTGCCGAGGGTTACAACATGGGCCTTGCTCTTGGCGACGAAATTGTTGAAGGCAGCCGCGTTAAACGGCAAATCACGCTTGCCGCCGTGTCGGGCAACGGCTCCGGCGTGTATCCCGGATGTCAGCCACAACCGTTATTGATAACCGCGATCAACGATATAGCACCCAACGAGACCGGTGACTTTTTCTTAACGGCCGCCGATTGTTACTGGGCCCGCCGGGAGGCCTATGTTGTCGATATCAACGGCGGTACTAAGAGGGTGGGTGAATTGGAGCCCGGCATCTTGGAGATCGGCAACGACTGTGGACCGTGCTGCGAATGCGATCGGTTTGCTGCTACGGCCCAGTACATGAACCGTATACGAGATCGATACGACGTGACGGGGAAAAATGCAGAACGGGTGCGAAGCCTGTACCACGAGAATCGAAATCGCTGGAATGCCGGCAAGTGTTGTTTTGATCAGCACATGCTTCGATTTCAGATGCAACCACAGCTCTGTCCACACGTTGACTTCCTTGGCCAATTTAGTAATTGGACCGACGAGTGCGTAGGCCCACTCAGGCTAATGTTCAATTTTGCGAAGACTCCCAGCGTTATCATTGACGCGGTAGGCAGGCGGCCAAGGGGCGAGATCGTACCGGGTTTCACGTATTGCCACGGCAAGACACGGATGGAATTCAGACGGGGATCGAAGACCGGGCGCTGCAACCTGTTTGGTACATGGCCCTGCTTCGAGTACACTTTCACCGAGATCGAACCATACCAGAGCGTTTGGGTCAAGGCTCGGCTCCTGTTCGGGAACTGTGGCGTTGATGACTCTGAGGCCCCATTCGTGGTCGCGGGTTGTCTCCGGGCTACGCTCGGCGGTGTCCCGCTGGTCGCCCCATGTACCGATTTAAGCAGTTCTCTCAGTGCGTGGTCCTGTTCTTCTGAGTCCAGTCTCAGCTCGGTATCGTGGTCCCCGCCCGGCTGGGCGTACTTCGAGATTTGTAAAACAGCGGAGCTTCGGTGTCCACCGAAGGCGGAGGATGTGTACGACTACACGCAGTGCTTTGATTCGTGAATGCTTTGATAGAAACCAAGCCTTAAAGCGGATTGGATCGTAATGCCGTACCTGCGGCCCAACTGGTACAATTTGAATACCGGGCGGCGATACCCGTTGAGCGATGCGGCGACGGGCACGGACGACGAAGGTTTGCGCCTGCGCGATGATATCCTGGTAGACTGCCACCTCCGCTTTCCGATTACGGCCGGCAGACACGCATTCGTCGGCGGGATCACGGTTACCGACACTTTGATCACGATTATCTTTCTGGGCTCGGTAACGGTTAGCAGCACTAGGGATCGCTTCGTTCCCTTGGGTGCCGTCACGGTTATCAAACCCGGCAACTCGGACGTTCACTACCCGATTCAGCCCCTGTATCCGGGCGTAGGCGGATTTGTCGCTTTCGGGGATATCTCTGAGGTCCTCACGGCCCGTTTCTCAACGCCGCAGCAGAGTCTACTTGCGCCCCGATGTGCCCGTAGCTACAACCCGCTGCCTGTCCGCGAGCTACGGAAACGTGGTGTCGGCGCGGGTCTGACCGGAATAGTGACGATCGTTGGTGAGGACGATATAGAGGTCGTCAAGGAGACGATCGCCGTTACGCATCCGATCTCGCATACCCACGAAATAGTGGATGCTCTGGTTATCCGGCTTCGGCAAGAGATCGGCGGCGTCAACGTTTTGGAGAAATACATCGGTCCTTGCGGTAATCGGCCCGAGAGCCGCAATTGCGTGAAGATGGGAGTTGAACGGATCAATGACGCCCGACCCGATTGCGATGGGAACATCGATTTCGATTTCCGTAACATGATCGTCGGTGAGATGTCGGAGTGCGGGGGTTTCACGCTAGACACATCGATTGGTATGGATGCCGTCTGCCAAGAGTTTGCCCCCGGTCGTTTTCAAGGGCGCGATTCGTGTCGTCTTAGTTCCAGTAGCTCAGCCGAATTGCCGCCGCCGCCGCCACCGCTGCTTTTTCCAAGTTCGCCATCGAAACGGTCGATCCTGTACGGACCTTTAGATGCGACACCGTGCCATGATGGAGCAGTGTGTACATCATTTGAGAGCCCCGACGACAAGTATCTAGTCTGGAACCCGCTCTTGGTAGGCAACTACTTCGATAGAGCTGATGATGCCCCGGGCACTATCGAACCGGATAATTACCAGGGCGATCCAGCCGAGTCTTGTTGGTCTCCTTCGTCACTTTCCTCACTTCTTTCATCTTCTTTGTCTCTCGAAGATTCACACTCGCTGGTTATCGGCAACCCGCATCAACGATCTATTTGGCTGCTTAAATGGTGCAGCAACTCTGTACAGGTTGGTTGGAACCAGTTCCTCATGGCCGACATGCAGATGGCGGACGGGCCCTGCGGTCTCATACTTGGCTGGCATGTGTTCGGTACCGGATTGGCGGAGAATTCGTCGTATTATGCAGTGTTTGCCGACCCTGCAACAAGCGTGCTCAAGATTTGGTGGTATCCCGGCCGCGAGCCGCCGGTTTTGGTGGGCCAGCGGAGTTTCCTACCGCACAGGGTCCGGAGTTACTATTGGTACCGCTGGAAGGCGCACATCACCATGGTATCGGATGATCCTATTCCGCATGCCATCATCAACGCATCGCTTGAATCGGTCAACGACCCGAACTTTCAACGGGTTTCATTCAGTTTTGCCACGCGGAAATATGCAAAGCAGTCATCGCACGGCGTCGGAACGGAGCGTGGTGCCTCCGCCCGGGTCTCGTGGATATCATTGAAATAGGAGAGGGTTGTGCCTGAGCGGATTATATTTCCTGAGTTCCGCGACGAACTGGAGTTTACGAACTACCCGTTTGCAGACGGCGCATCGTTGACAACGGAGACCGGCAATCACAGTATTGACCAATCGACGTTCCTTGATGCTTCCCTTTACCCTATTGGCGGCGCAGAAAACCAATATATCTCGGAGGTGGAGGTCACGTTGCGGGCAATCACGATTCGTATTAGTGACCGTGTGACTCAAAACCTGTGTTACGCTACCTTTGATCCACTACGACCGCCAAACGTTTTGGAATTTTGGGATGACTATGGCAGGCCGGCGGGCGTGATGATCTCGGAGTCGCTGCGGTTGTCGCAGTTCGGTGCTTGGGACAACGGTATCCATACGTTCGCCCGTGGAGCCACAGAGTTCTGCGCGAGCTGCATCATTCCGACTCCGGAGATCGGGGTGCGGGGTATTCTCACGGAGAATGGTGAACTATTGACCGGGGACGTGTGGATCGCCGGTGAAAACGGGGTTACCGTGCGCGAGGTCGTCGGTAATCAAATCCGTGTCGATGTTATCGGTGATCCCCTATTCGTTCGCACACAGTGCGACCCGCTAGAGTTATTCGAGCCGCCGTTGTTTATCAAGACCATCAACCACTGTCCACCCGACGCACTGGGAGATTTCCGCATCGAAGTGAACGACTACAATGCGCCGGAAACAATTATGCGCATCGTGCACACCAACGACGGCCTGCGAATCGAGGCCGCAGGCTACCCAAACATATAAAACGAGCCGACCAATGCCACGATCAGGATTCTACAACCAGAACCTCTACCGGGATTACCCATTCCAAACCCAAGGTAGCCCGCTGGAGCGGCTGCATAGTCTTCCTTCCGAATCCTCCGTGTCTGGTGAATCCTATGCGACGGCAGCGCTTCCGCACGAGGCCATCGTCGATTTCGGTTGCATCATGGGTCTCGATGCAAACTACGTGGATCGTCAGGATTGGATCTACCTTTATCGTATTACGAGGAGCGATCCATTCTTCATATTTGAGTTCCGTACGACCGCAAATTCACAGGTTCTGTTGTTCGTCCGGCGGAATGATGATCCGGAGTACAAATATGAGTGGTCGGAGGCACAGTGGAAAGGAACGCCCTATGAGCTTCCATCGATATCGTCGCTGTCATCGGCGTCCTATCCGTCCTCGGAGGGTGGATGGGGGCGCGGTTGTGATCTAGACGATCCTGTGTGGGAGGGTTTCCTGGTAACGGGTAAGTTCGATGAACTGATGGACTTGATCATGGACGGGGAGCAACTATATTTCGACAGTGGATATCAAGTCATCGAGCCGGCAAGGATCCAGAATCTCAAAGAGAGCTACGTTCGTAGCTTCAACCTGGCAAATCGCGCCAGGACTCACGCCATCCCGGCTGACGTATGCCTAACGTCGTTCAGCGACGGCGTAAGCGTGGGCGCGGAGAGCCTTACCCAAGACGTGAAAGTCTACAAAGGCGCAACGTGCATGCAGGGGGCTATCGCTTTTGAAGAAGGTTTCAACTGTCAAATTCGTCAGGAGAACACCACGGGCACGATCGTCATCGGGGCCGGCGTCGGTCTGGGTGCCGGTGAAGCGTGCGGAGAGTACCCGTTCTATGAGGGTGAATCCATTAGCGAGGGCGAGAGTTATTATACCGGCGGTCCTACCTGCACTGAGGTTCTCAAAACCATTAACGGAAAAGGAGGAACCCGGATTCGTTTTGAGGCCGGGCCCGGATTCAACGTAAGAACCTCGCCAAACGATCCGTCTACTATCATCGTGGAGATGACTCTCGAAGGCTTCGCGATCTGTTTTGGCTCCATAGGAGGTCCATGATGGCAGGTGGTTCCCTATTCGATCAGGAGCGCTGCGACGTCGGATTCATTCCAAAGGTGGACTTCCGATTCATCAGCGACTGCTCCATCGCGAGGGCGCCGGACGCAATCTTCGATTCCCCGGATATCGAAATTCCCATCGATCTCCCGCTATTGCCGGGCCCTCCGGGGGCTGACGGGGCCCCGGGGTCGCGGGGGCCTCAAGGGTCTCAAGGGGAACAAGGATCTCAAGGACCTCAAGGGGAACAGGGATTTCCAGGATCTCAAGGGTCTCAAGGACCTCCAGGGCCTGAAGGACCTCCAGGGTCTCAAGGACCTCCAGGGTCTCAAGGACCTCCAGGGTCTGACGGACCTCCAGGGCCTGAAGGACCTCCAGGGCCTGAAGGACCTCCAGGGCCTGAAGGACCTCCAGGGTCTGACGGACCTCCAGGGTCTGACGGACCTCCAGGGCCTGAAGGACCTCCAGGGTCTGACGGACCTCCAGGGCCTGAAGGACCTCCAGGGCCTGAAGGACCTCCAGGGCCTGAAGGACCTCCAGGGCCTGAAGGACCTCCTGGGCCTGAAGGGTCCCAGGGAGAGCCTGGAAGTGCTGGCACACAACTTCACTGGGGTAAACTCGACTTGGACCTGGAGTATGACGATACGATAGGTGTGACGGTGTCGATCTGGTGGGATACCCCGTTGGTCGACTCGACGGAGGATATCGAGAACGTTTTACCGCCTGCCTGGTTAACAAGTGGATTTATTGTGGCAGGGACGTGGGTACTAATTGGTGAGTTGGACGATAAATGGTACGTAATCGATGTCGGGCCGAGGGGGCATCTGGGCAAGCTCGGTGAGAACCTGTCGCAAGGCGACGAGATAGGCGTGCCGGTAGCAATCTGGGAAGATGTACCATTAGCTTATTCCGGACGGGTCGTCGGGGACGTATTGGCCCCGCCGTTCATGGCAGCGGGCTACTTGGCTTCGGGCACGTGGGTTAGTATCGAATGGATCGGCGGTAGATGGTACGTGATGGGCGGGCCTTGCTAATGGCCGCCGATAGCTGGCTACGCCGTGCGAGTGGGCTACTGGTGCCGCAGATGAGTTTTGCCAATAATCTGCTAGGGCGGTGGCAGCCGTGTCCGGAGAATTGTTGTGGCCCTGAATCTTGTGAAGACTGCTTCGTTACGCTTCCTACAAACTTATGGGCGGATTTGCCCCCGTTGGCGAATGGCATTTGTGCGGCGTGTGATTATTGGGACCGGACCGTTCAGACAAGCCCTTACGATAACGAGTGTTGGCGAAAATACACGGAGGGCGGTCTAAGTGATCCAACTGATTGCGGCTTTTTCCCAACTACTAGCATGGTCGTTACCGTTGGCGTTACTTATATCAGTGAGAAATGCTGGCTAGCGTGCAGTTTGCATGAATATCCCGATGGGCATAATTGGCAATGGCGAAAAGAAATGACGCCCCCGATTACCAATTTTAACCAAATCCTCCCCTTTTATTGGCAATTGAGTTCGTCGAAGTGCGATGCGACGGGCACTACGGTTCATGTCTACTAATGAAGTGTCAGCCTCAACCCACCGATGCCCCTGGAATCTTCCGCTGCCCAGTCTGCGGCCTGCAAAACCCCCGCCCAATCAAGAAGCCCTTCCACGCCCAGTGTGGTGCAGACGAGCTACCCCGCGATATTCGCCCCCTGATCGCCCGCCTGGCCGCCGAAACATCCCAGCCGAGCATCATCGAGGACATGGCTCCGTATCAATCGGCCGTCCTGCAATGGGAGGCGGCCGACTTCCCGATCCGGAAGTCCGACGAAATCCAATTCATTCTCGACGTCGTGTGCCCGGACTGTCAGCACTATCAGGCCGAGAGCAAAACGTGCGGCTGTTACAAAGCGAAGGGGCAATTAGTGGCGATCAAGATATGGATGGCGTCGGAATTTTGTCCGGCCGGGCAGTGGTGAGGCGTTATCGGACACGGGCGCGACGATACCGAGACATGGCTCTCGGAGAATGGGCCCTGAGTTGGGGTTCCGGCATTTTCGGCAGGAACTTCCGGGGTACGTAGTGGATATCCCGATTCCAGTCGAGGCTAGGCGGGGTCGGACGTGACCCCCCGACCTGCCATTTGTTAGAGCCCGCGAAGTTGGTATCATTAAAGTGGTCGGTTTGGTACCTTTAGGATCGGCCAGCCGGGTGTCACGATAGCGTACGTGTTATTCCTGCAAGTTATGGAAGCTGAGTTCAAGATGAATACCCAGTTCTGGAATGGGTGGAACCATCGGTTCCATACGGAAGATGACCAAGAAGGTCCGTAAGATAATCCTCAGTCACAAGCGAGCCCCGGGTGATACGCTCGTCCTGACGGGCCTCGTACGCGATATTGCCTTGACCCATCCCGGTCAATTCAGAATCGGCGTGAACACGTCAGCAATGGACTTCTGGCGTAATAATCCCTACGTGGACTACGATCTGAAACGGGAGGCTAAAAAGCATCCGGCCGGTATAGAACACGTCAAGATCAACTACGGGCGCGGGATTCGCGACCAGAACTATGGCTCTTGTCACTTCCTGTCCTACTTCCACGTGGACTTTGAACGCCAATGTCACGTCAAGGTCCCGCTCCAGCTCCCCTACCCAGATATTCACTTGTCCCAGGAAGAGCGAGATATCTCTCTCATAGAGGGCCGTTACTGGTGCGTAGTTTCCGGCGGGAAGAGTGATTTCACTGCCAAGGTCTGGGATGCCGGGCGGCTTCAGCAAGTCGTCTTCCAACTCAATGACATGGGTCTTGGCGTGGTCCAAGTCGGCGGCAACGACACAGGCCACTGGCACCCGCCTTTGGAGGGTACCATCAACCTGGTTGGTAGGACCAACCTTCGAGATTTGTCCCGTCTCATCTATCACTCGGACGGGATCATCTGCGGCGTAACTTGCGGAATGCACCTGGCTGCGGCTCTTCAACGGCCCTGCGTGTGCCTGGCCGGCGGCCGGGAGGCATGGTGGTGGGAAGCCTACGTTCGCGAGAACAAGGGCCTGGCGCCCGTACAGGGCAAGTTGGCTGTACCTCACCAATTCCTCCACACCATCGGATTGCTGGATTGCTGTAAGCGGCACGGGTGCTGGAAGAACAAGGTCGTCGCCCTGCGAAATGACAAATCGATTTGCTACCACCCGGTTATCAAGCCCGGCCAGCCCGTGCCGCTGTGCCTGGACATGATCACGGTGGACCATGTGATGGAGGCCGTAATGAAATACTACCAGGACAATACTCTACGCCCGATTCAACCGGCGGCCTGCAAGACTCCACAGCCGCCCAGGAAGCCGCCTGGTGTCATCCGAGTTGCACCCCCACTGGAGCAGCCAATAGCTGCGGCCGCTCCTTCTGGGCAACTAGCGGCGCGAGAACGGTCGCTTCTATGCCTCTTCGATGTTGATCCTGGTGGGAACGGGGCAAAATCGAAAAAAGACCCCACTACGGAGGGGAGTAGGCCTGAGATTCCGGACAAGATGACGCCTATATTCCAGGCCAACCCGGATGCCCGGCTGGAAGGCCGCGGGAACGGAGACCGAACTGGTATGGTCGCCACAACCCCCGGGGCGCCACATCCTGCGGTAGTACCCCAGGATCCGGCTATCTTCGATCATCCAGACATCGGCGGGAAGTTTACGATCTGCGCATTGTTCTATGGCCCGGATCGGTTCTTCGACCTCCATCAGCGATGTCTCAACTCAATCATCAGTTCGGTGCCTCAGAATCGGCTCGACCTCCGGGTTGGTTCCAACGAGTTGAACAAGAAGTCCTTGGCGATGATCTCGGGTTACGTAGAGCAGGGCGTGATCACCAAACACTATTGCCACGGGGAGAACATTTGGAAGTATCCGGTGATGCGGGAGATGTTCCACGACCCCGAATGTCCGATCAACAGCAGATGGGTGCTCTGGTTTGACGACGACTCGATCTGTGATCGGACGCCGGCTTGGATCAATATCTTGGCCCAGGCGATCATCCAATACCATCGCCAGAACAACGCTCACATGTTCGGGGCTCCGTTCGTGTGGAGTCTCAAACCGGGCCAGAAAGAATGGTTCGAGAGCCGGCCGTGGTACCGGGGCAAACCGTGGCGATTGCACAACGGGAAACCGGCGCCCAATGGCAACAAGATCATCTTCTGCACTGGCGGCTTCTGGGCGATCACCAGTGAGGCTATCAAGCACTGCAATATCCCGGACGCTGGCATCGGTCACAACGGCGGCGACATCACGATCGGCGAGCAGCTCTATCAGGGCGGCTATCGTATGAAAGCGTTCAACGGCAAGAAACAGTTCATCCACACGTCGAGTGTTCCTCGCCGTGGTATCACGACTCCAATGCCGGGTACGAAGGGACACCGTGAAGTCCAATTTGCATGACGACGAAAACCAAAGGCCGCGAGTTGATATTGGATCGCCAGCACCTGATCAAGATGCTGGTCGACCCGCGGTTCTATACGAGCTGCCCGTACTTCTTGTGGCTTCGCGACACGGCGCTGCGGGCTTACGAGCGGTACGAGAGCGGCGGCCGTAATGATTGCCGTGGCTGCGGCCCTGACTTCCGTGTGATGAAGCCCGTGGTTGACGCATTCTTTACCAACTTGAAAGAGTTGAAAGAACTCGATCCGAGCACGGTTGAGTGTGTACGCAAGTACCTGGAAGACAGAAAAGAGTACCCGATCTCCCTCGTAGTCATCATGTACCAGTCGTCCGGGACCCACCCGCGGAAATTGCAATTTCAATTTTAGGGGATGCCAGGATGGCAGATCGACGAATCAAAATCCGATGGGCGACGAGCAGGTTCATCCTCAACCGGGTCGACGGCATCCGCGTCCGCATCGACGTGCTTTGCGCATACGAAATGACGCAGCACATCTTTGCGTACCGCAATCTGCCCACGGACCCGGCCACCGGCGCACAGGCCGGTTGGTTCGATCACGTTTGCAGCCCGGTGGATCTGGAAGAGTACCCTATGACCTCCCCGATTCCGGGGCACCAGCCGGAATGGTTCCGGTTGAACTACGTGGACGTGTTTCTGCGTTCGCGAATTGAAGCCGATGCCTTTATCGAGGACGTCCGCAGCGACGTCCGCCGGCTGAAAGCCACGCTGGACATTATGGATGATATCGAGCCCGAGGGGTTCGAGGCGGTGGGCGGCCAACTCATCTGTACGTCCAGCTCACTTAGCTTGGTATCCTCGTCCTCCTCGTCGTCGTCGGCGTCGCTCGGTAGTGCTTTGTCGCTTACCCGTTGGGGGTCGTTCGAGCAGAGCGCCGGTGCGGGGCAGGAATGGCTGCCAACTGGTTTGGGGGCAGGTTCACCGATCGGATCGTCGGATAGTCTGTCCGGCAGTCTGCCGTATAGCTACTCCAGTGTGATCCTGCCGACCCAGGTAATCAGCCAGATGCTGCTCATCCAGGGTTACGGATTCGACGCCCTGCCGGACGACGGTATCCTGGACGGGATCGAAGCGAACTTGTTGACGCGTTGGCGCGGTGGTGACTCGTCGGCCTCCTCCCTATCAAGCGTGGCTCCGGCCGAATGCAATCAGGGCGGCGGTGTCGCCTGGTCCCACGAGGGCGGGCCACAATTGTTCTTCTTCAAACTATATCATCCCGACCTCGGCCCGGTCGGCGACGAGCGATCCAACAACGCGCCGATCTACGGCCCGGGTTGGCAGCAGATGCTCTTTGGTGGGTCAAGCGATCTCTGGAATACCGGATTGAGTATTGCCGCCATCAAGCGCGGCGGTTTCGGCGTGGCTTTGATTGCCGGAAACTTCACGGAGGATCCCCAGTACATCGTCGATGTAGACGGGGTAGAATTGACCGTTCATTACCGGAATACGTACTAATGCCGAAAGCCAAGGCAACTCGTTCCAAGAGGCGCGTAAAACGGGTGCGTCCCAGGCGGAAGAGGGTTCAACCGAAGGTTAATCAGGTGAGCCCTACGGGGCGGGTGTTGACCGACAGAATCGGTCCGAACCCGGCACTGGTCGTAATCGAGGACAACACGGTCAGAATGATGTTGGCCGACCCACGATTTCTTAAAGCGATCCCGTGCCTGCGTGAAGGGAAGAAGAGACTGGCTAACGTGGTTAAGACTTGCGGTCATTGCAGTTCGCGGCGGACGGTGATGCGCAAGCGGGCAATGAACGGCATTCGGGCTTGCATGACCGGGCTTACCGGCGGGCAGCGAACCCAGGTGAAGAAATTGCTGGGAGCCAAGCAGATACGAATCGTGTTGAAGGGGAAACACATTACTTACTAATATCTTGGGTCAAATCGGGCATATCCTAATGGAGCCACTGATGTTGTATCGGTGGCTGCTTTTTTGTGTATTCACGGATAGGAGCACACGGTGGTAATGCAACTTGCGGCCAGAGATCTCGATGCGGAGGAGTGCGAAGCACTCATACGGCGGGGCGTACCACGCAACTGCCGGGGCATTCAGACCGTACCACCCTCACCGGCGTTGTTCGGGAGAGGCCACTTCGCAAATGCCAGAGCACTCATACGATCCACCGGGGCAGGAGGTGTGAAGAGAAAACCGCGGTAAAGGCGCACCACTGAGGAAACAACTAACCGGAGCGACAATCATGAAGACTGTCGGCTATTATGCAACTGCACACGGCTACTGTGTGATGGTGCACGGTCCTCGTGGGGTGCTTTGCCACTACACGTCTGGAAATGCTCAACGTCGTTCACAAACTCACGTTCGCCCTGAGAACGGGGTGTCATTGAAACAGTTACAAAAGTGGGCACGTCAAACCGCATTGGAATTTGCCCGGGAATTCCATGTTCCCGGAGAACGCGTTACCGAAGATCCGGATTTGGCCGGAGATATTCCGGAGACAATTACGCCACCGATGGATTGATGGTCCTTGCTAAATAAAGGGGAAAAACCGGGCATATTCAAGTGCACGCACGCGGATAGTTGTCACGCGTTCGTTTTTCTGCTTCTCTGTTTTCTGACAACAGGGCGGCCCCTGTCATTTCTAGCGCACTCGCCGGGGGTCGCCCAAATTTTTCGATCAAAGGGAGTATCAGACCAGACAGGACTAGACTAGACTCGACTGGATGTGACTCGGCCAGACGGGACCCGGCCAGACGAGACTCGATCTGTTTTTCAATGAGAGGGCGGCCTCCGTAACACTCGCCGGGGGTCGCCCGAAACTTTGATCGAAGGAGTAAGATTATGCGATACGCAGTGATACTAGCTGTGATGCTCGGGATGCTTGCCGTGATACTCGGGATGCTTATGGGAACGGCTGTGCAGGCGGCAGAATTATCCTCTGCAATCATGAGTCTCAGGGGACGGGAGGTTGTTGATGTTTTCCCGGTTGCATATTCTTCCCCGGCAGTCGCTCGTGTGATTAGGCGGACGGAGAAAACGATGACCAGCGTTGTCGTAAATCGGTTGAATAAGGCGCAAGTTGCAGCGTCCCAGGTTAATCCGGCTATTCTCGATCCATCGACTCTTGCGTTGGTGGTGACCATTGATTTTCTGGAAATACCTGAACTTAGAGTCTACGTCTTTACTGTCCGGGGAACAGTTGAACAGGTTGCGCAGCTATATTCTCCCCGGGAAGTATCGTCGGTGACGACCTGGAGCCACATGGACTTGGGTTTGATAGCTGACGCACCCGGGGGTGGTATCAGGATCTGGGAGTCAGTTGACGCGGTTGTGGACCGGTTCATCAAGGACTGGAAGACGGCTCAGAAGGCAAAGCGAGTGGGGCCGAAACCGTACGGTGATCTGTTCGGCAAGGTGGGTTCATCGTCCGATGCCGGTGATGACTTTATTCAAGACAACATTTTCTGCCGTAACATCGTTAATGCGTTGCCGCTGGAGAAGTTTCTCGAAGTGCTTCCAGACGCTACTGAAGACCATAACAATTCTAGGCCCGATGTCGGTTATCGGGCGTACGAGACGCCGCTCTCCGCTAGTTATGGATTCTTGGATGGGAAGCTCATTTCGATCACGCTGAACTCACCAAAGGACCCAGACGTCATCGCCCGCGAGTTTGATAAATATCGGGCAGCGTTTGGAGCACCTGACTCCACCGATGTTCCACCGACGACGCTGCGGGATAAAGGAGCGACGCGTTCCGCCACATGGTACCGCCCTGAGAATGATCTGGCAGTCGGCTTGGCCGTCCTGCCTGGTACTCCAAATGTACTGTCTAGCCACTGGCATGCAATGAGGAAAGGGGCCGAATTTCTTCGTCGGGTGCAGAAGTTGGATGGAAGCGATCCGTTCAGCAAAGCGAACGAATAGGCGAAAGAACAATGACCCCACCTACCAAAATAGCGTTGCCTCCATGCCCGGGTGAAACGTTCGGGGCTTGGGTGCCGTGTTCTGGTAAAACCCGGATTTTGCGGATCGGCTCTCCGTCGTGGCATCCCAAGCCTCGAACTTATTGAAACCATTTTTCACAAAGGAGTAGGACGATGTTGAGTATGCGACGAAGCTTCTATGCACTGATGGTAACTCTGGTAGCAGTCATGAGTTTCGCTGTCGGCCACTACGTCGGTTTTGAGAGGGTTGAAATTCCCATCGTGGGGGAGGCTGAAGGAGGGTTCTTCATCAAACCTCTTTTTTCGTGCGATCTCGAAGAATCGGCCACAGAAGTGGGCACTCCAAGGGAGATTGATGATCTCGTCAACGAAATGTCTACTGCGAATGACGATCTCATCAACGATATGTCCGCTGTTCTCCAGATGCCGGAAGAGAGCAGGAAAGCCACGCTGGACGAAGAATTGAAGAAGTACGAAGCACACTTACAGCAGAGTATACGGCGGCTAATGGAGAGTAGGGAGCCGGAGGTTGAATCGGTTGTGGCCCCACCTCAAAAACCAGCGGCACTGGACGAGGAATTGATCGGCCACTTCAAGAAATTGGCTGCGTGCGCTATTACCCCCTATGGCTCCGTCATCGCGGAGACGGTAATGGTGAAGATCCTCATTGGGACTGAGGTTTCGTGGGCGGCTTCGTCTGCCACGGTTATCTTTCAAACGGAAGACGGCCATTGGTGGCGAGTTGGCGCGAAGAGAAACAGGGGCGGGTCGTGGTGTTACGACTCACCTTCTCGTAAGGACTCACCGTTGACGTACGATACGGAGGCCGAGCTGAGGACGGTGCCCCCCGGGCTGATTGAGTCGCCTACAGGATCCCTATCCAAACGGGTCGGGATCGTCGAGCGTTTTCCCAGGGCTAAGACCATCATTCCCAAAAGCGATGGGTAGGTAGCGTCGTTCGCCATGCGCGGGCACGGATTGAAACGATTGAAACCATTTTCACTGAAAAGGAGTAGGATGGTGATAAAGCGTTTAGCACAAGGACTTTTGCTGATTTTGCTGGTATCAGTGGTTTGCTACAGTAGCTTCCGCGTCGGCGTCGACGTCGAGCGCACGGCCGGTACGCAGAAGGAGATCGATGATCTCCTCTGTAGAATAGCCGCCGTGAGTGACGCCGTTCTCGAAATCGAACGTACGCAGAGGGAGATCGATGATCTCCTCTGCGAAATGGCTGACGTGAGTGACGATGATCTCATCAACGGTGTGCCCGCGATTCTCCAGATGGCAGAGGATAAGAAGCCAAAGGAAAACAAGAAAGCCACGCTGGCCAAGGAATTGGTTAGCCACTTCAAAGAGCTGGCCGCATGTGCCGCTACGCCTTACGGCCCCGTCATCGCGGAAACGGCGATGGCACAGAGGATATACTTTACGAGTGCTTCATGGACGGAACCGATGGCTTCGATTGTTTTTCAGACAGAAGACGGCCATTGGTGGAAAGTCCATGCAGAACGAAACGCGGATGGGTCGTGGCGTTACGATTGTCCCTCGCATGAGGATTCCCCGTTGACGTACGACACGGAAGCAACGCTGGAGGTAGTACCTCCATTGGCCGGGCCGCTTATAGGATTCCCATCCAAACGGGTCGGGATCGTTACGCGTATCCCTAAAAGCGATGGATAGTCGGGCAGCCTTTTGGAGCGGCGGATAAAAAACCTCTGGTCGCCCATCGAGCGTTCTGCTTGATGATAATCCGGCGATCACCTGCCAACTCATTAGTTGGTGCCTTGGCAACCCGATTCCAGTAGACCGGGAAAATCAGCCTTGGTATCATCTTCTGGGTTGGCAGGTTTCCTTTTGCTGCTTGGATGTTCGCGTTCCCTTTAGCTATCAGGAGAATTCACTTCTGAAAACCTCGATTGCCCGCCGAGCATTTGGCTCGTCCGGCAATCGCCTGCCAACTCATTAGTTGGTGCCCTGGCAACCCGATCCGGATCGGGAAAATTGGCCTTGGCATCGACTTCTGAGTTGGCAGGTTCTTCTTTCATTACCTGGGCGCTCACGTTTCCTTTAGCTATCAGGAAAAGACCCATGCGGGTTGCTCGACGTGGCCGCGGGGATTACGATGGCGTGAAGTTGCTTGCCGCTAAATACCCCCTGGCGTTCCTTGTGGATGTCAGGCTTTCTATTCGTTTTATTGAGGCTGCCGACAAATACCCGCTAGCCTACGGGCAATCGCGGGCGG
>SDBU01003913.1_pt1 | contig 18680 bp, 13 predicted proteins | sample 2277071 | NCBI WGS metagenome assembly SDBU01 (sample SAMN10397929, study PRJNA504765) | marine sediment metagenome | isolation source: marine sediment core GS08_GC12, 126 cmbsf | place: Arctic Ocean: Gakkel Ridge, Loki's castle | collected 2008 | reverse complement strand
CACCGCTAATAATAATGACCAGCATGGTTTTCACCTTTGGTACTCCAACAATAACATTTTGACCGAAAATATCGCTAATAACAATTTAAAATATGGTATATATTTACAAGAAAGCAATTTCAATGAAATTTCGGGTAATTCTTTAGCAGATAATGGTCTAGGTCCTATTTATGAAAAGATAAGCGAAGAAATGGACTTTCCGGATATATTTTTAATTTCAGCTATAATTTTCATAATTACTGCTATATCATTTATTATTATTAAAGCAACGTTTTTCATCAGAAAAAAAACTAAATTATCTGGCTTTAAATTGTCTTTAAAAAAGTTTTTAAGAGATAAGAATAGATGAGCTATAATTTTATGAGTATTACTATAAAAAAAACCAACCTTTATTACCTTGTCCTTGTTTTAGTGGCAATTATTATTCCCATAATCCATTATCCACGTATATATGGAGTAGACGCATTTCAGTATGTATGGATGGCAAATGCTGTTAGAAATGGGGCATTATTTTCTGAAAATACGTGGTTAATCAATCCTGCTTCCTACTTTGGGTATTATCCATTTTCTCATGCACCAATCGGCGTTCCTACATTCCTTGCCTTTTTAATTAGTCTTTTGAACATTTTTTCATTTGGTATAACTGAAGCGATATTAGCCTTCAATATTATACTCATCATAATTATCTATAAAAGCTCTCGAAATCTCGGAAATAGACTATTTGAAGAAGAATGGAGTCGATTTGTATTTGTAGCTGCTGTTTTATTATCCCCGACCGTAATTTATGATACCACAATGACCGTAAGTACCAGAATGATTATAACTATTGTCATGATAGTTCTGTTAAATTTAAATTTAAAAATATTAAGTAAAGATTATAATAATAAATTTAAAACAATGGTTTTTCTGTTTTTACTCCTCCTGGTTGGTGCCTTAACGCATAGACTTTGGATGAGTACAGTTATAACGATAATATTCATGATATTTACAGTTTTTATACGAAAATATAAAAAATTACAACACCTCACCGTATTTTTAATTCTTCCGCTAAGTATTATCGCTTTTTTCTTTGGATTAGAATTTTTTTATGTTGATCCTCGTACTGGTCTTGGTGTTAATGCAACCCTTTTCGAGATAATTCTATTTTCAATCACTTATTTTGGATTTTGGACAGGATTAATTTCCATTTTTTTCCCGATTGGATTAATAATAACCCTCTATAAACTAACTTTTACATTTAAAAATTCTAATGCATTTAAAACAACTAAGAAAAAGAAATCACAACTCAACAATTCCCATCACGAGTTTGTAGACAATTATTATTATTTACTCCTTTTTATTATACCTTTCTTATATATGATTCTTACTTTCTCTTATACGATAGTCATATTTTTGCCTATTATAATAATTTTTTCCGTTCAAGGTCTAATTTATATGAAAAAGTTTATTTCAAGCTTTTCTAAAAAATTAGATTGGGTTTTCCCGATACTTCTCTTATTTTTATTAGTGGGTTTTTACCTCCCAAGTTATGGAATTTATTCAGAAATTGTATTTTGGAATGTATTTTTAATCTTGTTTGTTTCTTTGATCTTATTTTTGTTTGTTTTTTTAATTATTAATTATAATAATCTAATTTTTTCACGTGCTTCTTTTGATCCCCATAAATTGAAAAAAGGGATCTGGATTATAGCATTAACAATTTCATTTTTAGCATTTTCGGAAATAAATATTGAGGCAGGCAGAGTTGATGTCATTAGCAGTCCCTATCCATGGGAAAATAGATATTTAACTAATGAAGAAATCGAAATTATTGAATACTTCCAAAATGAAGATATTCATGGATTGATTTTTTGTGCTGCTGGTATATATATTTCTGAAAGAATTGGAGGGGTTGGTTTTTTACCCACTTTTAGCGAATCTACACCAATTGGAACACCCTTATTTTATGGTATTATCAGTCCCAATTATGTTCATGAGAATACAGAATTTTCGTTAGATAATTATTATAGATATATTTTTTTCAATTTTACTAAAACAGATCCAATAAAAAATGTAATTAATTCTATTAAAAGATTAGATGTAAGAGAGGGGGGTGACCTTAATGTTTTGGTCTCGTATAATGTGCAATATATTATTTCTATTAAAGACATTTTTCAGGCAGATGGCAAAACTAATTGGCCTTTAATCCAATCTTTACAGCAGTGGGAATTATTTGAACCCGTTTTTTCAACTCAACATTTATTAGTATGGAAAATATATTGAACATCTAATTATATGCAAGTATAGTGTCCTAAATCGTCTTTTAGATGAAACGGCTTACTTAGCTCAATGATTAACTTTTTATCCAATATTTTTAATTCTCAGAGAGCTGTTTATTCAACACTCCACGAAAGCTCGATACCATCACCCTCATTTCTGGCTTAAAAAGGATTATCCCAATAAGCAACAGAGATTATTGATAGTTCGTGTAAAACCATCTTACTTTTCTGCTTTTCACTTTGCATATGGAAATTTTTAAGTTATTATTAAAATGTTCTCACTCGATAATCGTGCAAAATACAAATGCGTGACCATAGGAAAACTAACAATATTATTCATACATCCAAATCATTTCATTACAATGTTTGTATATTATTTCAAGAAAGCTTTTATTATAAATTTCATTTATTTTTTGTATTATATTTTTGAAACGAAATCAGGCATTAATTTATTAGAGTAATACAAAAAATTTTTCAAATAAAATGATAAATTAATAAAATAATTAGAGAGAAATGAAAAATTTTGCGATAATTGGAGCTGGAGGATATATCGCTCCTCAGCACCTTCAAGCGATAAAAGAAACTGGCTGTAAGATTTGTGCTGCTTTCGATATTAATGATTCTGTCGGAGTATTAGATCATTTTTCTTTTGATATTAAATTTTTTACTAATTTTGAGAGATTTGATAGGTATATTGATAAAATTAGAACAAATAATATGAATAAAATTGATTTTATAAGTATTTGTAGCCCAAATTGGCTACACGATTGTCATATTAAATTTGCTTTACGAAGTGATGCCTCTCCCATATGTGAGAAACCATTAGTATTAAATCCTTGGAATTTGGAGAGATTAAAAGATTTGGAACATAAATATGGAAAAAAAATATTTCCAGTTCTTCAATTAAGATTGCATCCATTAATAGTTACTTTAAGAAAAAGAATTTTAAAATCGAACAATTTACAAAAACACGATATTACTCTAACTTATATTACTCCCCGTGGTTCTTGGTATCTACAGTCATGGAAAGGAGATATTTCAAAATCTGGTGGGGTTGCTACTAATATTGGAATACATTTTTTTGATATGCTTATTTGGATATTTGGGCCAGTTGTTAATAGTGAAGTATATTTATCTGAACCAAAGAAAATGTCTGGTTTTTTAGAATTAAAAAATGCTAATGTTAGATGGTATCTATCAATAGATTCCGATGATTTACATTCTGATTCAAAAGCAATTAGAGAGATAATCGTTGATGGAGAAAAAATTGATTTTACTAATGGATTTACTGGTTTGCATACAAAAGTTTATGAAAATATTCTTCAAGGAAAAGGATTTAGATTAGATGATGCTAAACCGTCAATCGATCTGGTTTATAAGATAAGAAATTCAGAAATCACTCGAAATTTTGAAAAGTTCCATCCTTTATTAGCAGAAATCGTACAAATCCATACTTTGTTAAGAGCGCCTGGAATTTGATGGAATTTGACTTCTTGTACGATATATTCATTGAGAATAACGGATCAAGACTATTAGCGATATAATACAAGTATTCTTTGTTCTATTTCTTGATTTTTTGATAACTTGCTTAAAATAGAGTATTAAAATGAGATTATATGAAGTTGGAAAGGATTAAACTTAATACCATTATAGTAATTGGATTGTGAATAAAACTCTCGAGATATTTTTAGAAATTAAATTTTTTCAATAGAATTTAGTAAACTTATACTAATAATGAAAAAATTATGATTTTTATGTATAATAATGGTAAATAAATAAAAGAAAACATAAATTATATTTCAGATTTTGATTTATTTAAATAATTATCTAATATTTTTTCATGTTTCCCCTCAGATATACTTAAATGTCTATATGGTTCTTTTTTTATTAGAAAATGGAATGTCCAAACAAATTCTCTTTCAAAAAAAATAATTAGTAGCCATAATGGAATAAAAAGGATAGTAAAAACAAACGGAACTATTTGGAGGATTAATAAAAAAATTGATCCAATAAAAATAAATCCTAATAATAATATTAACAGTAATATTAGCAAATTAACAATTATCCTGAATTTTTTACTTGCCATTATATCTCAACTTTTATTCATTTCGTTTATTTTTAATTTCTTCCTAATCTTTCTTTGATGAAGTATTCTCCATAACCATCCTTTTAGGATCATAGGTAAACTTCGCTTTATATATCTTGAGATTACGATCTGTGATTGCTTTATTCCCTTAATATATATTGTTCTATTAGGTACATCTTTAATTCGAAAACCGTAGGCTGCTATTTTTATAATAAAATCAGAAACAAAGCCATAGCCATTCCAAAAAATATCCCAATCTATGGTCTCAATTACTTTTCTTGAAATAGCAATAAATCCATCTTGCGTATCAAATATTGTACGCACTCCCGATGCCATTCGAGTTAGCATTGAAAGAAATATATTTCCAAAATATCTTTTATTAGGCATTATTTCTTTAGCATCGACTAAAAATCGATTTCCCTTTACATAATCTGCTTCGTCATCTACTATAGGATCTAAAAATAATGGTAGATTTTCTAAATCGAATTGATGATCTCCACCTATTGCTACTACGATATCTATATTATGCTGTAATGATTCTATATAACCGGCTTTAACCGCATTTCCAACTCCTTTATTTTTACTTAGAGCTATTAACTCTATTCTTTCATCATCATAACTTAATACTAAGTTTCTTGTCGAGTCGTAACTACCATCATCTATTACGATTATTTTATCAACATAATTCGGAATACCCATAAGAGTAGGAATAATTAGCTTCTCCTCATTATAAACAGGTATTATTATTGAAATTCTATTACTTTTATATACCAAAAATAAATTCCCTTGATGAGCTTTTAGTTAGTTTAATTATTTCCATGCATTTAAGTTTTAAGGATAGTTTAAAAAAAATATTTTAATCATTATAAATCTTAAATAAACATACTCTTTTATTAAATAAAAAAATCAAAAAAGAGGTAGATATATTTGAATAATGAAAATTTATCTGCAAAAAAATATTTAAATGTCTTAGGAAATAATCCCCCAATTCATCCTGATACAAAGTTTGGTAAAAATGTTCGCTTAGGTTATGGTGTTGTGATTGAAAAAGATTGTAAAATTGGTGATAATGCATTCATTGGACATCATACTGTATTAAGGCCTGGAACGAAAATTGGAAATGATTGCGTTATTGGGCATCTTAATGTTTTTGAAGGAAAATGTATAATAGGAGATAGAGTATTAATTGAACCTCAATGCCATATTACTTTAGATATAATAATTGAAGATGATGTATATATTGCTCCCTTTTTTTGTGGTGCAAATACTAAAAAAATTAAACATGGACGGGATTTTAATCTCAAAATAACAGCTCCCATTATTAGAAGAGCGGTAAGGATTGGGATCGGAGTTTTATTATTACCAGGTGTTGAAATTGGGAAAAATTCCATGATCGGAGTTGGTTCTGTTGTTACTAAAGATGTTCCTCCAAGAGAAATATGGTTTGGGAATCCTGCTATAAAACATGGAAATGTACCAGAAGATGAAATTCTTTAAATTGAATTGATTTTAAATAAATTAAAATGAATTTAGATGCAAAAAATGTGAACGTACCCTTCTTAGATTTAAAGAAACAATATTATAATATTAAAGAAAAAATTAATCGTGCAATTTTTAATATTCTTAAAAATGGCACCTTTATCATGGGAAAACCTGTTGAAATTTTTGAAGAAAATATATCAAGGTATTTAGGACAAAAATCTCTAGGTTGTGCATCTGGTAGTGATTCTTTGCTCCTTTCCCTAATAACTGCTGGTATTAAACCTGGAGATGAAATTATTACAACCCCTTTTACATTTTTTGCAACAGCAGGATCTATTGCTAGATTGGGGGCCATTCCGGTTTTTGTGGATGTCCAAGAAAATACATTTAATATTGATCCAATGAAAATATTGGATGCAATATCCCCAAAAACTAAGGCTATTATTCCCGTTCACATTTTTGGATTACCTGCAGAAATGGACGAAATTTTGAATATTGCTACTCAGAATAATTTAATTGTTATCGAAGATGCATGTCAATCAATTGGGGCAGTATATAGAGGTCAAAAAGTAGGAGCCATTGGGGATTTTGGCTGTTTTTCATTTTATCCGACAAAAAATCTTGGATGTTATGGAGATGGGGGTTTGATAACAACTGGGAATATAGATTATTATAATTATCTAAAAAAATTACGTGTTCATGGTTCAAAGGAAAAATATTATCATGAATTTATAGGTTTGAACTCAAGATTGGATGCTATTCAAGCAGCTGTATTAAATGTAAAATTGGATTTAATTGATGAGTGGAATAATAAAAGAAGGATGATTGCAAAACAATACACAACTGCATTTTCAGATAATTTTACGTTACAGTCATCCCCAGATTATGTCAATCATGTTTATCACCAATATACTATACTTACTGAAGAAAAAATACGGAATCCTTTGTTGAAGTTTTTAAAAAAGAATAACATTGAAGCGGGGATTTATTATCCTCTTCCTCTTCATCTCCAAGATGCTTTTTCAAAGTACATGATAAAAAAAGGAGATCTTCCAATTTCAGAATCAATATCAAAAAAGATAATTAGTATTCCAATATTTCCAGAAATGGAGCAAAAACAAATTGATTATGTAATTGAACGTGTGAAATTATTTTTTAAATAATATCTTTCGGTTGTTCAATCAAAATTATGTAAATTCGCAATCAATTAATAATAAAGCCTATTTCCGAGCTTCTAATTTTAATATTTCTATATCATCATTTGCCAATCTATACAGTAAGGGATTAATATTTTCACAATAATTCAATATTTTTTTATATCTCGAATTTATTTCACTTTTTTTCATAGACAAAAAATAATTCATAGATTTCAAAATTAGTTGTTTTGTTATTCTATGATTATGAAGCAGCCCAAATCTTTTTTGAAATTCTTCAATAATCCCACCAGTTAATGGATTTGTGTATATAGCAGGAATACCCAATAAATTTGCTTCTGTTGCAGTACTACCTCCAGAACCAATGTATAACTTACATTGAGAAAGAATGTGATGAAAATTAGTAATTTTAAATTTTTTTTGATATTTTTGGAGATCTTTAGGGACTTCACCTTCAGAAACTAAAATAATTGGATGATTTTTGGCAATTTCCCTTACGAAATCATATTCCCAATTTCTGAATTTTATTTTTTTGTCATGCAGAGCAGTAAAATTAGTTAACCTATATAATATAGGTCTGCCATTTTCTAATAACCTTATATTCTCGACTATTTCTGGATTGTATTTAAAGATTGAAGGATGTAGATAAGCACTATCAATAATACTTTTAAAGGAAATTCTTCTATATTGATTAAATCTAGCGAATTCTGGTGTGATTATAACATCTGATAAACGGAACATACATTTAACTTGAAGCTTCACATGTTCAGTATCCGCCCAACCAACTGAATAAATACCATTTCTTTTTGCGACAATAGATGCAACATGAGGCCCAGAACTTATAATACGATCAATTTTATATTTCTTAACTACTTTATTTAGTTGAACAATTTGTCTGAATATGTAAGAAGCAATCCCAATTGGTGATCTCGAAGTAATCGGTTCCAACAGAAATGTATCCCAATTGAGTTCGTGAATGATTTCTGCTAAATGTGGTTTGTCCAAATTTCTAGAACCGATATAAACATTATCTCCTTGGTCAGTTAATTTTTTCTTTAAATTATTTAAAACATACGCATCTCTTGCGTGATTTAACAGAAATAAAAAATTTCTCATAGGATAATAGATATTACAATAAGAGTTTAAAATAATTTCTTGAGTTTATAAGTTATTATTCGTCTAAAACTTTTTCGCTCTGTCTTAAATATAGTTAATTATTAATTAAAATTTAACTTATAATGCTTCCTTATTTTATTTACTAGACATTTTATACAAGTCATCCTTTCTTAGGAGCTTATTTTTTTTATTTTAAACCTTTATATCTTTTTGATTTTTTTAATTTTTTAACTAAAATTGTAATACAAAATATTGAAAATTTAGTTTCTATTGTTTTTTTTGACTTAATTGATATTGATATTGGTGGTTATAGGTATTTTAATTCCAGTTAATAAATTCTCTCACTTAAACAAAAAACAGATATATTTAGAAAATAAAAAATTTATATAAGAATTAAAATGATTAAGTGTTATATTTTTTGTAGAATATTTTAAATTTTCAAGATCATTCAACAATAAGAAGAGATTAAATAGTTTTGAAAAATAAAAATTAATTTTTCAAAAGATGTAACATTTAGTTATTAAAATTATAAAAGATCAAAAAAAAGTTAATAATGGCTACGTCCAAGGAATTGTGAAGTTTCTAAATGTGTGGAATTTTTGGAATCGTCTTAAGAGAAAATAATGGTTTTTCAAAAAACCTAACGATTAATGTTATAAAAAAGCTCTTTCGTTTATCCGAATCTCGAGGAAAGGAGTCATCAGGATTAGCGATAATAGATAAAGATTATATTCAAATTTGTAAATCTAATTTATCTGCAAAAGACATGTTATCGTTGAAAGAGTTTAATAATTTTATTAATAAAAATCTTAAAAAAGAAAAAATTGATGAAGGTCTTACATTCATCGGTCATACAAGACTTGTTACAAATGGTAGTGATGAAATACATTATAATAACCAACCTGTTATAAATGATGATTCCATAGCAATTCACAATGGGATAATTGTTAATGATGAAAATATATGGGAAAAATATCCTGAATTAAAAAGAGAATATCAAATTGATACTGAAATTCTATTAAAATTGATAAGCTATTACTATTCAAATAATCATTTAATTATAAATTCTGTAAATAAAGCTTATAAACAGATTAAAGGAAACACTTCTGTTGCGGTTGCTTTTAAGGATTTTGATTACTTGATGTTGGCAACTAATAATGGTTCGTTATATTATTTTTTTGATGAAGAAATGAAATATTTAATATTTGCATCAGAATCGTATATTCTTCGAGTTTTAAAGAAGAGATTTAAGAGTAAATTTGAAAATTGTGAACTCCAACATCTTAAATCGGGAAAAGCTAGATTTATCCATTTATATAATGATTTTTTAACTAAGTTTACCCTACAAGAAGAGTTGGATTCAAAAAATCAGATAGTAGAAACAAGAAAAAAATCCAGAATTATCGAAGATATATCATTAAATCAACGAATTTCTAAAAGTATATTAGATTTTTCTAAACAAAATGATAATATCCAACTTCTATTTCAATACCGAGATGAAATTAAAGAAATTAAACGTTGTACCAGTTGTCTCCTCCCATATACGTTTCCATATATAGAATTCGATGAAGAGGGGGTTTGTAATTATTGCCATAATTATAATAAATTGAAATATAAAGGTAGAGAAGATCTTTTAAATCGGATAAAGAAATACCGAAGAAAAAACGGAAAACCCGATTGTTTAATCATGTTTAGTGGAGGACGAGATAGTAGCTATATGGTTCATTATGTAAAAAATGTTCTACAGATGAATCCTGTTACTTACACTTACGATTGGGGGATGATTACTGATTTAGCAAGAAGAAATATTTCTAGAATTTGCGGAGACCTAGGTATAGAAAACATCCTTGTATCAGCTGATATTAGAAAAAAAAGGGTAAACATCAAAAAAAATATATTAGCTTGGTTAAAAAAACCAGATCTCGGTATGGTACCAATATTTATGGCTGGAGATAAACAATACTTTTATTATGCAAATCAAGTGAAAAAACAGTTAGGTGTAGAACTTATTTTTATAGGTGCAAATAGATTAGAAATAACGGAATTTAAAACTGGTTTTTGTAATGTATCTCCGAATAAAGGACATTTTAGTGCTCCTAGTAAGAATGATTTTAGTTTTAAAATAAAATTATTATGGTATTATCTAAAAAATTATATTATTAATCCATCTTACATAAACTCGAGTTTATTAGACAATATTTCTGCTTTTCAATCGTATTATTTTAGTGATCAAGATTACATAAGTCTTTATGATTATATTCCTTGGGAGGAAGAAAATATCATATCAACCTTATTAGATGAGTATAATTGGGAGACAGCAATAGACACTAAAAGTACATGGAGAATTGGTGATGGAACTGCTTCATTTTATAATTATATTTATTATACTCTAGCTGGTTTTACAGAGAGTGAAACTTTCCGGAGTAATCAGATTCGAGAGGGAATACTAACAAGAGATGAAGCATTACTAATAATAGAGGAAGAAAATAAACCTCGTTACGAAAGTATAAAGTGGTATTTAAATATTGTTGGATTGGGAGATAAATTCAATGAGGTTATTGGAAAGATCAATCAAGCACCAAAACTATGGAAAAGAAGATATTAATTAACAGATTAAATAGAAACTCGTAAAAAGAACTCTACTTTTGCAGGAATTGTATTATCTACTGTTTTTTCAAGTATTATTATAAATTTTAATCAAAATAGGATGATCAATCTATATAATAACTTAGAGGTTGATCGAAAATATTGCGGCATTTCACATCATATAAGGCAGTTTTTAGTGACGATACTGTTTGAATCATGATTTTCGTGAATCTATAGGAAGATTGAAGAGTTTTCATGACCATATATGGTATATTCTCTTCATCAAGTAATTTTTCAGCCGAATTTTCTTTTTCGTGAAGTTACTACTTGATGATGGTTTTCCTTCAAATCCTTAATGATATCCTTAAAGAAATGAACAGGAGTGGGAGGACAAAAGTCTATTAATATTTTCTAAAACCTTTAGCAGATTAATCCTTTTGGATGATAAAATCTTTATTATCTTTAAAATATTTTCATCAAATATAGCTTCTATAAAAAATAGAGATTATTCTCTTTGGACTGTAAATGTGGGGTTTTTTCTTGGCTTAATAAGCCGAAAGATGAGATATGGAAGTAATATTATTCGAATAACTAGTAATTCGAAGGCTTCGTATAAAAGGAAAAATTTTGCATAATATCTGTCTTGTCTATCCTTAAGCATCCTTAAAAACGGTTTAATATATATAGAAAAACTTAGTAAATACACAATAAAAGATGCATAAATAAAATAGAAAACATTTAATAAGTATAAACTAAGTAGAATGGAGCCGAATAAGAAAAAAGATAACCCGTAAGTATAACCAAAATCTAATATGCTAGATGGACCTGATTCCCTCCATCTTAATTTTTGCTTTAAAAAACCAAGAACATTATTATAACATTTTGTATATACTATAATGTTAGGGTCATAATGAATATTTAATCCTTTTTCTTTTGCTTTTTTTATAAAATCTCCAGTTATCGATGTCTTCATCTCATCAAAATTACCAATTTGATTTGTTATATTTTTTCTAAAACCATTGTTTACACCTGTAGTAGGAATTCCTCTTAATCCTCCATATTTACATTTTATTAAATACAGCGCGTTCTGCATTTTTTCCAGCCAAGATGCAGGGTCTTTTGCATAACATGACCCAAGGACCATATCAAATTTATCCAATTCTTCAACCATTTTTGATATCCAATCTTTTTCAACAACAGCATCAGCGTCAGTAATTAATATGTATTCACCTTTAGCATGCTCTAATCCAAGATTTTGTGCGCTTCCCTTTCCTCCATTTTTTTTTGTTAATAGCTTCATATTTTGATATTTATTTGTAAAAACCTCAACAATCTTAGCAGTTTTGTCGGTACTTCCGTCATTGACAATTAAAACCTCGTACTTACTAATGGGATAATTTAATTTAGATACAGATTCTAAACAAGTGCCTATAATCTTTTCTTCATTATATGCAGGAATGATAATTGTAACATCTAATTGCTCAGTATTCTGTTTATTTCTATTTATTTCTAACATAAACAATAACTCTTTTTTATACGAAAATTCTATAATCTTTGAATAGAAGTCCGAATAAAAGTATTCGTTATCCTGCTTAATAGCTTTAATAATCGAATAATAAAATATTTAATGAATTAAATAAAACAATCATATAGAGATGAAAGAGATCAGATTTAAACTAATAAACTACATCAGTAGGATTAAAATCTTTAGAAGTCCAAGAATTTATTATTTTTTACTTGTTTTATTAGTTATTTCATTTCCAATATTTACATATCCACGTATTTATGGAGTAGACGCATTTCAATATATGTGGATGGCAAATGCTGTTAGAGAGGGGGCATTATTTTCTGAAAATACATGGTTAATTTCTCCTTTTTCTTACTTTGGGTATTACCCATTTTCTCATGCACCAATAGGCGTTCCTATGTTCCTTGCTCTTTTAATTAGTCTTTTGAACATTTTTTCATTTGGCATAACTGAAGCGATATTAGCCTTCAATATTATACTCATCATAATTCTTTATAAAAGCTCTCGAAATCTGGGAAATAGACTCTTTGAAGAGGAATGGAGTCGATTTGTATTTGTAGCGGCTGTTTTATTATCCCCGAACGTAATTTTTGATACTAAAATGACCGTGAGTACCAGAATTATTATAACTATTGTCATGATACTTCTGTTAAATTTAAGTTTAAAATTATTAAGTAATAACAATCAAAATAAATTTCAAGCAACATTTTTTCTGTTTTTACTCCTCTTGGTTGGTGCCTTAGCACACAGACTTTGGATGGTTACAGTTATAACGATAATGTTCTTGATATTTACTGTTTTTATTCGAAAATATAAAAAATTACAACGCCTTACTGTGTTTTTAATTCTTCCGCTAAGCATCATCGCTTTTTTCTATGGATTAGAATTTTTTTATGTTGATCCTCGAAAAATCCTCTCTCCTTTTTTTGATAATTCAACTCTTTTCGGAGTAAGTATAAATCTCGGTATAGATTATGCGTTAAAAGTAGGATTAATTTTATTTTTTTTTCCAGTTGGAGTAATAATAACCCTATACAAACTAACAATTTATCTAAAAATACCTGATGATGAAAAGAATGTACAACTCAAATTTGAGCATCATCAATTTCTTAGGAATAATTTTTATTTACTCCTTTTTATAGCACCTTTTTTATTCATGGCTCCTAGTTTTTATGCAATTGTTATTTTTTTACCTATATTAATTATCTTTTCTGTTCAAGGTCTAATTTATATAAAAAAGTTAACTTCAACCATTTCTAACAAATTTAATTGGATTTTTCCTATATTTCTCTTATTTCTTTCTGCTGGATATTCCCTCTTGTATGTTGAAATTTATATAAATATTAATCTTTGGTATATATTTGCATTAATCTCTATTTCTTTAATTCTTTATCTATTTGTTATCATAACTGTTAAATACGGTAATATCTTTCGTTCAAAAGTATCTTCTATTTCTGATAAATTACACAAAGGAATAGATATTTTTGTACTAATCATTTCATTTTTAATATTTACGACAACTACCGTAGTGGGTACAAATACAGGAATCGATAGTAACACTTATCCATGGGATAATAGGTATTTAACAGGAGAAGAAATCGAAATTATTCACTATTTTAATGGTGTAGATATTGATGAATTGATCTTATGTGGTTCGGGGATTTATATAGCAGATAGATTAGCGGGTGTAGGATTTTTACCAATTTGGAGCAGGGACCATAATCGTGGACAGCCCATATATTATAGTCTTATAAGTCCAGAAGAAGTACTCGAAAATGTAGAGTTCTATTTATTAGGTATGACATCATTAAATTTTTTTAAATTTAATAGAACTAAATTGATTTCATGGTTAACTTCTTTACTACAAGTTCGTCAAATGAATATAACAATACCAGAAGATCTTTTGATGTTGCAAATTGAATATAATATACAATACATTATAACAACAAAAGATCCCGCAGTTTCTATTGGCTTTAATGATTGGCCTTTAATCCAATCTTTACACAATTCGGATTCTTTTAAACCTGTCTATTCAACTCAACATTTATTGGTATGGAGGCTGTATTAAATCTCGATTTTTAGGGTATATGCTTTCTTCAGCGATTCGATAAGACTCAGCTACCATAGTGAGAAAAAATTTTATACTAAATTTCCTATCAATCTCCAATTTAAATCTTCAAATTGTATAATTAAATCGGTTTTAACTATTTTAGTGGGAAATCGGGTAAAATTTTCGTTAAAAAATTCAACCTCTTACGAAAAAATAAGTCGAAATGTCACTTTTTTCTTCAATTGCCTTAGTAATTTTGAATCCGTAATTATGAAGCAATTTTAAGTATTCTTCAGGCTCTATACCTGATCTTTTAAGGTTTATGGGGGCAAACTCCGAAATTAGTTTTATTTCTTCGTTCTTCCTTAACAAATTAGACATTCCTTTAACAGCACTGTATTCCGCTCCTTCAATGTCCATTTTAATAAAATTAATTTTACCATTGTAATTACTAAAAAAATCATCCAATTTTATACTATCAATCTCAACAAATTTCCTATTATCACATGGATATATACTGTGCCTTCCTTTGTTATCATTACATAAATATAATTTGAGTTTTCCAGTTTTATCTGAAATTGCTTTATTTATCAGTATAATATTTTTATACCCATTAATTTCAACATTTTTCTTGAGAATAGCAAAATTTGTAGGATCTGGTTCAAAAGCATAAACTTTCCCATTTTTACCTACAAGTTTAGCAAATATTAGAGTATAATACCCTATGTTTGCTCCGATATCCAAAACAATATCACCTTGTTTAATTTGCTTCTTAATAAGTTCAGTTTCAAATTCCTCATAAATTCCATAAATAGACAGTAGTAATGAATCTTTTGAATCTAAAAACATTTTATGTCCCTGAACATAGGCAAAATTCAATCTTAACTTTTTCAATATAAAGTGATGGATAATTTTTATTGGGGAAAATTCACCAATTTTGTATCCTCCAAAAACAGATTTTACCGCTCTATAAATCCGAATGAAAATTATTTTTATAACCATGAATTTATTTATTGGATAATTTCCAGATTTAGGATTATAATCATGCAGTTTATTAAATAATTGTAATTAATATAATCAAATTTACTCATCTTATTGAACATATTTATTTAATAAAATTATTTCTAATTAAATTAATCCATTGGTTATTAAAGTTTTTTAAACTAAATTCATCCTTCCTAGCATAACTTATTGCTTTTTTAACATAACTATTATCCTCAATTACCATTTCTATATAATCAGATAGTTTTGAGAAATTTTCACAAATAATTTGATTTCCTCCTTTAAGCAATTCACCCATCCCCCCTTTACCCGATCCTATAACAGGAGTCCCACAAATCATTGATTCATGAGCTGTTCGACACCAACCTTCATTAAATAAAGACATAGTTATCGTAACATCGGCAGCATACAGAAGATTGATATAATCATAAAAAGGTAAATTTAAATTTTTAATAGGTAAAAAGCACCTTTTTTGACCACTGGTAATAATAGTATAATTTTTATTATTAATTTCTTGAAAGACACGGTAAACACCTTTAGCTGCTTGACAATTTCCAATATAAATAATTTTTTTATTTAACAAGTTATACTTGGCTTTAAATTCTTCAATCTCATGTTCAACTCTATTGTATTTATCAAAATCAAAACAGCAATAAATTAGTTTAACATTTTCATAACCCCTATTTTTGAAAAAATTATTCCAAAATTTCGATATTGTTATAATCATTGATTTTTTTAATATCCTATACAAATTTGTTTCTAGGAATTTATAATACAAATGTCTTAAATAACCTTTAACCAAAACTGAATTATCTATATGATATATTAACGCAATAGATTTCTTTCCAATTTCTTTAGAATAATATAAAGACTTTAATCCATGTAATTCTAAAGCATTGCTAGTTTTATGATTATATAAAATTATTTTAGGTATTATTTTTAGATTAGATTTATTATTTAAACAATTAAAAACTTCAAATTTTTCTCCCAATAATCTTAATACATAATTGTTATATATATTCCCTCCACTTAAACTTGGGCTGATGTGTAGAAAGGATTTAATAATTAATTTTTTTTCCATATAGAATTCAAGTTAATAATAAATTAAATTATTAATTTTTTCTTTAGAAATTATTTTTTGAAAAATTCTTTAGAAATTTCCTACTTTTTACATTAGGAGTAATACAATTCACATTAAACTTAAAATTAAAAAAAGATTGTAAAGCTTAGGAAAAAACCACTATCATTTATAAATTTTAAACATGTGGGTTTAACATGGATGAATCAAAGAGATTTACCCAGAATACCTCAATTTTGGTCTCTGGTGAATTTGTATCTTTTTTGTTATCATTTGGACTAACCTTTTTTCTTGTAAGATTCTTAACAATTGATGAATATAGTTTTTTTAATAGAATCTTAGTAGTTCCAATAATCTTACTTTATATTTCTGATTTTGGCCTCTTTCATGGTTGTTTGTATTATCTTCCTCGTTTGGATAAATTGAAAAAGAAGCAAAAATCTAGAAATGTCATAATAATTACTTTAATTTCAAAATCTCTTATTGGGATTATTTTATTTTCAATTTTTTTTTTTATCAGTCCTGAATTGATATCACCTATAATAGGAATTCAAGAAACGCATGAAATCGTTATGCTACAATTAATATCGATTATTTTAATAACTAAGCATTTATTAGAAGCAATCAGAGCGGTCTTAATTGGTTCTAATAAAATGATTCCTTTTGTCACATTGAAAATTATAGAAAATGGATCTAATTTTTTATTAACAATTTTTTTTTTTTTAATTAATTGGAAGCTTCTTGGTCCAATTTTCGGATTAGTTATATCAACTATTATTACTGCAATATTTGGAATATCATACATCAATAAAAGACTTTTAAAAAAAGTTGAAAAAAAACAAGCTTTAAATTGGAAATGTGCCCCTATTTTAATAGAAAGAGGATTTTTGTATTCACTCAATGCAGCTATTATAAATACTAAAAATGAGTTCTTTATTCTTTTCTTAACACTTTTTAACTTTTATTCCGAAGTGAGTTATTTGAGAGTTGGAGTATCAATTACAATATTTTTTCACTTATTTTTAAGACCTGTTAGGACAAGTATATTTCCAATTTTCTCAAAGTATTCATGGGATAATTACAAGGAGAAAACCACGTTAACTCGAATTTTTCATTCTTCCATTAAATTCAGTCATCTTTTTATCACTCCAGTTATAGTTTTTTGTATTATATTTGCTTCCGAGTTAATTCCATTGATCTTTGGTCTGAAATATTTGGCTAGTAGTTATTTCATATCAATATTTTTAATCTCTTATCTACCTCTCACTTTTGGTATGCTGGCGATACCTCCTTTTCTTTTTGGCCAGGGACACCCACGTTTTGCGTTCTTAATAGATTTTGTCTCTTTAATTGCTAGTATACTTTTTGGCATTTCTTTTTCATTCTTTTTGGGAAGTCTCGGATTTGTCATTGGAATTTCACTTGGCGCTTTTTTAGGTATTATATTTGGAATTTTTGCCATCAATAGGAAATTTGGGAAGGAACTCTTTTCAAATAACAAAAGATCAATTTTAATTCTTGTTATTGCCGTCTTATTGTGCGGGTTTCTATTTATCATCTTTAATTTTCTCACGCAAATGCTTATACTGGAGAATTTTCTTCTCAAATTACTCATATTGGGTTTAATTTTCGTTTGTTATTATCTTCTATTTTTAATAATATTAATCCAGACGAAACTCATTAGATATGAGGAAATGACATTTCTCATTCAGGGGTTTCAGAAAATTCCAGTTATAAATAGAATTCTACATTTTATAGCAATTTTAGCTAAGAAAATATTGAGAAAGAAAAATAATTAATATTTTTCAATTTAAAATTTCCTTATATCCAATTCAGAATATATCTATAATTTTTTTAAATAAATTGGTAATAGACAACAATAGGATCAATTATTCTTCTTGACTTTAATGTTTTTAGTATAATATAGATGATGATTAGAATTTTAATCAAAAGTATAATATATTTTTTCTAAATTGTTTAATTTTATTAAGGTATGCAAGAAGTGGATATTTTCTCCACCCTGATTTTCAATAGTTAAAAAATTTTTAACTTTCAATGGATTTTTATTGAAGTAATTACAATTAAAAAAAGCAAAAATTAATGAGAATTATTTATCAAATATTTAATCATTTTAATTTTGCAAAAATCCAATCATCCTCATTTCTATAGAGAATATAAAAATCAGAGTACAAATTTGTTTGAAAATCTGCCTCAGTAAATTTTACATTAAATAACACATACGAAACATTCATAAACTCAATATCTCCTTTAAATTCAATGTAATCAGTGGAATTTAAATAATGCGTAGAATTATAATCAAAAATATAATATATTTTTTCT
>SDBU01003912.1_pt1 | contig 18680 bp, 13 predicted proteins | sample 2277071 | NCBI WGS metagenome assembly SDBU01 (sample SAMN10397929, study PRJNA504765) | marine sediment metagenome | isolation source: marine sediment core GS08_GC12, 126 cmbsf | place: Arctic Ocean: Gakkel Ridge, Loki's castle | collected 2008 | reverse complement strand
GGCTGATTCATTTTTACTACCTGTCTCAGGATAGCCAGCGCCCAGTGCCATATGGAAGCTACCGTCTATTTTCTCATCGAACAGTATCTCACGGGTAAAACGGTTGATACCTTGGTTGGTACCAATGGCAAACTCACCCACAAAGCGTGCACCTACGTCAGTATCTAGTGTCTGGAGTAGGAATTCTTCGTTCTTGTCAGCACTTGCTTTAACTACCTTACCCTGCTCGAACCATAGACGGACACCGATTACCTCTCTCCCTTTATATATTGCCGGATATGAAAAATAGACACTACCCTCAATACTGTCCTCCACCGGCCCAGTAAATATCTCCCCATCAGGCATATTATAGTGACCATCACAGTTAACAAAGCTACGCCCGGCGATACTGAGACGTAAATCAGTCTCCGGACCCTTGATATGTAAGTTTGCTTTCCCCTTTAGCCAGCTGACTATCTTTTCTTGGCGGGCCGAAAACTGTTGCCAGTATCCCACCGGGTCATCCATATCGGGTAAACAGGCACTATAAACAAAGTCCTCGTATTCGCTGAGGCTCATCTCAGCATCCTGGGCAAAGGCATTAGTCGGGAAAGGAGCCAAAGTCCACCGTAACTCCCCGGCAGCAGAACGACGCATAAAGGTACGCATTAATTCCGTACGTGCCCGTTGCTGCAATACTATTTTACCCGGGTCCACATTGCTGAGAGCTTTAGTGTTACTTTCGGCAATTACCGAAATACGTACATCATATGTCTCCATGATTAATTCTAGCGGTTTAGGCACATGTTTTAGCTGTTCATCTGAAGCGTAACGAAAGAGAATCTCCTCGGTATCAGGTAGAGAGACCATCATCAGTGGGTGCCCTCCTGCTTGCAATACCCTAACATAAATTTCCTTTAGCAGCGGTTCAGCTAGGATACTACCATTTATTAACACGCGGTCACCTTTACGCACCGCTACCGAATAATCAACCAGTGTCTGAGCCAGTTTTTCAACCCTTAGGTCCACCATTGTTCTTTCCTTTCTCACTCTAGTGTTACAGATTATTGTCATACAGCATAACCCGAAAGACAAGCTACAGTTACGATTTCCAATAACTAAATAGTAATGTTATTGTATTAACTTGTTACCTCAATGTAAATTCTTATATGACAAGTATGAATAATTAACAAGAGAGTCGATCTCCGCCTGAAACAATAATAGGATGGATTCATAGCCTCATTTTATTGCCTTCCTCATAGGAGGCTTTCACGAACTTCATTATAACTTCAAGTTGATCGTCATTATTAAGGGAGAAGAAATGACACTCCTCAAGACCCAGTGAGAACCAAATGGATTTCTTATCTTCTTCGACATCATACGTGGGCTTTGGTACCTGGTGCACATCAAACTTCTTTTTATCTACAAGTTGTAGGACAATATTCATTGGATCACTGTAATAAATGCCGCACCATATTTCATTGCTGTTAAGATAAAATCCTCGCCAGTCAAGTGCTGTTGCTCGTGGATAATCCCTGTATAATGGAATACCAGCACTTTCAATGGCTACTTCAATCATGTTTAGTAGATTTACTAACGCGGGCACGCCATTTATGTACTCCCAGCCAACCTTCTGTATGCTCATTTGTTTTCCCTCCAAGAAGCAATTGAAAGAATCTATAAGATATCTATTTGATGAGTCTTTTACCTTAGTCCTTAACACTGATAACCAATTGTATATTTCATACCAGCGAATATGCTTGTAAGGCTTCTCCTTTTCATCTTTTAAGTCTATTGGGAATCGAGTAAGTAGAACTACTTTCTTTATAGGCGCTATCGATAGTTCTAGAGCTTTCTTATAGCGGGATATTTGCCTTTCTCCTAGTGGTGAGTCGTGCTTAACTTCAATGTATATTAGCTTGTCAGGAGTGAATACCTTTATGTCTGGAGTTCCTTCATCCGTAACCTCTTGGGTTGAGATAACTATATTATCAGCTTCGTTAAATTCGAATTCGTTGTTCTTGGCACAAAGCTTGGTTAGGAATTCACAGGCAATTTGACGATCAATCCCTTGTGTATTCACTAGAACGGAGTTAATGACAAAGATAAAAGATTCGGTGAGGTAATTCTCATCTCTTGCTGAGTTATATTTTGCTAACGCTGTAAAGATGTCCTTTGAAGTCATACTGTCTTATCCTCGAATTATCTTCCACGTGTATGTGAGAGAGTCGAACTCCCCCTGAAACAATTTTATGCTTTGTTTAGTAGAATAATTATCTGCTTAGGAAAAGTATTTCCTTCTTTTACCTAAAAGCTTGAAGAAATTCATTGAAACCAACCCACTTGATATCTGAACGTTGTTGATTAATCTCGAATATGATACCACATTGAAGACAATCGTACGTATGTGTATCAGGAGATACAGTTCCGTCCTTTTTTTATAACCTTGCGATGTCATCTCACTCCGCGGTACGTTTTTAAGATTCCCCTTACACGCTGGGCAATATTTTATAGCAGGCTGTGGTCCAGGAATATTAGCCATGATTTCCCTCCTAAATACATTGCTAGTACAGAGGATTATATGTCAAATATGAGATGGAAACAAGGGAATCAAACTCTACATGAAACAAATATTTTGGAACCTTATTGACGTGTTAGATATCTGTTCGAGAAAAATTGCATGTTTGAGGACGTTATATTTAGTGTTGCAGCCAATAGAAGAAAAAGTCCTGCCCCCCGAAAAGGAGTCCAGTTGTAATGTTAGACTGGAACTAAAAATAAAGGGGGTAAATCATGGCCAAGAAATCGTATTCTCCGGAGCTGATCTGGTTAATAGCCGCTTTTGTTTTTAATGGGATGTTTGCAGCCATGAACAATCGTAAGGATGCACTTCTTATCGGTGTAAAAGCAGTCAGTTCCGAAATGAGTAAGAAGATTCCATTCGGTAGAGTGTTTGTTGCTATAGGAAAAGAGGGCTTGCCGGAAGATGTGGAAGTTGCACCTATATCGCGTTTAGCCCGAGAATCAAAGAAAAGTGAGTTAGAAGTTGAGATGAGTTGGAAACATGATGGATCTATACTGATAAGCCCAGAGGAGTTTGCTGAATTTTTAGACAAAGTAGAGCGTGAAATACTTGATGGATCTGCATCTTTGCCAATGGCCGTTGATGAGGTAATCAAACGAATCTCTTAAATCCTATCTAGGTTTGAATTGAAAATAAGATACGTTATTTTCAATTCATCAAAGTAACAAAAAGATGCATTGTTACCTTGAGTATAAAAAGGAACGGGTTCTTTAGATAACATTTCGCTAGATTGTTAACTTCAGCCTGTTCTAAATCTAAATTCCGAGATACTCCAAATGGGTTATGTCTTGTTGACAAGCTAGAATAAGAGTATAATTTGCCTAACCAAAAAGACTTGGGTTCGAACAACTTGGAATATCATAAATATAGACCACACTTAACTTAGTCTCGCATATAGTGTTGAGATAGCGATTATGAATTTCAATCAATTAATAAGTCGGGCTGATGATGAAGTACTACAGAAATTACTTGGTAATTCCGTGGTACGATTACTCAGTCTTATTAATCCAGTTTTAGCAACACCAAGCAGACTTCGACAATTACTGTTGAGCCTATACCTTCCGAGTGACCTACTCAGAGAAAGTAGTTCTAGAAAATTGCTATTTGAGCTCCTTCCTAAAAGCACCGCTATTGAGCTCCTTGAACATCTTAATGTTAACTTTTCGAACAATCCGTTTGTAGTTTTATCCGGATTAAAGATCAATAAGGGGTCCAACCTTGAGAATCGTCTCCTTTCTTTTTTTGGAGAAGCTGCTCCAGCTGATTTTCACTATGATACCCCACCTGATATTGTTCAAGTAAACAGCGATTATGAACTTTTCTCGTATCAGAGAAGAGCTGTTAGTGAAGCAAAGGAAATTCTCTCTTCAGAAAGAAGACGAGTGCTTCTTCATATGCCAACGGGAGCTGGTAAGACAAGGACAGCTATGCATATCATTGTTGATCAATTAAAAAACCGTGAACCATCATTGGTCATTTGGTTAGCATATAGCGAAGAGCTTTGCGAACAAGCCGCAATTGAATTTAACAAAGCATGGAATTATCTTGGCAATCGGAAGGTGGGTCTTTATAGATTTTGGGGAGCACGAGAACTTGATCTAGCTAGCGTACATGATGGTTTTATCATAGCTGGATTGAGCAAGATATATAATAATGCTACCCGAAATATTACCTTCCTTGCTAGATTGGCTGACCGTTGTTCACTCGTTATTATTGACGAAGCTCATCAGGCAATAGCAAAAACGTATAGTCTAGTATTAGATGTACTAGCAGAAAAACAAAAAACAACTGGATTATTAGGATTGAGTGCGACTCCAGGGCGCACGTGGAACGATGTGGATCAAGATCAATTACTGGCGGATTATTTCCATAGACAGAAGGTGACTTTGAACGTTAGCGGCTATCAAAACCCTGTTGACTATTTGGTGGATGAAGGATATCTTGCGAGACCCAATTTCGAATCTCTTTTTTACGAACAAGGGAATTCGTTGTCTCATCAAGACATTATTTTGATTGAAGAATCACTGGATATCCCTGGCCGTTTACTTGAAACCCTGGCTCAAGATGAACAGAGAAACCTTTTAATTATTAAGCGAATTGAAGATCTGGTTCAACATCATAGTCGCATAATTGTTTTTGCTGCATCGGTAAAACACGCTAATTTATTAGCTGCTGTACTTAACACTAGGGGTATCCTTGCAGACTCTGTCACTGGAGAGTCCGAGGCATTAGCAAGAAATCGAGCAATAACTCGATTTCGAAGCACATCTTCTGATCCCATTATCCTATGTAATTATGGAGTGTTGACTACAGGGTTTGATGCGCCACATACGAGCGCTGCTATTATTGCGCGACCAACAAAATCCTTGGTTTTATATAGTCAAATGGCTGGAAGGGCTCTAAGAGGACCTCGCGTAGGAGGAAACGAAAAAGCAGACATCGTCACGGTTATTGATACACATTTACCGGGGTTTAGTAATCCGGCAGAAACATTTTTTAATTGGGAGGACGTTTGGATATGACCACAGAACAAATGCGATTTGATTTTGTTCCCACTGCATTAGCAGTTAGTGCTATGAGAGATAATGGTTATAAAAATGCAGCCTACGCCATAGCTGAGCTGATTGATAATTCGATTCAGGCTGGAGCTTCAGCAGTTGAGCTACTATGCGTTGAAACTGAAGAGCAGCTTACGCAACGTCGACGACGTCGAATTAAGCACATAGCCGTTCTTGATAATGGGCGCGGTATGGATTCTGATAGTTTACGCGCCGCTCTCCAATTTGGAAATGGAGCTTATTTGAGAGATCGATCCGGTATGGGAAGGTTTGGTATGGGTTTGCCGAGCGCGTCTATATCACAATGTAAACGTGTTGAGGTTTGGTCTTGGCAGTATGGTCCGGAAAGTGCGTTATACACATATCTCGATTTGGGTGAAATAGAGCGCCGTGAATTAACAGAAGTACCCATTCCATTGAATAAACCAATTCCGCAGATTTGGAAATCAATGGGTCGAGATTTGAGCCATTCAGGTACGTTAGTAACATGGGATAATTTAGATCGATGCATGTGGCGTACTGCTAAGGCAGTGATCAGTAATTCCGAGTTTATAATAGGTAGAATGTATCGAAGATTCATTAACGATGGGAGAGTCACTATCCGATTAGCATCTTTTAAGGATGGAAGTTTTAAACCTGAAATCGATAGTCCAGCTAAAGCTAACGATCCACTATATTTGATGACTAACACAGCAACTCCAAAACCATATAATGATACACCTATGTTTACCCCTTGGGGTGATAACTCGGAAGTTACGCATAAGATTCAATTTAATGGCGCGATTCATGAAGTTAAAATCCGATTTACTATTGCTAAAGATGAAGCCAGAACACCTTCAGCATCAGGACAACTTGCAGGTAATCTTGCTCATGGACAACATGCAGGTAAAAATATAGGGATTTCAATCATACGAGCCGAAAGAGAATTGGAATTAGAGCAGACATGGGTAGATTCTTCTGAGGCACGAGAGAGGTGGTGGGGAATTGAGGTGGAATTTCCGCCAAGTTTAGACGAGATATTTGGGGTTACAAATAATAAACAGACGGCAAGATACTTTACTCAAACAATTGATATAGGAACTTTACTTGAAGAAGGGAGAACCATTTCTGAATTAAAGGAAGAGCTTAGAAATGACGAGGACCCAAGAGGCCCTCTCCTTGAAATAGCAGAAACAATCAGACGAAACCTACGTTTAATGAAAGTTCAGCTTCGGGACCAAGGTCGCCACATTGAACACAAAGCTCGCCAGCGGTATGAGTCAGATTCAGCTGAAGCGAAGGGTACTCAAGCAGTAAGGGAGAGACAGGCAGAGGGACTTCTAGGAGTAAGTGATCAAGGTGAGGAACTCCCGGTAATAGAAAGGCAGAAATCCATTGAGAATGACCTAATGGAGCGCGGAGTATCAGAGGCACAAGCCCGTGAACTTGCTGCTAAAACACTTGATATTGGAATGAAATATTTATTCGCTTATAGTGAACTAGACACACCAGCGTTTTTTTCTGTTAAACCTAGCGGTGGTGCTCTTCTTATCACATTAAATACTAAACATCCCGCGTATAAACACTTGATGGAAATACTTGATGATATTGATCTGGAAGGTTTAACAGAAGAAGTCTTGCGCTCTAGGTTAACAAATGCATGGCGTGGATTAAGGCTACTTTTGGAGGCTTGGGCGCGTTATGAGGACGAGCAAGATGGATCTGCTAGGGAACGTATTCAAGATTCGCGGAATGATTGGGGAAGGGTTGCTCGTCAATTCCTTAGGACAAATTAGTAATTTTATTTTTCATAGTTTCTAGCATTAAGGAAAGAATGAAAAATGCCTAGTATCGATCGATTATCTCCAGAAGAGATGGATAAATGCCTAGAAAAGGCAGCGATTGCGCTTAAATCATTACCACAAGAAACAATTCAAACTGTTGCCGTTTGGTGGAAACAATGGTATATGACTACGGGTCATAAAAGACTCGGTCGCCTTTTATTAATTCATACAAATAAAAAAAAGGAAAATCACGCACAAAACCAAAACAGTTTACCCCAAGGGCTTAAAGCAAATACAATTTCATCGGGGTTGATATTTACGTTTAGTGAAGCTCCTCAAGATACAGCAGCTATGTTTTCTGTTGAATATCAAGGAGCAGAAGTACGTATAATATTAAATACTTTGCACTTAGCGTATTCATTATTAAGAGGGATATTGAGCAATTCAGGTGTAAAACAACAAGATCAAACTAATCCTGAATTACGTGATGCTGACAATGTAATTAAACTTCTTTTAATAGCATGGTCAAGGTATGAATGCAACCAAATTCCAGGTAAACAGCAACATCAAGTGGAAGAGGCTCGTATCGACTGGGGCCGAGCGAGTTCAGAGCAGATGAGGCAGTTCGAACTTGAAGGGTAACAATGGCACGATCGGTGAAGAACTAATCGCCTTAGGTCAATTGGCAAATAAAGAATTCATACTAATTGCGCCATTTATAAAGGAGTCGGTACTTCGTCGGCTCGTCAAAGATATTCAACCATGTGTGTCTATCGTTTGTGTTACTCGGTGGCGCCCTGAGGAGATAAAAATGGGTGTAAGCGATATTGGTGTATGGAGTGCATTGGTTGAAAAGGGCAATTCAAAGCTTTTTCTGTTATCTAATCTTCATGCCAAATATTATAGGGCTGATTCACATATATTAATCGGGTCTGCAAATCTAACCCAGAGTGCACTAGGTTGGTCAAGTATGCCTAATATAGAATTAATGGTACCTGCCCATGATTATGAGTTTTTATTGAATTGGGAACTCAGCTTACTCAGTAAATGCGTCGAGGTTAAGGAATCTTTGGTGAATGAAATTGAGAGACTTGTTGCACTACTGCCTGAACGTATTATTGATCCTATCCAAGAAGGTATTTTGAACAAATACGATAGTTATTCTAAAGATGTAGTTAGTACTCTGTGGTTACCATCTCTGAGGTATCCAGAACAATTATACATAGCTTACTCAAGCCAGTCCGAAGAATTAAGCGCAGGTGCAAGAATATCCGCGGTGTTAGATCTTGAAGTATTTTCCCTTCCGCCAGGATTATCCGAGCCAGCTTTCAATGCTGCTGTGGGTATACTAATGCTTCAAATGCCTTTGATCAGTAAGATGGACCATTTTCTAAATCAACCTCGTCGATTTGGAGAAGTTAGGGGGTTTCTCAAGTCGGCACATGGAGATTCACTCGACTCATCACGGGCTTGGCAGACACTCATGCGCTGGATGTTACATTTTCTTCCTGAGCGATATAAGCTCGCTGTTCCGAATCATTCAGAGATAGTTTATCGAACCGACAGTGAGACTCCATCAACCAACGGTCATTGATAGGATTTTACAAGTAGCATATAATACAGGAAGTATCCCAATCATCCTCATCATCAAAGTCAACTGCGCCAAACACCTGGCTAAGAGGTTGATTAGCCCTGTTTGCAAAACGTCTCTTTTTATTTTTCTCTTCCTGTTTGAGTATCTCAGATTCTTTCTCAACCATTTTTGAAAGAGTGGTTCCTTGTACCCACGTGAAGTTTTTATTTGGGTTATCAGATAACTCCTCATACTCTTGGGCTAGCTTAAATAAATCAGGATGATGCTGTTTCAGTCTTACCCATTCAGCCTTTTTTTGATAGAAACAAAAATAACACCCAGACCTAGAACGCCACTTATAATACCCTGGAATTCCGACGCTGCTTTTTTCAAGTATTTTAAAGACGTCCTTTTTAATGATCCCATCTTCTTTGAATGGATATATTGGATTAATATTTGGGTTATGAGAAATATACCCTACGCGATCTTCATCGGCACGAATACCGATATATGAATGCACAATGTCATCGCCACAATACTGTTCAAATGGTCGGAGCTTTAATTGCTTAGTACACCACCTTGCTAAAGGTGAAGGTAAATATCCCCCAAAAACTTCTAACCAATGATCAAAACTATAAACGGGATTCAGCCGGATGATGGGCTTCCCAAGGTACGCCTCCATTTTATTTATATATCTATACGTTTCTTTTAATTCTTTTCCGGTGTCACAAAAGACGTATTCCATATCTTTAATGCGGTCCCTCATATAGATGGCCAAAGCTGCACTATCTTTACCCCCGGATAAGCTAAGAATGTGTCGCACTTTTTTATCATTCATCACTATCGCCCTGATTTAATAATTCCAGCATTCTTGTAACTAGGATTTGCTTGGATCTTTGAGAAATGTCGGAGTATTCCTTGTCAAGGATAAGGAGTAACTTTCGGCTTTTTTCATTTAAATTACTATCAAAATCATATTCACTATAAAAATCCTCGAATATTGGCTTTCCTTGCTCTTCAATAATGATTCGTTTTACTTTCTGTTTCAGCCCATTCTCTAAGGAAGCATATGAATATTGACTTCGGCGAGCTTGATTAAGGGCCATAATCACATTTGAAATATTTATCTTATAATCCTCAACATCCTTGTCTTCCCAATATTTTGGAGCTTGACCCGTTGATACAGACGTAACAGATTCAACCCAAAGAGTATCGCTGGTCTGTGGTAGTTTAGCTCGTAAAAGAAATGCTTTCGCTTCTATGTCAGAAACATATTCAATCGTTTCTGACGCGATTGACTGGAACATTTTCCTTAAGCTTGATACGGAATCCACGACACTAAACCTAAGAGAAGTAAATCTAACTAGTTCTTCTAAAAGTTTATCATAGAACTCATCTATCTCTTTAATGATAATTCCAAATTTACGTGCGTATCTCCTAAAGTACCTACGTTGTTCATCGTCACTACTATTAATAGTAACTTTTGTATTGCCTAGACCTAGTGAATCGGGGATGTTGTTGAATATGAATTCAATTGGATCTGTTACCGAAAGTAATATCCGAAGGAATTCATCTGATTCCTTTGATAGCCTAGATGTGGTTTTAGTATATGCCGGAAGCATGCTGTACCAATTAAACAGATTATATAAGAATTTGTTTAGCGGGATTCCACCGTCTTGTTTTTTAATCTTGTTAGCGTTAGGGATTGTTGCGTTTAGTTTACGTATGAGGTCTCCACTTTCATTGGAAAATATTAATTGTCTAACGGAGAATGACTTTGGCACTCTAACAAATTTATCAACAATCTCTATTGTCCAATCTTTAATATAGGTACCATTTTCATATATTGAAATTGTGCTTCGAAAGCAGACTAGAGCAATCCAAATGAGTAGAGAGACAATTCCTTTTCTAAGTCCATATGGTAAAGAAGCGAGTTTTTCATAAAGGATATCAAAGGTCATCGCAGAAGATCGTGATGACTGGATAAAGTACTCGATTTCCATCCAGACCTTACACATATTAGACGGAGTGTTATCAACGGGGGCTGATAAATACCATGAGCCATCAGATCTTTTATTAAATAGATTATTATTTTCTAAAACTGCGTTTATTATACTGATTTCCGGACCATTTCCAATAAATCCAAGCTTTGGCTCATGGTTATCTGCTAATAATTTCTCGATTATTTTTTTTACTGCGCTAACCACGGTTGTTGAAAGTGTTTCTCTATTAATTAGTTCATTTCTTACTACTGGAGTTGCCGAGAACAATACATTACATATGTCGGAGAGTAACATATTTAATGCTTTGCCATTCTTAATGTTTTGTAATTCACCGCGCCAGTAGTAAGTTGATAATTGAATATCTGGTTCAATAACATTTGAGAGGCTCTCATATAGAAAATCCTCCGTAGATTCAATACGACCGGCTATCTCTTTAATCGCTACTATGTCTTCAGTTAATTCTGGCCAACTTTGTTGTATTTCCCGTAAGGAAGATAAATCTAAAGTTAGATGGTGCAATCCCAAAGGCTCTAGTGGTATTACAATTATCACTTGCGGATTGGATATTTTAGTAACCCAGTGCTTAAGCATATTTAAATCTTGTACTGTGGTCGGGATAGAATAAATAATAATACCGTCGCATTGATTTTGTTGTGGTAATAAAGTAAAATCAGAATCCTGCATTTTTAGGAGAACCGTAGCTTCAACCAATTTCGTTCTAAATATCCTACTGGTACCAGTCTCAAAACTATGCCGTCTAGCGAACATGGGTTTAGGTTTTACTAACCGATCAAGAGCCGAGGTTAAGTCGAAACTTTGTTGCAGTTCTTCTCGGGTTTTTTCTAGAGCTCCATCGAAGTCAAAATCACTTCCTTCCCAGATTCGATATTCCCCTGCAAACTGGCGATAAACAATAATCTTTCTTTTAATTAGATTACTGATAGTGCTTCTTACTAGCCCTTCGGTTTCGAGTGAATCTATGTCAAGTGCGGCGCGAAGAACATTTTCGGAAGTAGGAAGTGAAGATCCTACTTTTAAAAGGGAGATTATACCAACTGTTTTAAGCAGTCGCATTTCTTTAATTGGACGATCACCTAACCTCTCAAGAGCTGCTTCGATCTCGGTAATCTTCCGCTGTACCTCAAGAGGTAAAAGACTGACACGAGAACCGTGTATAAAATAGTCATATAAGTAATCAACAGTTAAAGAAGGTAAATTATCGGACTTCTGTTGTGTCCGTTTTAGGAATGATTTTAGGCCTAACGGATCGTCTGATGCAAGGAATGTAAATAGCGTTCTCTCATTTTGGCCTAGATATGCACTCAAACGAGGTAGGGCATAAAGGGTAATAGGGTGGAACGGATAAACGTGTGGCAATAGGTCTTGCCAAAAACTTTTATCAGCATCAGATTTAAAAGGCGAAAGACTCTTCACTTGATTCCAAACTCGGATGCTCCAACGGCCTATTTCCTCGTTTATATTTATAGGGTCGTTGGTATAGTTAATCGAAGATGCGACTAAGCCATATAGATTCTCAGGCTCTTCTGAAAAATCAATCTGATTAAAGCGACCTTGTATCTTCACCCATTCTAACCATTGCTGGCGCGATAAGGATGAAGCATAATGTTGAAATCCTTGATGCAGCGACACGAGGAATAGTATTTGTGAATTATCTAAGTTTGTTGCTAGTTCAGCTAAGTATTGTGCTGTAATTAAATCAGGAAGATCACCTTGCCACCTGGCTCGTTCCAGAAATTTCCCAAATTCATCGATTATGATTAATAAACCTCTATATCCAGCATCTTTAACTAAATTGGCAGCTCGTTCGTAAAGTTTTATAGTTGATATGGAATCTGTTATACCGGCATCCATTATTTGTAAAGTACTATTGAGTGATGAAAGAAAGCTCTGAGATACCCAACTAGTATCTTGATTGGTTCCCGTAGCTGTTTCTAGCAGAGCATCACACAATGTTCGGTCTAGAGCGTTTCGGGATCCTTGGGCAATAACATGTATATATTTTGCATTATCCTTACGTAAAGCGGTGTCTAATTTGTTTGCAATATTTGGATTCGCTAATCGTAATTGTATTAAACATCTTTGTAACCAAGGAGAAGAAGCGCCACTAAGTAACTGTAATAAGAATAACAAAAAAGTAGATTTACCTGAGCCATATGGACCAATGATTGACCATGCTCTATCTCTCCTAGACCCAAGATTACTATCTAAGATATCGTCAAGTAATCGAAGAGATTTGGCAGTAAACCTAAAGTCGGGAACGTTGTCAGGATGCTTATGGTCTAGTGCAATATTCGTAGATCGAGCAAAGTGCTCGTCGGTCCAGATATAGTTAGCGAGAGTCTTCCCCTTTTTGCTGGTCATTACTTTACTTTCGGTTTATAACATTCTCTTAGAAGAGTTATAGTCTCAATAGACTTATCCAGAGTAACCATATTTAATTCGGCGGTCCGTGCAAAATGTAGATATGATGATGTGTGTTCAATCTCCTCGATGTATTCTAAAATTGTACGCATGTCGATGTTTAGGATGCGTCCTGGACTATAAGGTGCCCATCTAATGTCCTCTAATGAAACAACCTCTCCTTGATTTACCGTATCTCTGAATTTAAAGAGGGTATATATAAATATTCCTAAAGGTAGCTGCCTATGTTCACCTACATTAAACTTATAATGTCCAGGTATAGCCCCTCGCCTTATAAGATCCAGGGAGGTTAATGGACATTCAATATTATCGAATGTATTAAAATTCCGCCCTTGTTCCGAGGATAAATACGTATGAATAAAACAACGAGCATCCTTTTCTAGAGAAGAGAGTGCAACTTGCTTAGCCTCGTTTTCATCTATAAATTGTTGGACTTCCCTGACAAGTCGTCTCTCTGTAAATTCACGTTGTGAGCACTCATTAAATGCCCAATAAGTGAAAGTGGCTAAAGAACGATTACTCGATAACTCAATATGTAGGAGCCATAGCGTTACTATATCCTCAAAATAGGGGTCAACACGTAATATTAATTCTGAAAGCGGAGTTAGTTCTAGTATAGATTTACTTTGCCCTTTAAAGCGTCTTGTCTCAACGAGATTTGTTGCTCTCAACCAGTAAATAAGGGATTTTAACATGTTTATCCCTATTCCTAAGTCATGATGAGCATTGGTGCTATTAAGAGCAGAACCATCAGCTTTTAAGGCTTGTAGTCCTTTATAAATCCAGCCATCACGAAGATGGAAGGTCTCGTGTTTAGCAAAGCTAAAATTACTCACTCTTGGATTTGATTTGATATCAATTGATGTCATTCTATCCTCATTAGATCAACTATATAAACTGTGTGCTTTTAATTTCCTCAATAGCCTTTTCATAAGCAATATCATATCTGAATCCTTGGTCAAAATACTTAATGATTAATCTCACTTTCGTAGTTTCTCCTTCGGAATAGAATCTAACTTTACGTTTCCTAAGTTTTACCCAAGTTGATATTACAAAACCTTTCTTTTCAAGGTAACGTATTTGGTCAAGTGAAGCGCCGCTTTCTTTTGAGAGTTCTGTTATATACATAATTCCATGGACTATTTCATGTAGTTATTCATGTAATATTCTATGAATATATACTAATTGCAGGAATAATTCAAGAAATACAGTTGATAAGCTTCCCAAAAACTGTTCTAGTTGTAATGTTATAATGGGAAGCTATAATCAGACAAATCATATAATTGTTTCAGGGAGAGTTCGATTCTCCTTTGTTTTTCTCTTCTAATTAACATATAATCATCTGCACAATAAGGACTATACCCCAATACAGGAGCATATAATGCCTCAACTACTTTCGAAAACTAAATACCTCAATGGCCGCCAGTGTCTCCGTTATTTATGGGTTCTCTTTAATGATCCTAAAAGAATTCCGGCAACTGACCCAAACACTCAATATACCTTTGACCAGGGACATGTGGTAGGAGAATTTGCTAAGCAGTTGTTTCCTGATGGAATTAATGTACCACAAGATAGTTTTAGAGGTAATATCGACCAGACGATAAGATTAATGAAAGATAGGAACCCTCTTTTTGAAGCAGGTATTCTTGTTGATAATCTATATTCAAGAATAGATATACTTTATCCAGTAAAGGATGAATCGTGGGATATTATTGAAGTAAAGAGCTCAACAAGCGTTAAAGATGTCCATATCCAAGATGCCGCATACCAGCGCTATTGCTGTACGCAATTAGGTTTGAACATCCGAAAGTGTTTTATCGCCGTAATCAATAATCAATATGTCAAAGAGGGTGATATTGATCCTGAAGGTCTATTCAACATCCACGATATAACTGAGGAAGTTTTGGCGATAAGTGACGATATCCCTGATCAAGTCGAGGAGATGTATGAGGCCATTGATAGAGAAACATGTCCTGAAATGATAATCGGGCCGCACTGTAAAGATCCCTATGAGTGTCCTTTAGGGGAATGCTGGGAACACCTACCTGAAGGTAATGTCTTTACCTTATATTACAGCGGAAAGAAGTCTTTTGACCTGTATAACAGGGGGATCATGGCTATACAAGATATCCCGGATAATTATAAATTAAGTGAGAAACAGACAATTCAGAAAGGGTCATTATTAACTGGGGAAACGCACCAGGATAAAGAGGCTATAAAAAGTTTCCTAGCATCCTTAGAATACCCTCTTTATTATATGGATTTTGAGACTATTAATCCGGGTGTACCTCTTTTTGATGGTACACGACCATACCAGCAAATCCCCTTCCAGTTTTCTGTTCATGTGGTGAGGGAGGCACATTCAAACCTAGAACATTACTCATTTCTCGCAGAAGGCACACAAGACCTCAGACCAAAACTCATGGAGGAACTTCAAAAGATTCTCGGTTATTCAGGTAGTATCATTGCCTATAACAAGGGGTTTGAAGAAGGTATCTTAAAAACTCTTGGCAAAGCTTTTCCTGAATATGAAGATTGGGTAAACCAAACACTCACTAGAATGGTAGATCTACTTGAGCCATTTAGAAACTTCGATTACTACCACCCTGACCAAAAGGGGAGTGCATCCTTGAAGGCTGTGCTGCCAGCCATTACAGGCAGAGGTTACGACGATTTAGAGATTAATGATGGTCAAATAGCAAGTATCACCTTTCTAGCAGCTACCTACGGTGATATGCCTGAGGAAGAAAGGGCAAGGGTTATGAGTGATCTTGAGCAATACTGCGGCAGGGATACCGAGGGGATGGTTTGGATTGTGGGTGAACTTCGAGAACTTGTAAATGGATGAGTGGTTCAAACAAAGCCACCCTACAATTTATTAAGGATGTAGTCGTATGGCAAAAATGGGATATGGATATGGAAGTGAATGCCATTTACTCCGTTGGATGGGTCGGCATCGAAAGCAATTTGAAAATAATATCGTTGGCTTAATCGGAAGGCGATGTGACCATATCGAATTTTTAGATTTTCATTTTAAAACTTCTGAATTATGGCCCGATGCCGAATTGAAGGGACTTGAGTTTTTACCAACAAACCACCTCGTACATTCTGCTTGGGAAACCTATTGGCCTCAGGAAGGAAATGTGCAGAATTGGGACGCAATAGGTAAATTCGAGGGAGAAAATGGCGAAGAATGGCTCCTAATTGAAGCAAAAGCACATACTGAGGAGCTAGTGAGTAAATGCGGAGCTAAAGAACGTGGTGGATTACCGATAATTCGAAATGCATTTCAAACAACAATACAACAACTTGGAATCAAAACAGACGTAGCTTCTTGGTTAGTGCCTTATTATCAATATGCTAATCGGCTGGCCGTTTTAAGTTTTCTCCATAGCCACAATATTCGAGCTAATCTTCTGAATATCTATTTTATTGGAGATATATTCCATAAAGGATGGACAAGCCCTCAGAATACCGAGGGATGGATTCCATCGCTCGCTGACTTAAAATCTCACCTTGGAATCTCATCAGGACATAAACTCAAGCCGTTTGTTCATGATCTTTTCTTGAGTATAGCCTCCATTGAGTAATAGGAAACCAAATATCCAGAGAAATCCTAAGGTATTAAGAAGAAGAATGTGTTATTATCAAAGGAGGCCTCAAACATGGTTGTAATTACTCCTCCACCTCAGATTTTTGTTCGAGAAGACTTATCCAAACCAGAAAATCGCGTAAATCTTGCACTATTTAATGTTATGACCATCTCGGTTATCCGTGAGTGGTTTCTAAAAGCACTCAAATTCCCCCAAAATAGTATCATTTATCCGCCAGAAAATGTGGGAGGGATTCGTCCTGATTTTGTTGTTGTAGGGCCAGATGACACGGTTGTTGGTTGGATTGAAGTGGAACTTGGGGTAGAGGATATGGCACAGATCAAAAACTATAGAGTGAGTCTGAATGAACCTGTGAAATCATTAGTTGGCCTGGACGAAAGTGGTGGGGACCTCTCTCTTGAGACAATAGCTAGAGAAATTAATCGGACACTTTCAGATGTACTTAATAGACAACAAGCCATGTGTGTTCAAGTCCTTACGAAACTAATCGCTTCATTGGCTAGAAAGTCAGAATCAATTGAATATACAGATCCTATTGAAGACATTCGTAACCAGCCTTTATTGAAAGAACTTCAAAGAGGTCTGGGTCCAATCCTTAACTTTGGGTCTCCACCAATTGGTCGAGGTACTGCACTGGTTTCCACAATTACACAAAGAGGTTGGACACTTCGTGTATTCTCAAAAGCCGCAAGGATGGGGTCCGTTAGCGTGTTTTGGGCTCAAACGATCGGAACGAATCAAGTACGATTCCCTTCATATGATCGCCTTGCACGTTGTTTGCCTACGGAGCTCGTTAGTGTAGAGGAGTATACCGATTTGCTACTTGAATTAGGATGTAATATTAAAGCGTTATCTGAAAAGCAGAATCTAGCTGTTGAAGAATCTTCCATAATAACAAATATCGATAGATTCACCCCCATTATTAAAAAATTTGCCGCTGCATATGGAAGTGGCAGAAATCAGGGGGTCTAAATTACGTAATGCTTAATTGTTATTTCACCCATTGCGAAAATCGCATCTGGAATGCCCGTTCCAAGTCTCAGAAGCTACTGAGCATGTTGTGAATTGTATCTCACAAGAGAATTCATTTATTCGCCTCAAAAGAACTGAGAAAATGCTCTAAATTCAAGCCTTTTTAAGTACATTGATTATACGTCTACATATTAGGAGTCAACAAGACATAACTCTTTTGGAGATAGTAGGTTGTAGCTAATTCGATGCATCGAAAAGACTATCCATATAGTCTACTGTTTAATCTACCTATCCATTCTATTGTGAAATACAAACCAAGCGGGTTGGATATCTCCACTAACAGAATATCCAACCCGCTTTGAATCTTTATATTGTAATCGAGGTTATGACTTGCCTATTCTAAACATCTTTGTACCACATGTAGGGCATATCCCCTGGGTGGCTGGCCTGCCATTCTTCATAGTTATGGCCTTCGTATCCTTCATTTCCCTTTTGGCCTTGCATTTCATACAATAGGCTTCCATTTATCACCTCCTTTTTTACTGATACCTTAAGCCACTCGACATACGATGTCAATCTCTGTTCCTATCGTATTTGCCGCAGATTTATACGATCTAATGGCGAATACTTCTGGTGCTGTATAGCTATATGGCTGGATGCAAGGTTTACGTAGTGTCTTACCATCTCTAGCGTAGAGTGTCCCAGTATTTGCTGCAAGGTAAATACATCACCGCCATTAATAAGAAATCTTGTAGCAAATGTGTGCCTGCACAGGTGTGCATGAAGCCGGCAAACTCCCGACCTTTTTGCTAACCTGCTAAACATTAGCTTCATACTGTTCTCGGTCAAGGGATTGCTACTCTGAGATAGAAATACATTCATTACTACAGGATTAATTGGTTTAGGTCTGAACCGAAACAAGTAGCGTTGCAGTACCTTCTGAGCGTTGTTTCCAATAGGCACAATACGTTCCTTTTTACCCTTACCCAGCACTTTTAGATAACCTTCATCCATATGGACATCTTCCATCTTCAGATGAACAAGTTCCCCTATCCTTAGTCCAGTATCGAGTAGAATCATAAATAGGGCTTGGTTCCTGGCATCAGTAGGCGATGGACCAAAAGAGTTGAGTATGGCCCTTATTTCTTCATCTGACAGCGTAGAGACGACTTTCCTGACGACCTTGGGAGGT
>SDBU01003911.1_pt1 | contig 18682 bp, 17 predicted proteins | sample 2277071 | NCBI WGS metagenome assembly SDBU01 (sample SAMN10397929, study PRJNA504765) | marine sediment metagenome | isolation source: marine sediment core GS08_GC12, 126 cmbsf | place: Arctic Ocean: Gakkel Ridge, Loki's castle | collected 2008 | reverse complement strand
ATGACCAGGCTATTGACCTGGTTTTCAAATACACACCCGATATCCCTTTATGGGTTCAACTGCCGGTTCACCCGGAAGAGAGCATGATGACCCAGTTCTCAGGTGGCATGCCCGGCCTCGTGCTTAACCAAGACCGTGTCTTTGTTGATACTTCAGGATCATCTTTTGAGGAGGAATTGCTCGGATTCTACGAGGACTACCTTGCGATAACCGAAGGCGGCTTACCTTTGGATGGCACCCGATTTGTCCTGACCCCGGAGACCGCTCGGGGATTCTTCACCCTGCTCGACAGGATGAAATCAGCCGTTGAGCTCCCCACAGCTCTCAAAGGCCAGGTCACCGGACCTGTGACTCTGGCTACAGGATTGGCGGACCAGAACAGGCGAGCCCTGTTCTATGATGACCGCCTTCTGGATGTAGTGGTCAAGAACCTTGCCATGAAAGCACGCTGGCAGGTGGAAAAGCTGTCAGAACGGGGCATCCCAGCCATCATCTTCATAGACGAACCCGGCCTGGCCGGCTTTGGGACTTCTGCCTTTATCAGTATATCCAAGGAAGACGTTGCCCGGGTCCTTTCAGAAGTCATTGACGCTATACATCAGGCAGGAGGCCTTGCCGGCGTCCATGTGTGCGCCAATACGGATTGGTCCTTAATCCTCGACTCCTCGGCAGATATACTAAGCTTTGATGCTTACGGCTTCTCTGACCGCCTGGCCCTCTACGAGGAATCCCTCAAAACTTTTCTCGACCAGGGCCGAATCCTCGCGTGGGGAATTGTCCCCACCGCGGACACTAGGGACATAGAAAACGAAACCGCTTCCAGCCTTGTGGCAAAATGGGAATCACACGCTGATCGGCTGGAAGCCTTAGGCATAGAACGCTCAAAGATCATAACACAGTGTCTTGTTACGCCAAGCTGCGGAACCGGTTCCATGAGCCAGGATCACGCAATCAAGGTGCTTGATATGACCCGAGAGGTGTCGCAGATCTTGCGCTCTCAAGCTTATACAGGACCATGAAAATGCGTGTCCTTTGCTTATGTGTAATCTCATTCTTTCTTGTTTGCGACTTCGCGGGCAGCGCATATGCTGAACCATTCAAAGGCCCGTGGGAAAAGGATCGTGTTGAGGAAGCCTCTTCCGAGCAGGCACCGGGTCGGTTCAACCCTCTGCGCGCCCTGGTTAAACTCTATGCGAAGAACATCTCCCCCATCGATGGGAAGGAATGTCCCATGTATCCGAGCTGTTCGGCATACAGCCTGCTCTGTTTTGAGAAACATGGGCTTATCAAGGGATGGGTAATGACTTGTGATCGGCTGCTACACGAGGCGGATGAAATGCGCGAGGTGCCGATTATTTACATAAATGGGATGGAAAGGTTTCATGATCCTCTGGAAAACAATGATTTCTGGTGGCACAGTGAGCGCTGACCCCCGCATTTTGCGGTCAGCATGGCTTGTAGCCGCTTTGGTCTCTTGCATTTGCTTTTTTCCTGTCGACTCGTATCCCAGCCAGGCTGTTCTACTCGATCCCGACCGTCAATTTCAGTTTGCCGAACAATATTTTCAAAAAGGGGAATACTACAGGGCGATCGGAGAATATGAACGCTTTATATATTTCTTCCCTGAGGCTGAGGGGGTTGAGCTTGCCAGGTACAAAATCGGTTTGGCCTATCTCAAAGGAGAACGGTATGAAGAGGCCATTGAGGCATTCGGGAACCTCATAGAAGAACGTCCCGACTCAAGGTATGCTGTCAAGTCTTATCTTGGAATAAGTGAGGCATATGCCCAACTTAGGCGATATGATGAAGCTGTCATCAATCTTGAGAATCTGATAACCATTGCCCCTGATCAAGACATCAAAGATGAAGCCTATTATCAGTGTGGCTGGGTTCATCTGGAAAGAGGATTGTGGGAAAATGCGAAAGTCCATTTCAATAAGATTTCCCCCAAGAATCGAGAGAAATACAGGCTTGAGCAGTTCTTAAAGGAACTTGAACAGAAAGAACAGCTCAAGTACAAAGATCCCACAGCTGCAGGGCTGCTTGCCATTGTGCCGGGTGCAGGCCACCTGTACTGCGAAAGATACAGAGATGCTTTGGTCTCCTTCTTGGTCAACGGGGCATTGATCTTTGCCGCTTACGAGGCCTTTGACCATGATCAGAATGCCCTTGGTGGAATTGTTGCCTTGTTTGAAGTTGGTCTCTATTCCGGCAATATTTACAGCGCCGTCAGCAGCGCCCATAAGTATAACCGATATGAGAAGGACCGCTTTTTGAAATACTTGAAAGAGCAGGCCAAGATCGATCTTTCGTTCGGAGGGACAGGAGGAAACAAAACGTTTATCCTTTCCTGCCGAGTCCTTTTTTAGTCTTTTTATCCCTCTCTAAATTCTCACTGCCCCCTGACAACTCCTCATAATGGTTCAAGACGGAACATACTTATGAGAATTACTATAAAGATCCTTCCTTTGTCTTTTGGTCAACCCATTGAAATAGCAGGGCAATATTGGAACAGGGCACTCAGAATATTCCTTTGGGCAAAACCCTCCAATAGAAAAGGGACAAAACATAGATAAAACGGGGAGGCAATCTATTGCGATTCACAATATATTATGCAGTATTTTTGTTGACATACTATATGATGTGCCTTTAGATTAAGTGGGAGAATTGAGTGAAGTTCTTATAATTGAATCAGATTCTTCAGCTTGAGCCGAAATAACAGTCGAAAAGGATCCATAAGTCTGTCGGTATGCGAACCCAGATGCCGGATGTTCGAGAGACCCATCCTGTTGACACTAAACAGTGATTATTGTTAACATGGCCAGGAACGTTTTGTAATACGGTTGCCGATTTTGGGGATAGATTTCGTTCTCCAAGCCAATGGGGTGAGAGAAGCCGGTGTGTTATGCCTGTTTACGAATATACAGCCCTTAATAAGTCTGGAAAAAATGTAAATGGCATCATTGATGCGGACAGCCTGGTGGCAGCCCGTCAGAAGCTCCGGGGCACCGGAATTTTTCCAGTAGATGTAAAAGAGACGTCCGCCAAGCCCAAGGATCCCCGTTCTGGCCCAGCCTCCCTATCAACCCTTCTTAAGCGGATCAAACCGGCCGAGGTTTCTATTGCAACACGTCAACTCTCTATCTTGTTGGGTGCGGGAGTGCCCTTGGTTGGATCCTTGGACGCACTGGTCTCCCAGATTACCAATCCGCTTATCAAGAAGATCATGGCTGAGGTTAAGGAATCCGTGAATGAAGGGAACAGCCTGGCCCTCGCTCTATCCCAACACCCCAAAGCATTTTCAAATGTGTACGTGAACATGGTGCGTGCGGGTGAAGCATCTGGGTCTCTTGACGTGGTTCTGGACCGTCTGGCAGATTTGGGTGAACGTCAACAGGCCTTGAAGGGTCGCTTCCAGGCGGCCTTGGCGTATCCGGTCTTCATGTTCCTTATCGGATCCCTGGTTCTCTTCTTCTTGATCACATTTGTTGTTCCTAATATTACACAGATCTTCAGCGACATGCAGGCAGCCCTCCCCCTTCCCACCGTACTGTTAATTAATGTTAGCAATTTCCTGAAGTCTTTTTGGTGGCTTATCCTCATTGGGATAGCGTGTGGTATCGTAATAATAAAGAAATTAATTAAAACACCAAAAGGCCGTTATTTTTGGGATGAGGCCAAACTACGTATCCCCATACTCGGGCCCATCAACAGCAAAATCGCCTTGGGTCGGTTTGGAAGGACGCTTGGCAGTTTGTTGCAGTCAGGAGTGCCACTCATTTCTGCGCTTCAAATCGTCCGGAACATAGTCAACAATGTTATTATTGCCGACGTGATTGACAACGCCGTGGAGGAGATTCAAGCAGGCAAAAGCCTTGCCAGCCCTCTTGCCGAAAGTCGATGGTTTCCCTCCATTGTGGTGCAGATGATATTTGTAGGGGAGCAGAGCGGGGAACTGGAAAAGATGCTGGGTAAGATTGCAGACACCTATGAGAGGGACGTGGAATCTAACATCATGGCCATGACTTCCATGCTCGAGCCGGTCATGATCCTGGCCATGGGCGTGATCATAGGATTTATTGTTGTATCCATACTGCTCCCTATTTTTGAGATGAACCGAATGATACAATAGGGGCTGTTTGATAAGCCGATTTCAGGCATGGCTGAAAAAAACTATCGAAACAATAAGGGGTGAATATCAATGATCCGAAAGAAGTCAGACAATCGTGGTTTCACGCTGATAGAGCTCATGGTCGTCATCGTGATCCTGGGTATTCTGGCAGGCCTTATTATTCCCAGGATTATGGGCAGACCAGAAGAGGCCAGACGCATGAAGGCCAGGATTCAGATCGAAAGCATAGAAACCTCCTGCCAGTTGTACAAGCTTGACAATGGCTCTTACCCCACAACTGAGCAAGGCCTCGAGGCCCTGATTGAAGCCCCCACAGTGGGACAGCTTCCGAGAGCCTGGCGCGAAGGCGGTTATATGGAAAAAGGTAAGGTCCCAAAAGATCCATGGGGAAACGAATACGTTTATCTTTCCCCGGGGGTCAATGGCGACTACGACCTTTCCTCTTACGGTTCTGATGGGGAACCTGGAGGCGAAGGAAATGATGCAGATATAAACAGTTGGGAACTTGAGTAACACTGAGTAAGTCTGCCATCTTGAGATTTGCTCACCTTCCTCTCGGTCCCGATGAATCAGGACGGAGAATGCGCTGGCTTTTGCGGTTTAAAGGTTTGTAGACAAATCGATCCGGCCATTCGTCTTATGAATCAGAAGGAGTCCGACCCAAGTTGAACCTCAGGAAAAAGGGTTTTACGTTCATCGAGTTAACGGTTGTCCTCGTATTGATTGGCCTGACACTGACCCTCGCTGTGCCGAGGTTTCGTTACGCGATATTGACCGATGACCTGAGGGGCACTGTACGCCGAATGGTGGGTACCGTCAGGAGCTTGAGAAACGAGGCAATCCGGGAGCAAAAGTTCTATGCACTCCATTTTGACCTTGAAGCTAATCGCTTGTGGATAAACTCCGAAGACATGACAGACGAAGAACGGATGGATGCGCACCAAAAGGCTTTTCAGCTGCCAGATGGGGTCCGTGTACTGGATGTTTGGCGCAGAGGAAAGGGGAAGGAGTCGGCAGGTGAGGTGGCTATCCACTTTACCAAGAAGGGGTATATGGAGGAATCGGTTATCCATCTTGGAGCAGAGGACGGCAGACAGTTCACGCTGATCTTTAGCCCTTTTATTGGAAGAGTCAAATTGCTTGAGGAATATATAGAATTCGTGGATATTTAGTCGTGATTGCGATAACAAACGATAATTCTTGTGGTTTTACACTCTTGGAAGTGATGGTGGCGATGGCCATCATGGCCATTGCTCTGGTGGCCGTACTGGGTTTACAATCTCAGAGTGTCTCATTGGCCAGTGAAGCGAAATTCGGTACGGTTGCTGTCTTTCTGGCGCAGAGCAAAATGGCTGAAATGGAGTTTCTGGACCCGGATGATCTAACGCCTGATGCCGGTGATTTCGGTGAGGATTTTCCGGACTATCGTTGGGATATGCAGGTTAGTGACGTTACGCTCGTTGAATCTGAAAACATTGCAGATTATCTCAAACAAATTGATTTGACGATTTCCTGGGGCGAGGATGGGCTATACCAGTACAGCCTAAGACTATACAGATCCGTGCTGGAAACCGGGTAGCATGATGCGTTTCCGCAAATCAAAACCATCAGTCCACCGTAGGCAGAACAGGGTTTTATCGATGAAGATGCCTTATTCTCTTTGCCTCTGTGGTGAAGACCGTTCAGGTTTTACACTGTTGGAAATCCTCCTGGCCCTGTTCATTTTTACCATCGTTCTTTCCTTAATTTATACCTCTTACACTGGAACGTTTCGCATCATAGATGAGACGGAATATCAGGCCGATATTTACAGCATGGCCCGAATTGCGATTGAAAGAATATATGAGGATTTGGAATCTGTTTATGCCCCACAGGATGCAGAATCCCCTGAATCAGATGAGGAAGATGGCCAGTTTGGCAAATTCGAGGGCAGGGGGGGCGAAATCGATGGCAACCGTGCTGACCGCCTCAGCTTCACATCCAGAGCGCACCTTGTCTTCAGCGAGGAAGACCAGCCTGCCGGAACGGCCGTGATAGAATACTTAGTCGAGGAGAATGATGAGGAAGGGGATCTTTTGCTCTTTCGCAAAGACACTCCGAGCGTTGGAGAGCCCCATGACGAAGAGAGCCGTGGACTGGTACTTTGTGAGAAACTGCAGTCGGTGAGTTTCACCTATTATGACGCCGAGGGTGAGGCATACGAAAACTGGGATTCCACAAGCGAGGAATTCGAGAACATGGTGCCAAGCATGGTATCCGTGTTGCTCGAATTTGTAAATAAGGCAGATCCCGAAGCGCCCTTTAAATTCTTGACAACCGTGACACTACCAATGGGCGGGGGGGGGAGCGACGAGGAAAGTGTCTAATATGATGTGACAGGTCCACGGGCTGCGATAACCATGGCAAAGTTTCTTCAAAACAATAAAGGAATGGCGCTGATCCTTACGATCCTTATCATTAGCCTGCTCGTCTCATTGACGCTCCAGTTCAATAGATCCATGCGGTCTAATGTGCACGCAGCTGCCAATCTCCGGGACGGCATAAAGATAGGCTGTGTTGCCAAGTCAGGATTCAACTATTCCCTGGCGGTTCTCCTCGAGGACGCCTCAGAAGGCAAGGTCGATTCTCTGCATGAGACTTGGGCAGATCCGAAAACCCTTTCTGAGAATTCGGCTTCACTGTTCAACCAGGGTCGGTTTGAGGCCCAGGTTTTGGATCACTCGGCAAGGATTCAGATCAACCGCCTGGTTGACGATCAGCGACCACAACAGTTCGTTCCTGCCCAAAGGGATATTTTGAAACGTCTTTTGACGCAATTCAATCTGGAAGACGAAGAGGCCGAGAATATCATCAACGCCATTAAAGACTGGATCGATTCGGACAGTACGGATACGGCCGAGTTTTCTCGTGCGGAAACCGCTTATTATCAGGGACTGGAAAGACCTTATGCCTGCAAGAATGCCCCTATAGACTTCTTGGAAGAGTTACTTCTCGTGAGGGGCATTACCGAAGAGCTCTTTTACGGTAACGAAGAGATGCCCGGCATCGCGGACTTTCTGAGTCCTGTTGGGGACGGCATGATCAATATCAACACGGCAGATCCTGTTGTGTTGAAGGCCCTTTCAGCGGAGATTACCGACGAAATGGTCACAAACATGCTCGAATACCGAGACGACGAAGAAAGGGACCTGTCAGCAATAAACTGGAACGAGAGGGTTGGGGTGAGTGATGTCCCGGTTGAAAACAGTTTGCTCGTCACCTCAAGCACCTACTTTGAGATTATCTCAAAAGGTTTTAAGGGAGCCATGGCCAAGCAAGTCATAGGAATGGTCAAGAGGACAGAGCAGGAGTTCGAAGTCCTATCATGGAAAATAGAGTAGCCTGTCAGTCTCTTGAGTTGGTTGTGCTCGTTGTGTTAATAGCTATGAACCGAACAGACCCGACAAACTAATAATTACTTACCATGCCAGAAGAAATCCTCGGTCTTGACATAAGCTCAGAGTCAGTTTCCGCAGTTAAGGTTACACGGAGACTGAAGGAGCATCACGTGACGGCCTGCGACCATGTTATGATAGAAGAGGCGGGGGGCTTGGAGGAGGCCTTGAAGGCCCTTGTTGAACGGGTAGGTCCAGGTGAAGTCTGTTTCAGCGCTCTTCCAGGGGAACATGTATCGTACCGGAATCTCCGAATGCCTTTCAGAGACAAGAAAAAGATCAGACAGACCCTTCTCTTTGAACTTGAGACAATAATCCCTTTTCCTGTGGAAGATCTGGTAGTCGATTTCACTATGGTTGACCAGTCGGATCAAAGCGAAATCCTGGCCGCCTCCCTCAAGCGCACATATGTCTCCGAGCAGCTGGAGCATTTGCGGGCCAACGACATCGACCCCGAGGTTCTCGATATTAGCGGCGTGCCAACCCTTAGCTGGCTTCTAAGGCAAACAGGGACACCCGACGACGGACTCCTTTTGCAAATTGGCCGCAAGAGCAGCACGGTGATCCTGTACCATAGAAGACGCATCGCCTTGATTCGCACCTTTTCGCTTAACGGCAGGACAGCGGTAGGGACTGCGTTAAACGGGACTGGCAATGGCCATGAGGATATTGTGGCGTCTGAGCAGATTGAATCCTCTCTCAGGTCATTTTGCACAGAGCTGAAAAATACCCTCCACGCGTTTGAATGGCAGAACAGAAAGACGGTCCGTCCCGAAAAGGTTTTTGTTACAGGTAGCGGAGCCCTTCGTCCGGATACAGAGGACCTCTTAAACCGGTTCCTTGACCTTCCGGTTGAGAGGGTCGACCTGAGCAGGGATCCAGGGATTTATATGGATGATGAAATAGCCGGCGCGTGGAATCCCGCCCTTATGGACAATGCACTTGCCCTGGCAGTTAGGAAGACCAAAGAGGACTTGGGTTTCAATTTCAGGCGGGATGAATTTGAAGTAAGCAAAGAGTATTTTGGACACAAGAAGGAGATTCGCAAGGTCGCAGCCTTCTTGATAATCGTTCTATTTCTCCTATCCCTTGATCTGGGTGCAGACTACTATTTTTTGAAACAACGGTACAATATGCTTGATGGCCAAATCACAAAGGTGTTCAAAGAAACGTTTCCGGATACGAAACGGATAGTCGATCCGGTCCACCAGATGAAGATTAGAATAAAACAGATCAAGAAGACTGCCTTGTCGATTCCTGGAATTGGCGCGAACGCTAAGGTTCTTGACCTGATAAGAGATGTCTCGGTGCGCATCCCTAAATCTGCGGATGTGCACGTTTCCCGCATGGTGGTTGACGCCGACACGGTTCTGATTAAGGGTGAAACAGACACATTCAACACAGTGGACACGATCAAAAAGGGGCTGGAGCCCTCAGACTATTTTAGTGCAGTGAGCATCAGTTCCGCTAATCTTGACCGATCCGGCAACCGAGTCAAATTTGAGATGAAGTTGCGGCGTGCCGAATAAACCCGTTAATGGCGTAAACGGCTATCGGTTGCGCAACTCGTTTCGGTAACCGTCAAACATAGAACGTAACGAGCCGCGCAACCGAACGACGACACACGGCGTTATATTCGAATAACAAGACATGAAACTTGCAAAGCGTGAAAAATATCTAATATTGACTGCAGCTGTCTGTATCGTAATCTTTCTCCTGTTTCAGTTCCTTATTTTTCCGATCTTTGACAGCAGAAGGCGAACGGCAAGTGGCCTTAAAGCCAAAGAGACGGGACTTGCTGAGATTATGCAGCTGAGCGCTGAATATCAGACGTATCAAAAAAGTTCTCAGGGCATCCAGGAGGCCCTTGCCAGGCGCAAGAAGGGCTTTACGCTCTTTGCATTTCTGGAAGAGGCAGCAGGCAAAGCTGAGGTCAAGGCAAATATTAAGTATATGAAACCCTCTGGATCGTCAGGCACAGGGCCTTACAAGGAATCGATAGTCGAGATGAAACTGGAGGCAATCACCTTGGAGCAGTTGGTTGGATACCTGTATAGGATCGAATCACCGGATGATTTAGTGAATATCAAACGTATTTCAATTAACGAAAACAAGAAGGAAGCGGGTTACTTGGATGCTGTTATGCAGGTACTAACCTTTCAATAGACCCTAATGTTGCAAAAGCCGAGGATGCTGGAGATGCAAGGCGTCAAGGGTTAAGCCACGTAAACGTAAATCACCATGAAATTGAAAATACATTTTAGGTCGCTCCGCATGAAGGGCTTTATATCAAAGAAAAAAGAATGGTTCGGATATCTCCTTTTTGCCCTGATTTTCACAGTGGCGCTTTTGTACTATTGTTTTCCGTCAGATGCCGTGCGGGACTACTTCCGGGCTATGGGTCTCAGGGCAAATCCCCGTCTGGCTCTTTCGGTTGACCGCGTAGAACCATCAATTCTCGTTGGTTTGAAGTTCATGAAGGCTAAAGTTGCCCTGGAAGATACGCCTGATAGAGTCATTCTGACGGCAGACCGTCTTTTGATCAAACCTCACTTATTATCGTTATTGCTCGGAAAATCGAAGTTTTCCTTTCACTGCGCGGCGTACCAGGGCGATGTATCAGGCAGTGTCCTTTTCAAAAAGGATCCCAAGACGGGTTTCATCGATACGGAAATAGCATTGAGCAATATTCACGTGGGGGATTATCCCTATTTTTCATATTTGATTGGCCGTCCTCTGGAAGGAACGCTTGGCGGAACCATCTCATACAGTGGCCACAACCTCATGTTGGATGGCTCAGGAAAGGCAAATCTGAGGTTGTCAGACGGCAAGGTGCATTTTGTGCAGCCATTTCTAACCTTGGAGTCAATCGATTTTAACGAAATGGAAATCGATGCGGTTCTTAAGAAACAGAAAATCAATGTGACACGTCTGGAATTAAAGGGGGAACAGCTGCAAGGAACCTTGTCGGGAACCATAACCATAAAAGAACAACTAGCCCAAAGCATCCTTGATCTGAAAGGCACTATTGAGCCGTTTGCAGCACTTTTTAAAAGCAATCCGGAAATTCAGGATACTGTGGCGGTTTTGAAACAGCGTCTTACCCGGGGAACTCTCTCCTTTGTGATCCATGGAACCGTGAAGGAGCCGCTAATCAAGTTTATGTAGGCCGTAAAACTTATGCCGAAGAGTTATCACACCATTTTCAACATTCTTGCATTGTCCATCATCATTTACATTGGGGTCGATATCTTTTACACGTTCGTAGGCGCAAGGCTAAGGCAACATGATACCAAGACCGTTGTGGTGAAGGATACGCCAGGTGACCAAAGGCAACAGAAGCAGCCTTTCGACCATTACAAGTCGATCATGGGGAAGAATATCTTTGACTCTACAGACGCCATCGCAGAACAAGTAAAGGAAGAGGACATCGAGGCCCTTGAACCGACCTCGCTTAAGATTGCCCTCTTGGGGACAGTGACAGGACAGAATGCCTATGCCGTTATCGAGGAAACCAACAAGAGAAAACAGGGTCTATTCAAGGTCGGGGATAGCGTTCAGGAAGCCATCATCAAAGTGATCTTGAGGGGAAAGGTCATCCTTAGAGTCGATAATAGAGATGAGATACTCACAATGGATGAGGCGGCCTCCGCCCGATCAACCGGAACCCAAAAGAAGGGGGTGGCGTCAGGGCCCTCTCGGAGGGGGCGTGGGAAGTCCCCTGGGAGGAAACGAACTGTAACGGTAAAGCGTTCAGATGTTGAAGCATCCCTTGAAAATATAAACCAGCTGTTGTCACAGGTGCGCGTTCGACCTCATTTCAAGGACGGTAAGCCGGACGGATTGGCTATTAGCAGGATCAAGAAGGGCTCCTTTTTTGGGAAATTGGGGATAAAGGATGGAGACGTTGTCCAGGCAATAGATGACCAGGATATCAGAAGCCCGGATGACATAATGGAGTTATACAAAAAATTGAAATCAGGCTCTCCTGTTGGAATACGGATAGACCGAAAAGGTCAACAACAAACCATAAACTACACTTTTAGGTAAAGCCATGTACACTTCTTACTTTGGTTTTAAGGAAAACCCCTTCAGCTTGACACCCGATCCGCACTATCTCTATCTTAGCCGCCACCATAAGGAGGCCTTTGATCACCTCGTTTACGGAATCAACGAACGGAAGGGCTTCATTGTCATCACAGGCGGCATTGGCACCGGAAAGACCACACTGTGCCGCGCACTGCTCGGCACCCTTGAGTCATCTACCAAAACTGCATTGGTATTCAATGCCTATATCTCCGACATGGAATTATTGAAGACTATAAATCAGGAGTTTGGCATTGAGGAAGGTGAACCGGACCAAAGCAAGAAGGACCACATTGACAACCTCAATCAGTTCCTCCTTGAGACATTCAGCAAGGGCGGCAATGCCGTCCTGCTGATCGATGAGGCCCAAAATCTCTCCCGCACCGTCCTTGAGGAGATACGGATGCTGTCGAACCTTGAGACCGAAAAGGAGAAACTGGTTCAGATCGTCCTTGTGGGACAACTCGAATTAAGGGAGATTCTGGCTTCACCTGCTCTGAAGCAGCTGGATGAACGCATCATGGTGCGCTACGATCTTAAACCCTTGGACAGGCAGGACGTCCAGGGTTATATAGAGCACCGATTGGTCGTGGCAGGCGGCAAAGGAAACCTGCGGTTCACAAGGGGAGCCCTGGAGGCAGTCTACTCATACTCCAAGGGCAATCCTAGACGGATCAATGGACTTTGTGACCGAGCCCTGCTTATCGCATACTCTAAAGATGAATTCGCCATATCCAAGAAAACGATTCAGAAAGCAATTGAAGACATCGGTGGCGATGTGACACTGGCAACTAGTCCCAAAAGGGATTGGGCTCCAAGATTTACCCCGATGTCTGCTCTCTTGCTGCTCCTTGTGATCCTTGTAGCTGGCTTTGGGGGGTGGAGTCTCCGAAAAGGGATTCCAGCACTCACGTCAGGGGAGAGAGTCGTCACCCGCGGCCAAGCTCTCCCTGTTGAGGATGAGGAAGTGGGAAAGGTGAAGAGTGAGCCATCAATGGCCGAGCGAGAAGTCCTGGCAGCAAAAACCGCAGAGGTTGCATCCATACCTGCAGAATCTGGGATCAAAGCACCAAGTTTGTTTCTTAGCGAGCACGCCAGCCTCGCAGGACTCTTCAGGCTGTTCGACGCAAAGGAGCGCCAAAACAGTCATTCGACAAAAGAAGTGCATCGGGGCCTGTATTCGTTCCATATAGAGCCCGAACACTACATCCTGTTCAAAAGACCTTTCTGGGTGCGTACGGCTCCCCAAGCCCACAACTATGGCTCTACCGTGGTCCCCTCCCCTCGATATCTGCTGATTAGTGAAGTCACACCTGAAGGTGCCGTCGCCATCGATGCTGACGGCAAAGAGCAGCCAATAACAAGAGACTTTATCATGACTCATTGGGACAAGGAGGTTTGTTGGATATATCCTTATGAAGACCATGAAGAGAGAATAGTCAGAGGGATGCGCGGTCCGGATGTTGTCAAGCTACAATACGCGTTAAATGAAGTAGGTTATTCCGTACAACCCACAGGACTTTATGATGGACCCACATTTGACGAGGTCGTGAACTTCCAAAACGATTTTGGATTAAAGGCAGATGGGATTGTCGGCACCCGCACAAAGGGCTTGCTGTATCAGATGACCGATGAGCTATATTAATGAGGCCCTAAAAAAGGCCCAAAAAGAAAAAGAGGCGCGTCACCACAAATATCCTGGCATGGTCTCCACGCCCGGATACAAGGCGAGGCTTTTTTCCGGCAAAGCGCTGTGGTTGACCGCTTGTTTCCTGGCCTCGCTTGCTTTTGCAGCCTATTTGTGGTTACCCTCCGGGGACACACAGCCTCCCGGCAGTAAACCTCTACGGCCCAAGGCGACTCCACAGCCTCCCAGCAGTGAACCTGCACGGCCCAAGGCCACCCCTCAGCAAAAAAGCGTGGGCAACGTTAAGGCCTTGTATGAAAGGGCTAGGGTTTTTCACAAACGTGGCCGTTTGCAGGAGGCCATGCGCCTCTATGAAAGAACCCTGAGCCTTAATCCTGATTATGTGGACGCATTAAACAATTTAGGAGTTATACATATTCAGAACCGAAGGTACCCAGCTGCCCGAGAATCCTTTGCAAAAGCCATTCGGCTTAGACCGGACTATGTGGACTCCCATTACAATTTAGCGTGCATCCATGCCCTTGAAGGAGCGGTGTCGCAAAGTCTCATCCATCTGAAAAGGGCAGTTTCACTAGACCAATCGGTTAAGGACTGGGCGCGAGGAGATGCAGATCTTAGAAACCTTCACGGAGTGCAGGGGTTTGAAGAAATAATAGGGCGCGGTGTAGAATAGACAATAGACGCCCAGGGGACGGGGGATCCGCTCGCTGTTGCAGTTCAGTTGACGATATTGTAAAAGCAAAACAGGTAGAGTATGGACAAGATAACATTCAATAGCGTGAAAAAGAGGATAATATAGTTGAGGAAAACGAAAGAAGAAAGTACCAATGCCTGCAAGAAACGCTCCTCCCGGCGCTCCAACGCTCCGGTGTCCCAAAACTCGATCATAGGGTCTCTTCTTTGTTTTTTGTGCATAATGTTTTGGTTGCTCATGGCTAGTTCTATAGCCCATGGAGCCCGTGTCGCGGGTGAGAAAGGCGTGACACCTGCAGCACCCGAAGCTGCGTCCCCTGCATTTCAGCCACCGGCGGAGAAGCCTCCTTCCATGCCACCTGCCGAGAAACCTGCTGCCAAGCCGGCTCCCGAAATGCCCGTAGCACCCGAAGTTGCCAAGCCTGCTCCCAAGCCACCGGCTAAGGCGCCTGACGCTCCCGCAGTTGCACGGCCCGCCCCAAAGCCACCGGCCGAGAAGCCCGCTGCAGTGAAACCACCTCCGAAAGCCCCTGCTCGTGCGCCTGCCCGAGTTCAGGAAAAGAGGCGCCCCAAACCAGTACCGCCCGCAAAAAGAGAAGCGCCTAGTGATCGTTACGTGACCATCGATTTTGACAGCGTAGATATTACGCTATTTATTAAGTTCATCAGCGAACTGACCGGCAAGAACTTCGTGGTTGACAAAGCAGTTAGAGGAAAAGTCACCATTATCTCCCCCAAGAAGATCTCCGTTGCAGAGGCATACAAGGTTTTTCAATCCGTACTGGAGGTGCACGGTTTCGCCACAGTCCCTGCCGGCAGTGTCATCAAGATCGTGCCGGCTGTTGCGGCACGATCCAAAAGCATTGAGACTCGAATACGCGAGGAGGCAATAGACCCCGAGGACAGGATAGTGACACAACTCATTCCCCTAGAATATGCCAATCCCGACGAACTGAAAAAACTTTTCGCCCCCTTCATATCCAAGAGCAGCGTCATGGTCTCATATTCCCCGACCGGTACGTTGATCGTCACTGACGTCCTCTCCAATATCAAACGGCTGCTCAGCATTATTAGGGCAATCGATGTGGTGGGTATCGGAGAAGAGATATCCGTAGTCCCGCTCGAATATGCCACCGCATCCGTCTTGGTAAAGTCGATCACGTCTGTATTCCAGACCAAGACACGAAGAAAAGGCGCACCTTTGCGTCCCGGCATCAAGATTGTAGCCGACGAGCGGACCAATTCCATGATCATAGCAGCCAGCGAGGACGACACCATAAAAGTCAGACAGCTTGTTGACCTGTTGGACAAAGAGATCCCCCGGGGAGAAGGGGATATTCGAGTCTATTATCTTCAAAATGCAAACGCCGAAGATTTGGCCGGGGTTCTGACGGCCCTTCCTTCAAAGAAGGGAACAGGCCCTCAGAAGGGGAAGGCCCCGGTCCTTTCCAAGGAAACCCAGATCGTGGCCGATAAGGCGACCAACTCGCTCGTCATTACGGCCAACAAGGACGACTACCTTATCCTTGAAGACGTAATTAAGAAACTAGACATCTCGCGACGAATGGTTTACATCGAGGCCCTGATCATGGAGGTCAATACGAATAAACAATTCACACTGGGCGTGCAGTGGCAGGTCGGAGACGAGATCGGCAGTTATAAGGACAGTGAGATCGGCGCCTTTGCAGCCTCAACCCCTCCGGGGGGTCTATTTCCGGGCATAGATCCGACAACCGGGACCGTCAGCCTTAACCCGGGGTTTGCCTTAGGAGTTTTGGGTGAGGTAATTACCATTGGCGGAGTTCGATTCCCTAGCATAGGGGCAGTCATACAGGCCTTCCAGAGCGATACCGACATAAATATCCTGTCGACCCCCCAACTTATGACAACGGACAATGAAGAGGCGGAGATCGTGGTTGCACAAAATGTCCCCTTTCTGACCAGGCAAGAGCAATCAGCATCAGGTATAGATTACAGTAATTACGAATTTAAGGATGTGGGGATTACACTCAAGATAACGCCGCAAATTAACCAGGAAAGATTTGTACGTCTGAAGATTTTCCAGGAAGTGTCCCAAGTTGTTGAACAAGACGAGATAGGGCTCCCAACCACGCTGAAGCGAACAGCCGAAACCACGGTGATTATAAAAGACCGGCATACCGTGGTGATTGGCGGGTTAATAGATGAAACATTGACCCGAGGTACCTACCGCGTTCCTTGCCTTGGGAATATCCCGCTGTTGGGTGGTCTTTTCAAATCACAAACCAGGTCCAAAGGTAAAAGTAATCTCTTCATATTTCTCACACCCTATATCATTGAAAACCCTGAGGAAGCCACCGCAATATATGAAGAAAAAAAGGAGTACATCGAGGGAATCGAAGAGGGCTCGATCAAGATGTATGAAAGACCGGAACGCAAAGGCGAAGAAATAGAAGTCGAAGAGTCAGAAGTCGAAGGGACAGACGTCGAAGAGTCACACGTTGGAGATACAGAAGTCAAAGATACAGAAGTTAAAGACACAGACATTGAAGGGACAAACGTTAAAGAATCAGAAGTTGAAGGTTGATATGAACTGACATGAAACTGATCGGAGAAATACTAAAAGAGACCTGTGGGCTTTCTGAGGAAGCCCTTGCTGAGGCGATCGAGATCCAAGAGCAAAAAGGGGGCCGGATCGAGGAGATCTTGGTCCGGCAGAATGCTGTTTCAGAATTGGATCTGTTGAAGGCCCTTAGCACCCAGTTTAACCTACCTTTCTTGGCAGATCTTCCCACCGAAGATCTGAATACCGATTTTGCCGGAAAGGTGCCAATCCTGTTTCTCAAGAAATACAAGATGGTCCCAATGGTGACCTCAAACGAGACCTATGTTGCCGTGAATGATCCCTTTGAATTTCAACCTCTGGACGACCTGCGCCTGAGCCTGGAATGGGATGGGGTGAAAGTGGTACTTGCCCCTTATTCAGCAATCCTCTCGGCGATAAATCTCGCCTATGATATGAGTCAGGATTCTGCTGAACAGGTTATCCAGAACATGCATGAGGATAACAGCGACCAGATCCTCTCTGAAATAGAAGCAACCGGAGATCTTCTGGACGAGACTAGCGAAGCGCCCATTATCAAACTGGTCAATCTGATGCTTTCACAGGCAGTGAAGGCCCGTGCCAGCGACATTCATGTTGAACCATATCAGGAAAAGCTCAAGATTCGCTACCGTGTGGACGGCATTCTATACAATAAGCTCTCCCCGCCCAAGCGCATTCACTCAACACTCGTCTCTCGAATCAAAGTTATGGCCAGATTAAACATAGCCGAAAAGAGACTTCCTCAGGATGGCCGGATCGAGATCAAGATAGCTGACAAGAATGTGGACATCCGTGTTTCTACCATCCCCACCGCCTTTGGCGAGCGTGTCGTCCTGAGACTGCTTGACAAATCGACTGTGCTTCTTAAGCTTACCGACATAGGCATGCCTGAAGACAGGCTTAAACTCATTGAGGGGCTCATCCGAAGCCCCCACGGTATCGTCCTGGTAACAGGCCCTACGGGGAGCGGAAAGACCACCACACTTTATGCCGCCCTCAGCAAGATCAATAATCCTGACATTAATATCATCACCATAGAAGACCCTGTTGAATACCAGATCGAGGGGATCGGCCAGATTCAGGTCAATCCGAAAATCGGACTTACCTTTGCCAACGGCCTTCGCTCGATCGTTCGGCAGGACCCGGACGTTATTCTGGTGGGTGAGATTAGAGATCTGGAAACCGCAGAAATCGGCATCCAGTCAGCCCTGACCGGTCACCTTGTCTTCTCCACCCTCCATACCAACGACTCGGCGAGCGCGGTGACCCGGCTCATTGACATGGGGATAGAACCCTTTCTGGTGAGTTCTTCTGTGATGGCCATATTGGCCCAGCGACTGTTGCGTGTCGTCTGTGACGAATGCAAAGAGGCCTATATAGCCGATGAAGAGTCGCTGGATAGTATCGGCATAACCCCTGAGATGGCTGCCGGTAGGAATATATATCGCGGTAGGGGTTGCTCTTCGTGCCTAAACACGGGCTACAGAGGAAGAACAGGCATCTTTGAGCTGATGATCCTGGATGATTCCATCAAGAATCTCATCTTAAAAACCTCGGACGCCAATGCTATAAAACGGCAGGCCATTGATCAAGGGATGCTTTCGCTTCGCCAGGATGGGGTACAGAAGGTCCTGGATGGGATTACGACCATCGAAGAGGTGTTTCGCGTAACCGAGCAGTAGAAAACCACGCTGTATTCGCCAGCATCAGCGCGAAAGTTCACTCCTTCTTGAATACTATTCCGCATTACAATCCTGTATTCATTCCTTCAAATTCCTCAACTTTAGCTCACTTTAGGCACTTCGAACTTTAGGCACTTGTCTGGTTCCAGCTTGTGCCCAGTGTCTCGAGATAAAACGCATAACCGAGTTTACGAATTAAGATAACTATGCCTTTTGCGTAACCGTAATATCCCGCTTAGGATATGGAATTTCAATCCCCTCCCTGTCAAATGCTTCCTTCACCTTATCGGTCACATGGGATATAGTGTCCATCCGCCTTCTGGCATCCTTGATCCAGACCCTCAGTTGAAGGTCCACTGATGATTCCCCAAATTGCCTTACCACCACCTGGGGCCGCGGATCTTTCAAGACCCATTCTGCTGT
>SDBU01003910.1_pt1 | contig 18685 bp, 21 predicted proteins | sample 2277071 | NCBI WGS metagenome assembly SDBU01 (sample SAMN10397929, study PRJNA504765) | marine sediment metagenome | isolation source: marine sediment core GS08_GC12, 126 cmbsf | place: Arctic Ocean: Gakkel Ridge, Loki's castle | collected 2008 | reverse complement strand
AGCCGTACATTCCCTTGGTAAGTTTTAATACTTTTTTGTGGCGACGGCGTGTGATGGTACCGCCTTTAACTCGTGGCACGTTTCACTCTCCTGTGGACCCCTGAGCGCCGATGTCTCTAAGGCACCAGTTGTATGCACTCAACAGCCACAACAATGGGTGGGCTACTTGGAGGAGCCCCCCGTACGGGCGTTCGGGTTAGACTTATACTTCTTCAGGTAGGGAGCTAAGCGGTGGACGCGCTTGGCGATGCCCTTCGCTTCTACAGGAAGCATTTTTGAGAACATCCGTTTGGCACGGGCGGATTTTTTTCTGCGCAGGTGACTCTTGTTTCCCTTGGTGCGCATCAGCTTCCCGGAACCCGTTAAACGAAAGCGCTTGGCGGTTGCCTTATGCGTCTTGAGCTTATATTTTCCCTTCTTCTTGGCTTTACGAGCCACAATCCTACTCCTCTAATAAAGACAATCTCGTTCTTTAGCGACTAGCTTATGAGGCGTAAACCCCGCGGACGATACCGCTTGCCCACGGGGACATCGACACGAACTTGTTTGCCTAAATTGGCTACTGCTTTGATTTACTCGGCGCTATGGTCATAAGCATCGTGCGCCCTTCCATCGTCGGGGATTGCTCAATCATACCGACGTCAGATAGTTCATCCGCGATGCTTTGTAGATCATCGAGTGCGATCTCGGGAAATGTGATTTCACGCCCACGGAAACGAATACGCACTCTGACTTTCTTTCCTTCCGTCAGCCAACGCCTTGCATCTCGAACTTTGAACGACCGATGATGATCGGACGTTTTCGGGCGCAGCCGCACTTCCTTGATCTCAACTTTGGTTTGCGCCTTTCTAGCCTCACGGTCCTTCTTCGATTTCTCGTATAGAAATTTTCCGAAGTCGAGAACCCGACATACGGGCGGGTCGGCGTTGGGGGCAATTTCGACCAGGTCGAGATCTGCAGTCTTGGCGGCTTCAAATGCCTCCTCAATCGGTACTACGCCGATATTATTACCATCGGAGCCGATAAGGCGTACGTTCTTAGCCCGAATTTGATTGTTTATTCTAAATTGTGATGCGCTGATCTTGTGTTCCTCCGAGAAAAAACATAAGCCGCCCAGCACATAGTAGAGCGGTCTCAAGGCCGCCGGATGATACCATGACAGAAGGCGGTTCGTCAACAGACCGGGCATGAATGGTCCCCGTAAAAGATCCGCTTATTATGTGAATCTCCACGAGATACGAGGCGTCATCGCTTTATATTTTATATATAGACAGACGCAACCGTTGGCCTGGACCGGATGGAGCTTGATGGGCCAACGGTTGCGTTATATATGCGCTAGTTGTGTGGCGATTGCTTATTCTGATCCCTAAGGAGTTGTCGTGGCGTCCTAATTGTCGGAGCCTTTTCGGCCAGCGCTCTTTCCCCCTGGACCTTGCTCATCGCCCTTGTTTTCGTAGGACGGGTCCATGCCAGATTGATCGGGCGCATCTGATAGTCGATTTTCGCCTTGGTGAAGCCGGAATGTTATTGGGTCCTCCAGGGCACCCTCGGCAGCGACACGGAGGTTATTCATAACCTGTGTTGCCAGTTCCAGAGCTTCCTCGGGCTTATCGGGGGCATTTTCTCGAAGTTTCTCTAAGAGTTGTATCTGCTCTTGAGAGCGCACATGAATTTGCTCCATGAGCTGAAGTAAAGCGGCGTCGCCAAGCTTGGTCGCTTCTTGTAATGCCTGGTCGAGGTGCTCCCGTAGTCGTGTCGCGACCTCATTGGGTATAGGAAGACCCTGCCCGCTCAGGGCGGCAATCTCTTCCATGCGTTCATCCGCTAATTGCAGCAGCAAGTCAGCTTCAGCTTCGGGGTCGGACGTTAATGCCAGCCGGACGTCCTCCACAAACGTCTTGATTGGATACAGCGCTTCGGAAGGCAGGCTGTCTTGTGCGGCGAATGCGGTTGCGGTTGTGCCGCCGAATGCGACAGCGAGCAAGATCAAAATACGGACAAATGTAAACATGGGTGAACGCTCCTTTTTGAATATGTTTTTCCACCCTTTATGACGTTTAAGTTCGGGTAGAGATACGGGTAGCGTCTCTTTTGCCCGTGTCAGAAACGCCTGGCGTAATTGCTGAGAGCGTACGAGATCCGGGGCGGGGATGTCTTCCAATGGTTTTAATAGTTCCAGCGTCTCTAAGAGAGATTGCAAATCAGGATCTTTGATTGACTTACCGGCGCGATAGTTGGATGCTGCTTGATCTACACGATCCTCTATTTTGCTCATGGCGAGCCCTCCGTAAAAGCAAAATCATTTTCCAGGATTCTGCGCATAGACTTTAACCCTCGGTGTTGTAGTGATTTCACCGCTCCTACTGGTTTCTCAAGCACTGCGGCGATCTCTTCGTTGCTCAATCCCTGGAAGAATTTCAGCATAATCACTTGACGCTGCTCGTGCGTTAATCGCCACAGCACCTCGCGAGCCTGTGCCTGTGCGAGGCTATGCTCGACAACATCGTCGGGGTTTTCCGCTGAAGGTGATCGCTGCACTTCCAGGTCTGGGTTCTCTAAAGGTTCATCTCGTCGGCGGTGGTGGTCTGCCGCAAGGTTGTGGGTGATCCGGTAAAGATAAGCTCTAAGGTGATCCTTGGGACCTCCACCGGCGCCCAAGGCGCGTAAGAAGCGGAAGAAAGCATCACTGACAATATCTTCGGCGGTTTCTGTATCCCCGACGAGGCGGCAGGCGTAGTTATATAGCTCGGGGCGGAGAGAGTCGTAGATTGCTGCTAGTGCGCTCTCGTCCAGCCGGCGCGCGCCTTCCAGCCACTGATCTTCCTTAGACGCCATCACTTACCTATATGACGGTTTCGTGCTCGCTAGGATACGGGCATCTGTCGTGTTCGCCAAGGCCATATCTTACCTGATAGGGCCGTCTCGATAAGGCAAAAGAGCAACTTTTCCCTTGGCTCCCTACTTAATGACGGCGAACGCTTCGAATCAGGCTCTGTCACGCACCAGTTTATTGGGAAAGCGTGAAGATGGTGTGAAGATCGTCTATTGAAGCTGTCAAGACCGGACAAGCTCAAGATGTCGTGTAAATGTTGTAAGGCTGGATCAGGTAGAGCGAAACAGAGCTGGTTATGCCGCAGGAAGGAGTGCCTCACGGCGCAAGACGAGGTCGCTCCATTGCCTGTTCAATGCCGAGGGGGCGCGGATTCCGACCTGTGAGGGGACCCGGCCGCGCGCCAGAAGTGGTGTTCCGATGTCGACGCCAGGTGGCGGAAGCGCACCGGGTGGACCCCAATAGCCAGCGTTCCCCAGCAGCCACATTTCGATCGTCGATCGATCTGCGCCTACGGGGGCCAGGATGCTTTCGACGGCGCGCAACATCAACTTGCTGTAAGCCTCGCGGTCATAGGGCACCCGCCCTTCGAGCAATTCCCAGGCGCGGGCTTTCTCTGGGCCGGGAACCAGCAGGAAGTTCATGCGTTCGCCGGGGTGCAACTCAACCCCGGTTGCGGCGAGTTGATGTGCAACGCGCGCCGCAACGGTGCGCACGGTGTACTCCTCGGGCCGGCGCGAGAGCCGGTGGGTGATCACTAACTGGTCGGCTTGGACCACGCCGGCTTGTAGGGACAGTAGACGTTGCCGGGCGAAGGCGATGGCTTCGGGCAGCGCGGCGCAGAAGCCGGCCGCATCGCGCCCCCGGGAGAGGATTTCCAGCATCCCGAGTTGGGTCTCTTTGATGTAGCGAGGTGTGTCGCGGCGGCGGGCCTCGATCCCACGCACCTTGAGTGATCCATCCTCGAAAGCGCCGAAATAGCGGTTGGCGACCGCCACGCGCGGCTCGGTACGCGAGGGTAGGAATGCCAACCAACGATAAACCCCCTCAAGCCCGATATGCAGGCCAGTCTCGGCATGGATCTCGTTCAGGAGCGAATCGTAGTCTGGCCTGCCGCTCGCCTCCGGCTTGTGGATCCAGAGCCCATCGACATAGAGATGCAGCACACGGAAGCCGCGCTCCTCGACGATCTCCTTTGTGCGCAGCAGCACCTCACGACCATAGGCGTTAACCGCCTCGTGGGCCTCAATGCGGCCGAAGCGGGCATTCTTGTATCCCAGGTAGCCGAAGCAGGTCACCAACAGCCACTTGTGAGCCGAGTAACGGCGGCGGTAGGCCTCGAGCCGCGGGTCGTCCTCGGGCAGCTCGCGGATCAGCGCCTTATAGCGGCTGCGTTTCTCGAGCAGCGGCTCGAGCGTCTCGGGCACCAGGCCCTGGCGATGGCGGCAGATGGGTGTGCCCAGCTCGGGGATCGGTTCGCCCTCGCAACACTTTGCCCCCACCGTCTCCGGCGAGATATTGAAGTGCACCATGATGCTCGGATACATGGCGGTGAAGTCGAGTTCGGCGACGTGTTCGTGCAGCCCCGCTATAGGCGTGTAGACCAGCCCCCCTTTGTCGGCTACCAGCAGGTCCAAGCCGCTTTTGAGTGTCTCGGGCTGCCGCTTCTGCCACGGCACGAGCACGCCGCGCCGCAGCGCGGTGGCGACCTGCATAGCGCTGATGCCGGTGCCGGTGGAGACGCGGGCGACGGTCTGTGGTGGCAGGCCCGAGAGGCGAGCGATCTCGAGAATTCCGTCGACCCCGTAGTCGTTGGCCAGGAAAGCATTTTGGCGGTCGAGGTGCCAGCGACCGAAGAGTAGATGCTGCTCATTGCGGAATACCACCCGGCCGTAAGATGAGTAGGATGATGCCGATTTGCGCAGTACGCTCTTCCCGCGATCGCGGTTGAGCGGCAGAGGAATGCCGTAGTGGCGAGACAGCTCGAGTAGGCGGGGGAGAATGTAGTTGTCGCCGTAGGTGCTGATCAGCACATCGGGATCGTAGTGCTCGAGCAGGTGGCGTATGCCGAGCACCAGGCGGCGGCTGTGCGCCCGCGGAAAATGGAAGGTGTTCCCCTCAATTTCGACCAGCAAATCGCCGCGGTAACCCCGTCCGGGATTTTGCATCTCGCCCGAAAGACGCAAGTTCATTGTGCGCAGCGGCGGAAGCGGATAATCGATCTCCCAGGGCGAGTCGAGTGCTTCGATGCGCTGAATGTGACGCCCATCTCTATCGATGGAGCAATAGGCGAGCGGAAAGATCCCGCGCCGCAGGACGTACCGCTGCGGGAGCGAGATGTCGGCGTCGTAGTAGGTCAGATTCGGGCGGAAGTCGGCCACCTGGCGGAATAGGCGCGGAAGCAGGTCGGGGATGCGGACGCCGATCTCGAGCACCTCGATGTGGCGATCGAGGAAAAGGTCGATGCGTTCAGTGCGGCGCAGCGTGACGGGTGCGCCACGATTGCGCAGCATCTGGCACACCGAGCGCAGTTCCTGGCGCGGCCCGTGGGCGTAGAAGGTTGGGGTGAAGGTGTCGTGCAGGTGGTGGCTCTGGCCGTCGGGGTCGATCACCCAAACCGTCATCCCGTCACCGGAAGGGTAGACGTCGAACAACCAACCGAAGAGGGTGTTCATCCCTCTTGTTCCCTTTCCCTGTCGCCATCATCGAGTAATTGTGCGCCATCAGCGGAGGGGGTGTCGCGCAGTGTCGATTGGAGGACCTCGATCTCCTGCTGCAGGTGTAGCACCTGCTTGTGCTGCTCGACGAGCATGGCCAGTAGCATGATTTCGAAGGGTAGAAGGTGGGAGGCGTAGGCTGCGGCAGCCAGATGCTGGCGCGAAGAGCCGAGTAGGTCGTCGAGGGCGCGCTGGTCCTCCCGACGCAGGGCGCGGCGGAAACGGGCCAGCGATTGCTGCTCCTGGAGAAAAGCCTGGGTGATGGATGGTAGGGTTCGTCCCATAGTCGCCGCGGGTGCTCCTGATTTATCGATGCCGTCTCTAAAACAACTTCAATTGCTCTCGACCAGGGTCCTCGGGGGATCGCAGCAACCAAGCGGCATCGGCGGCGATCTGGAGACGGTCGAGCAGAGTCCAACGTTCTTTGACAAGGACGCGCGGCTCGCGAGCCCCGACGATCACCGGCCCGGCAGAAGCGAGCCGCTTTAGATGTGCGATTGTGTTTGTCAGCAACCGCTCCGTGTCGCTCAGGGACACGCTCTCGTCGTAGAAGGTGGTAAGCATGTCGAGCACAAACAACACGGATGGGCCGGGCGCTCCCGCATCCGCGTCGAGGACAGTGTCACTTTCCTGCGTCTCCAGCCCGGTTTTAACCAACTCCGCCAACTGGAAACAGGTGAAGGCGCGTGAAAGACGGATGTGCTCTAGCGTGGCGTACGGGTTGGAACTAAGATGCCGTGCCAGACGGGCGACGAAATAGCCGTCGAAGCGGTTGCCACCGTCGAAGACGCGCACTTGATGGCCGCGGGCGGCCAGGACCGTGAGGTAGGACAAGAGGGCACGTGTGGGCGTGTGTGCGCCCCAGAATAGGGAAAGACGCGGTTGGAGCAGCGCCTCCAGCATGGCCGGATCGGCGACGGGGAGCGGTAGGTCAGAATAAGGAAGGGGTACCAGTTCTCGCTGCATTGCTGAGCCTTTCTTCAGGGTTAGTGACCCCCTGGATCCGCCGAAAAAAAAGAGCGCCCGGGTGCAAGCGCAGTGCACATATTGGCTGCCGTTCGCACAAGTCGTGCGTGAATGGAGCGCACTGGCGCAAACGGGGAAGAGTAGAAGGTTCCCTGACAGAACAAACGTGCTAATAGTGTATCGCTGTTGGTCAGGAGGGCAATCCCGCCTGTGGTGGAGCCGCGCGGGGGATATCCCCGTCACCCGCGCGGGGGATGGGGGCAGTAAAACGTATCGTGAAAATCTATAAACAGGGCGCTACATGGTTGAGCGAGTCTAGGATGTTGTAGGCCGGAGGAATTCCTGCAGACGCGGATGGTCGGCGTAGTAGCCATGATATTGAGCCGGGATCAGGGCGGCTATGCGGCACATGATTTCATCGGTGTTCTGGCGTAAGCCGGAGGAGCGGTTTTCTGGATCGAGCGCAGGAAGTGTGAATGGTTTGCCAATGTGCATGGTGAACAGCGGGCGTCGCAGTCGCCGCCAGGCTTGTAGGGTTTTCTCGGTGCCGGTGAGGCCGATGGGGACGATGGGAACAGATGCTTCGTTGGCCAGGAAAGCCGCACCGGTTTTGCCGCGCGCAAGCGAGCTTGTTCTGCTGCGCGTCCCTTCCGGAGCCATAGCAAAAATACCGCCATGAACCAGCCATTGTACGGCGGCGGCGATAGCGCTGCGGTCCACCTGGCCGCGCTGGATGAAGATGCCGCCGGCCATGTGCAGGATCGGCCCAAATAGGGGGTGCCATTGGTACTTCTCGGCAGCCCAGCCGGTTACCTTCTCGCCTCCGAGCAGCCCGTAGGCAAAGGGGGCGTCGAAATAGCTCAGGTGATTAATCACCATGATGTATGGGCCGTCAGGGGGGAGATTTTCGAGGCCCTTGACCTCGCGGTTTGAAAGCAAGGCGCATAATAGGTTGAATCCCCAACGCAAGAGTCGGGACAGCATGCCAAAGGCTCTCCAGGATATGAGTTACTGTAGATTGTAGATGGTTTTTTGGAGTGCTACAATCATAAGTGTCCGGGATGAGAGGCAAACATGATCAAGGTTGAACGTATCGACACGCAGTCGAAAGCAGAAGTAAACCGTTTCATCAGCCTGCCGTTTCGTCTCTATGAAGGACATCCACTATGGGTTCCGCCCATCATTATGGATATCAAAACCAGACTGAACCGGGAGAAGCATCCCTTTCATGAGCACTCAGATGTAGAGTTTCTTATGGCAGAGATGGATGGTGAGGATGTCGGGCGGATCGCCGTCATTGAGAACAAGCCCTACAACCAATATCACCAAAAGCGGCAAGCCCAGTTTTATTTCTTTGAGTGCATCGAGGAGTTTGAAGTCGCAGGCGCGCTCTTCGACCGGGCTTTTGAGTGGGCGAAGGAGCGAGGGCTGAACCAGGTTGTTGGGCCAAAGGGATTTGGACCTCTGGACGGCTACGGGCTGCTGGTCGAGGGGTACGAATTCCGCCCGGCGATGACGATGATGAACTACAACCCGCCGTATTATCCCGAGTTTGTTGAAAAATTGGGTTTCCGCAAAGAAGTGGATTTTGTTTCCTGTTACCTGAGCGCGGCGAAATTCCGGTTGCCCGAACGCGTCCACCGCATCGCGGAGCGCGCAGCAAAACGCAGTGGGCTCACAGTGAAGCGTTTTCGGAATAAGCGTGAGCTTCTAAAATGGGCCTCGCGCATCGGCAAGGCCTATAACAATACGTTCATCAATAATTGGGAGTACTACCCACTCTCCCAGCGCGAGATCGATTACGTGGTCGGTGAAATATTGGCGATTGCCGACCCGCGCTTGATAAAAATTATCCTCCATGGTGAGGATGTGGTTGGTTTTCTATTTGGTTTTGCCGACGTATCCGCGGCTATTCAGCGGAGCAAAGGGCGGCTCTTTCCATTTGGCATCCTCGACATCCTGATCGAAATGAAGCGTACAAAATGGGCATCGCTGAACGGCGTCGGGATCCTCCCGGAATTTCAGGGACGCGGCGGCAATGCCCTCCTGTACTCCGAAATGGAGAAAACCATCCACGAGTTCGGTTTTAAGCACGCAGATCTCACACAGGTAGCTGAGTCAGCGGTGCAAATGAGGCATGATTTGGAAAACGTGGGCGGCGAGGCTTACAAGAACCATCGGGTATTTATCCGGGAGATATAAAGAAAAGGAGCGGTTAAAAGCAGGGAATATAACCAACCTGATTTCGTGGATGAGAAGGAAGGGCAGACAGGAACGAGTAGTTGATTTGTTGTGGTTGAAGCACTGTGTAATTGTTCGACTATGCAGGTCGAGGTGTGCTCTTAGTGGCGACAATAAGAAGCAGCGCGGCCCATCACGGGCCGCGCTGCTTCTTGAAACGTTAACTTCCGGAGCGGAGGTTTCTAACCAAACTCGCCCATTAATCCCGCTGCCCCCAGTCCAAGTATCCCCAGGATGAGGGTGGTGAAGAAGGCGATCGCCATTATAGCGACCCACCCTAGGATGACAGTCACGATTGTCTGTGTCCAATCAAGGTCGAGCGCTTCTTTGGCGGCGATGAACCAGGAGAAGAGCCCGGCGATCGCGGCGGCAATACTTATGGGAGCGGTGACGCAAGTGAGCGCTGGCGAAAACGCCCCGACGATGCTGAGCACACCGACAACTCGCCATACATACGCAAGACCTAGCGTGCGGGCGAGTTCACCAAACGTGACTTCGGCTTTAAAGACGGCCTGGCCCACCCAGGCGATAACCGCCGTGCCGACGGCGAAGCCGATGATCCCAACAACAGTGCCGACCAGCGCACCGGTAATACCGGCAACGGGTTGGTCGAATCCGCTCGCGCCGAATTGTGAACCGAGCGAGCTAAGGAATGCGGTGGCAGCGACGATGACCCAGGCGGTCGTCGTGAACGATGTGTCGTGCTCGACCTCACTATATACCTCTTTGTTGAACATAAAGGCTTTTGTGATGCGATCGATAAGCATGATAAAAAACTCCTTTCAAGAATTGAGATAGTGCATTATCGGTGGCGATGGATCCCTGCTAGTAAAACCCTCTTCGGCACGTTTCGATACGACTTGCAGTAAGAAAGCGTGGGCTAGCGATGGTTGCTCGGCTGTACAGCGCCGATTTTCTCGGTGAGTGCTGCGCGTGCAGGCTGTCGTCCGCGGCGACGCCGGCGGGCGCACCCCGCGAGCTCCGCAGGGTCACTAAAGCGAAGACGCTTTATGGTGTGTCGTCCTGCCACCAGCGTATGCCCAGGTCGAGCATCAGCAGGCGCAGATCGGACTTGCTGCGCAAGCCGAATTTTATGAGCACGTTGTGTACGTGAGACTTGACGGTCTCGGAGGAGATCACCAGTGCGTCAGCGATCTGGCGATTGGTTTGCCCGCGGGCCGCAAGCCAGGTCACATCCTGTTCGCGCGGGGTGAGCGAGGCCAGGGCGTGTTCTGCGTGCACCCGCAGCGTCTCCTGCTCCAGCCCGCGCTCCAGGAGGTCGTTAACCAGCATCTCCGGCGAGCGGGCGCGGGCGCGCGCGGCGCGGCGCAGGCGGGTAGAAAGCTCAGCGCTAACCTCGACTGTCAAATGTGGATGAGGGAGTACGGCATTTTTTGGAGGCCGTTTAGCGGGTTGCCGGGGGGATCCGAAAACACCACCTTGGCGGGGTGGTGATGGGGCTTGTTCCTCGCAGTTGCGTTCCCGACGGGAAGATCGGGACCTACGCTCGAACCACACGATTGACTCCCTGGCGCCGCAGAATGGACGGCGGTGAAAATGCTGGCAAGCCGATTATATAGAACAAACGTTCTATTGTCAAATAGAAACTGTGTAGACCCCTCCGGTATTCCCTGTTAGACTCGGCGCGAGATTGTCGCGTGGGGCACAGAATCACTTGGGCAGAGCGGTGATTTTCGCCGGTTGTGCGATCTTGAGGTGCAGCGATGGATCATAATTTTCCTATAGATAGCAAACAGCGGATGGTTGGTCACGGCCAGCCATGGCCGTATACCCGCGTGGTTGCGGCGTTGGTTCTCTTCCCGGCGGTGCCGATGCTGCTGCTCTCCATCGCGACTCTGGCATTGTTTTACTTAGCTCCCGGACGCTTCGGGAGCTTGATCGCGCGTCTCCCCGGGGAATCGTTCATCCGGACGGCGCTTGTCTTCGCGCCGGCGACGCTGTTTGCGATTGTGGTCCTGGCTGTTCTCTACGCGGTGGAGAAACCGCGCGCCGAGACCGAAACTCAGCCTGTAAAGATCCGGCCTCGAAAGCGCAGCCTGCCCGTCGCAAGAACGGCGGGGATGCTGATGCTGATCGCCGCACTCCCTGCGTTTATGTTCTCCCTCTCTGTGTGGGCGCTTTCCTTCGTCTCACCTTCCCGTTTTGATCGTCTGATCGAACCGTTCCCGGGCGAGACATACTTGCGCGCAGCTACACCGTTCCTGCCCTGGATGTTTTTTGCACTCGCTCTCATCGCAGTGCTACTTTTGTTTTCTTTAGAAAGAGGGAAAGAAGACGTAAAACGCGACAAGGTTGAAGATGCTGAGGCGCGGCTCGCTCATGAGGTACAAGAGCCCAGACTCTTGATAGACTATGCGGTCAGCGTTGTGTTGTTCGCGGCAATTCCCGCTCTGTTGGGATCTCTGGCGGCATTGGCGCTCTATACTGTTCAGCCAGAACGATTCGCGCGCGTGATCAGCCGTCTTCCGCTGGAAAGCTTGGTGCGGGCAGGCCTGCTTTTTGTACCTCCGACTTCTTTCATTGTGGTTGTCCTGGCTGCGATCTTCCTCCTGCGTCCCCGCTTCATCACAACTACACGCTCACAGGATGTGGTTGACGTCGGTGTTATTGAGAAATCCCCGCTGCGCTCGACACTGGCCATGTGGGTATTGAGTGCGGGGTTGAGCCTTTCAGCAGCGCTGGGCTTGGGCTTGTTGGCTGTGATAGCGTACCTACTCTTACGTTAGCGGAGAACTTGATGGTTGAATTTGTTTCATCGTATCCGTTCGTACTCGCACTCCTCGCCGCTGCCCTGGCCGAGTTCAGCGCCACCCTCGTTCGGCGGATGGCACCCACGGTCGGGAAATGGCTCTGGGGGCTAGCCGGAATCCTCTCGGCCCTGTCCGCGATCGGTCTTGTTTGGTCATTTATTTGGGCGGCATCTGTACAGACTTCCCAACGCCCGCCTCCCCCGGTAATTTTCCAGGCGATCGGCATGTTGATTGTAGTGCCCGGAGGGGTTCTTCTGGTCTGGTCGGTGATCTCGTTGGCGCGACAAACCATCTATGCCTGGCCCGGGGCACGGTTAGTTACGGAAAGCCCGTACGACTACCTGCGCCGTCCGATGGGAGTAGGGATTGGTTCGATCGCCCTTGGACTCGCACTTCTAACGAACAGCCCGGCGAATTGGGTATGGTTGCTGGCCTGGGCAATCATCTCGCCGCTGCTCATCGAACTCGAAGAGTGGGAATTGAAGATGCGTTTGCCCGGTGTTGAGGATTATTTTAGGCGGACCCCTCGCTACTTGCCCCGATTCTGGATTGGGCTTCGAAAGTAGGCACTCAAGACCTTCTGTATTATTCCAACTCTATACGTTTCAGGCGTTTGTGAAAGTGTTGAACACACCCCGGCTGCAGATCGATTGTTTTCTTAAGAAGCCCCATAAGACTTGTCCGGCTGTCCAACAACAATAAATCCCGCGTGCCACGCTTAACACGAGCGATAGAAGACTGAGTGTGACAGGTATACCCTGCCCGCGTATTCATTAGATATTCACATAAACGTCACCGCATATTCGAATGCTCAGGATATAAATTGGGCATCAAAAGAGTCATGAAAGTGAAATGACCAAGAATATGAGGAAGGTCTATCGTGAATAAATTAAAAGGTTTACGTACAGGTTTGTTTTTGATCGGATTGTTTGCCGTCGCGTTGGCTGCATGCAGCACTGCGACGCCTGAAGTTTCTCCAACCGTGGACGTTCCCGCGCTGGTGGAAGACATCACCATAGTCGATGAAGATAGCACTACATCAGTAGATACGGTCGCTCTGGACCACGCATTCAGCGGGATCGCAACTACAGATCTGAGCGAGGCCGAGGCGGATAGTCTTAGCTTCATGCGCGAGGAAGAAAAGTTGGCCAGGGACGTCTATCTGATGCTTTATGAACAATGGGGTATCAAGATTTTAATAATATCGCAAGAGCCGAGGAAACACACATGAGCGCCGTCGCAGATCTATTGGAGCGGTATGGTCTTCCGGATCCAGCGGCGGATACAGCGGTGGGTGTGTTCACCAATCCTGAGCTGCAGGCACTGTATGATCAGTTGATGGAAGATGGAAGCCAGTCCTTGGCTGACGCACTACGTGTGGGCGCCTTGGTGGAAGAGGTAGATATCCTCGATCTGGAGACCTATATCGCCCAGACCGAAAATGAAGATGTGCTTCTGGTTTACCAGAATCTTCTAAAAGGCTCCTACAATCATTTGCGCGCCTTTACCTCCACCCTGGAAAGACAAACGGGAGAGATCTACCAGCTTCAGCTTTTAGAATCGGCTGGTTAGATTGGAGCTTAGGCACAGGCGTTGAGCGAGAGGGTTATCACAACATAGGCCGTGATGTTGGCATGCAGGGGTCCGGGTGAATGATTCCGGCGAGCATGATGGACACCACGGTCTATTTTTTCCTCAGGGTGCGGGTTCCAGTCGGAGAATGGCACCATTGTGGTCCACAAGATACACCCGACCTGCGTGGTCCTCCCCGAAAGAGCTGATCGTCCCTGCGACTTCGAAAAGCGGTGCGCTCAACCACGAGCCGCGCTCATCGCGCATTAAACCCCAGACCTGCCCACTGCAATAATCTCCGTACAGGTATACCCCTTGCCAGGGCAGAAGGCTTGGGTCGCGAACCACCACGCCGCCGGTAACCGAGCAGCCCAGGCTGTGGTCGTATTCCGCGATCGGATCGACCAGACCATCCACGTCCCCGCCGTTGTAATCGTGTTCACCCTCACGCAGATTCCAGCCGTAGTTTATCGCGCCGGTCGAGTCCGCAGGTAGAAAATTGATCTCCTCCCATTGGTTCTGACCGACGTCACCGATGAAGAGATCACCGGTCGTTCGGTCGAAAGCAATCCGCCAGGGGTTTCGCAGGCCGTAGAGCCATATTTCGGGCTGCCCGCCGCCATCTGTAAAGGGATTGTCCTGCGGAATGGCATACGACTCACCCGTATCAATGTCGATCCGCAGTATTTTCCCCAGCAACGTATCCAGCCGCTGGCCGTTGCCGAGTGGGTCCCCGCCAGAGCCACCGTCGCCCGTCCCGATATAAAGGTAACCATCCAGTCCGAAAGCTATCGCCCCGCCGTTGTGGTTGGCATAGGGTTGGTCGATTCGCAGCAGCACCCTCTCGCTCTCGCGATTTCCACCGATGTGGTTCGTCTCGGCGCGATATTCGGCGATAATGGTCTCACCGCTGGCGCCGCTGTAATTCACGAAGAAGCGGCCGTTTTCGTAGAAATCCGGGTGGAAGGCCAGCCCCAGCAAGCCCTGCTCATTCGCGCGGTCGTTCACCCGATCACGGATATCCAGAAATATTTGCGGGTTGTTCTGGCTCCAATCGACGGCCCAGATCAAACCTCGTTGCTCAACGACGAAAACCCGATCATCGCCAGCGTTCGTCAGGGCGAGTGGTCGAGTGAAACCCGAGAGCACTTCCTTCCAGGCGGCCGACGCTGGATCGGGCAGCGTGATGCGGCGGGTAGGTGTGGTTTCTGAGAGTTGCGCTGGCGGCGTAAAGGTGGGCGCAAGCGTCAGCGATGGGAGTGATGTCGCGGGTGGCAGGCGTGTGCAGCTCGTGACCAAAACGAATCCGAATAGCAGGGCGAATCGATGCATGGGGCGTGTCTCCGGCGATAAGTTGCATAAAATTGTACCGTAAAGAAACAGGTCTATCTCTGGGGTTGGAGGGTAAGCGAGCCCAAAGAGCGTCGCAGACGTACCGCAGAGGAATCTATTGGGATGAAAAATGAGGTGAGGTTATGCAAGATCTATTTATGGGCAAGACCTACGGTGAGGAAGCGAGGTTCGCCGCCCGGGTGGTGAGTGTAGCGGCGAAGCTCTGCCGCGAGATTCAGGGCGAGATGATTACCCAAGCGCTGAAGAAATCGGATCGATCTCCTGTGACGGTGGCAGACTTCGCCAGCCAAGCTGTAATCGCCCGCTCATTAAAGGAGACCTATCCGCAGGATCCGCTGATAGCGGAGGAGGCCAGTCAAACCCTGCGTACGGCTGAGGGTGCAAAGACGCTTGAGGCCGTGACGGCGTATGTTGCCCGCATTCATGAAGGAGTAGGACCGGAAGATGTCTGTCGGTGGATCGATCATGGGGATGGGAAGACAGCGGATCGGTTCTGGACCCTTGACCCGATCGACGGCACGAAGGGTTTTTTACGCGGCGATCAATACGTGACTGCGCTGGCTTTGTTCGAGGCGGGTCATGTTGTCGTCGGTGCGTTGGGCTGCCCGAATCTGAATCATCAGATCGAACCCGAGATCGGAGGCGAGGGGGTGGTCGTCGTCGCGATTCGAGGTCAGGGCTGCTGGGCGCTCTCGATGGATGGGAAGTCTTTGGGGAAGCTCTCGGTCTCTACGATAACTGACCCGGGGCAGGCGCGGGTGCTGCGCTCATTTGAGTCCGGCCATACTGACTCGGGGAAACTGGAGCAGATTCTAGCGCGTCTGGATACAGCGCATTCGCCAGTGCTCATGGATAGCCAAGCGAAATATGCGCTCATGGCTGCGGGCAAGGGCGATTTGCTCTTCCGCCTGCTCTCGCCGGAGCAGCCGGGCTATGTGGAGAAGATCTGGGACCAAGCCGCGGGCTCGATCGTCGTCGAGGAGGCCGGCGGGAAAGTGACAGACCTGCGCGGAAACCCGCTCGATTTCGCCTGCGGGCGGGGATTGACTGAAAACATTGGCGTGCTCGCTTCGAATGGGCACCTGCATGACGACGCCTTGGAGATTATGCGATCCGTCGGCGCAGATCGACGATTGGATGTGATGTGACAAAAGAACGTTTTCTAGACGTTCTTGCCCTGCTCATCGCCCTGGGCGGATTGATGATCGCCGCTTGGGTTTCTGATGATGTATTCGAACGCATCCCCCATATCGAGGACGAGTTCGCCTACCTGTGGCAGGCGGAGGTGATGGCGCAGGGTAAGATCTCGCAGCCATCGCCGGAAACTCCCAGGGCGTTTCCTGTTCCATTCGTTGTGGATCATGACGGGCAGCGCTTTGCAAAATACCCGCCGGGCTGGCCGGCGGCTCTGTCGATCGGGGCCCGGGTCAATATTCCCTGGTTTGTGAATTCGCTGTTGGCGGGTTTGTCTCTTTGGTTTATCTACCGGTTAGGGACGAAGATTCTCGGGCGTGGCGTCGGTCTGTTGGCGGAGTTCCTGACACTGAGTTCCCCGATGTTTCTCATGCTCTCCGGCTCGCTCTTGTCGCACACGCTGAGTCTGTGTCTGGCGCTTGTTTTTCAATTGGCCTGGCTGGATAGCTTTCCGCTGAGAGGAGTGTTGAGAGAACAGCGGGCTCCTGATGGGTTAGCTCTTATTACCGGGGCAGGGTCTTTGGGGTTGCTGGCGCTTACGCGCCCGCTGACGGCGGTTGCTGTTGCAACCCCGTTTGCTCTGCATGGAATTTATCTGTTGGCGAGAGGGAAGCCCGGGGAGAAAAGGAAGCTGCTGATTCTGGCGCTGGTGACCAGTGTTGTCGCCAGCCTGCTCCTTATCTGGCAGTGGGCGCTCGGCGGCAGTCCCTTTCGCAATCTTTACACGTTGTGGTGGCCGTATGATCGTCTGGGTTTTGGACCCGATATCGGCATAACCGAGAGTGGACACAATCTCTATTGGGCGCTACAGAACACGCGCTTCAACCTGAGTGCCGGTCTCCACGACTTCTTCGGTTGGCCCTATCTTTCCTGGCTATTCATCCCCTTTGGGTTGATTGTGTTATGCCCCAAGCGGGACGGCAAGCTTGTGCTCGCTGTTTTTGTAAGTCTGGTCGTAGCCTACGGCATGTACTGGCCCGGGTCGTGGTTGTATGGCCCCCGTTATTACTACGAGGGTTTACCGTCGTTGGCTATTTGCTGCGCGGCGGGTATAGCCCGGTTGGGCGGCTGGTTGGGCGATTGGCACGGCGATGTGCGCTGGCGTCGGCTATCGGTGTTTGGCATAGTAGCTCTACTTGTAATAATGAATATCGTTTTCTATATTCCTCTTCGGGTTTGGGGGATGCGAGGCCTGTACCAGATCACGCGTGAGCCCATGGACGCTTTGGTGGAGATCGCTCAGGAAGATGCCTTGATCATCGTTCACACACAAAAGTGGTTCGAATACGCCCGGTTGCTGCCATTGGTGGAGCCTTTCCGGGAGAGTGACCTAATAATCACATGCAGCTGCGGTTCGGAGGCTGGCGATGATCTCATCCGGTTGTATCGAGAGCCTCGAGTTTACCATTACTATCCTGACAACCCGGGACGGCTTTATCCCGGGCCACGGTAATTTGAAGGAACACAGGAATAGTTTCGCGTTGTCGGATTACAATGTAGGCGCAGGGAGTTCTGCCGAGGCGTTTGATTTTGCGGTTATATGTTATTGAAACAGAAGAGCGGAGGTGTCATTGCGGGGTTCGAAGTGACGTACCGGGAAGCATGGAAAAGGTGGAGAGAACCCGTTGGTTCCGATCAGGAGTAAATGAAGAGAGATGATGTTATGAGCGAACAACCGACAGATCTGCCGCTGCGCGCCGCCCTGGATCGTGAATTAGCAGCGCTCAAAGAAGATGTACTCCAACTGGGAGAGATGACCCGCGAGGCCATTGCCCGGGCGATGCAGTCGTTGCAAGATCGAGACACTGTGCTGGCGCAGCAGATCGTTAGCGATGATGCTGCCATAAACGCAAAGCGCTTCGAGATCGAGGAGGAAAGCCTCTCGCTTATTGCTACACAGCAGCCTGCGGCGGGAGACCTGCGTGCGGTTATCGCGGCGATGAATATGGTCGGTGATCTCGAGCGTATGGGCGATCACGCCGCCGGGATCGCAACGATCGTGCTACGCATGGAAGAGGAAGAGCAAATAGAAATACCGCGTGGGCTCTCCTCAATGTTTGAGAAGACCAACGAGATGCTTCAACGAGCGCTTAACGCATATTCACAAGACGACGCAGCTATGGCTCATCAGGTCGCATCGATGGATGATGAGATCGACAAAATATATAAAAAGCTTTTCCGTGGTCTGATGGAGTTTATAGCGGAGCAGCCGCAGATGACCACAGGAGGGCTGTACTTGCTATTTGCAGGTCACAATCTTGAACGCATCGCCGATCGCTCCACAAACCTCGCGGAGAGCGTCATTTTCCTCGGGTCGGGTAAGATGCAAGAGCTCAACCCAGAGGCCGACGAAGCCGGGATGAGCTAGATTTAAGCGTTCATCGCTAATAAGCAAGTCAACCAATACGGAACATAGACATTCGTTCCCTGCCGAGCGGTCGCCGATAATACCTTGAATCCTACGGACCAAATGGGTCCATACTTCGATCGACTTCAGTTCGATTTCCACTTGACATATAGAAGAACATCGATATAATATCTTATAGATAGATATCGATATGAAGCTAAAATCTGTTAACACAGTTGAGTTTGCCAAGGCGATTGCCGATGAGACTCGCCAGAAAATTATGGCGATCTGCTGCTGTGAGTTGTTAAGTGTTAACGATATTGTAGCCAAGATAAATGTCGCTCAACCCACTGTTTCACACCACTTGAAGATTCTCAAAATAGCCGGGCTTGTGCGATCGGAGCGGCACGGCAAGCAGGTGTTGTACACGCTTAATCAGGAACAAATGGCGGAGGGATGTTGCAAGGTGGCTGAAAATTTCGCGCCTGAACACCCCGTCGAGCTTAAGAAATGAGGTTTTTTTGAGCAAATATATCGAAGCATGTGAATATATCTATTGAAGGAGTAGTGATAATGACCGAGAATAAGGCTCAGAGTAAAAGTGAAGATATCCGCGCTCAAGTGCGCGAGCACTACGGGAGCATCGCAGCTTCGTTCGAGAACACGGGCGAAACCAGATGCTGTGGTCCCGCAG
>SDBU01003909.1_pt1 | contig 18686 bp, 20 predicted proteins | sample 2277071 | NCBI WGS metagenome assembly SDBU01 (sample SAMN10397929, study PRJNA504765) | marine sediment metagenome | isolation source: marine sediment core GS08_GC12, 126 cmbsf | place: Arctic Ocean: Gakkel Ridge, Loki's castle | collected 2008 | reverse complement strand
CGAAAGATAAACCTTGAAGTTGTATCTCGAAGAATCGCCGCAGGCTCCATACTAAAGTGGGGAAAAATAGCCGAGGGAACAAGATTTGATCCTGTGATCACCCAGTTCCATTACAAGGATGATCCTTTGCATGATCCCATGCTGGATGAAAAGTACATAGACTATATTGTCAAAGCAAAAGAGGGCACAGAATACGCTGAAATGCGTAGGCTTAACGCAGAAATCTTTCTTCACCTCGAAAGAGCCTTCGCACAATTTGATGTTCAACTGATTGACATGAAGCTAGAATATGGCATCATCGAAGGAGCCGTCTATTTGATCGATGAGATTACAGGAGGCTCCTTTAGACTATGGCCTTATGCTCACAAAAACCCAGATTTCAGTCAATCCAACGTGCTAAAGGAACTGAACCCTGACGGAAGACTCGACAAGGACACCTACCGGATGGGCGAAACCGTCGACAATGTTCTAACAAAGTTTGAAGAAATAGCCAAAATAACCGCGAAATTCAAAGACCTATACTGACTATTTGTTGTCGTTCTGATCCGCAGTTTTATATTCTGGTACGGTGTCGCCTCCGTGTGGCATGACGTAAACTTTGGCGTTTTTGCCTGCTAATTCGAAGGCGTCTCGCAGGGCGTCGTTCATGGCGCTTGCTGTTCTCATCTTGAACGTGTTTACTGCGTAGCAGTCAGGCATAACCGACACCAAGATAATCGTGACTTTCTGTAACGCTTTGTTTAGGTAGTAGGCTTTGTGTCCTCCCAGCACGAAATGTCTCTTTATCTCCTTCTCTATCCGTTTCAAGTCGGTGAACTTTTCCATCCATTCAGCGAACGCTTCGTTGCCGTGTCCTTCGGGGCACTCTGCCGTCAAGATGATGACTCCTTTTCGTTTCACGGCTTCTAATGCATTATGGATTGCTTTAGATGCTTGATACAGGTTAATGTCGTGGGGATGTCCACCGGCACTAACAACCACAATATTTGCCCTCTGCTCGATAGGAACCTTGTACATCTCATCTACAAGTTTTGTGCCCTCAAGAAAAGCCTGCTCTATGTCTCCCGCGAAGGCTTGAACCAGCTCTTTCTTGCTGTTTGTAACAATATTCAGGATGAAGTCGACTTTAGCGAGTTTAGCCGCCTCCATCATGTCTTCATGTACAGGATTTCCTTCCAACACTCCAGTTGTGGCTTTAGGGTGCACAAGTAATGCGTGGTTTTGTTGAATGGTTTCGGCGCTTGAAACTGCGGGAAGTAATCCTTTTCTTCCGCCTCCGTAGCCCGCGTAATAGTGCAGGTTTATGTCTCCCGCCAAAACTTTCACGTCGGCTTCGGCAAAAGTTTTGTTCACGTGGACTTTGGTTCCATGGGAAGTTTCTCCCAGAAAAACTTGATCTTCTGCCTTGTAGTCGTGGTTTATTGTTTTGACTCTTTCTAGTGCCTCTTTTCCTACGAGTTTTTCTTTCTCTTCTGGATTGACGGGGCGGTGAGAGCCGCAGCCAAAGATCACTGTAACGTCTTCGTCTTTTACTCCCGCTTTGTTTAGTTCATCAAGTAATGGAATAATCATCAAGTAACTTGGAGTTGCCCGCGTTGCATCATCAACAACAATGGCTACTTTATCGCCTGACTTTGCAATTTCGTTCAACCGTTGTGTTCCAATCGGTTGACCTAATGCTCTTTCAATCTCAGCTTTGGAGTCTGTAACTCCCGCCTTTTCTTTAGGCTCTATAAAACCCAAAAAGTTTCGGGTGGGTATTCTTGCACAAACTTCAGTTTTCCCGTAGGAAATCCACGCATCAACCATAAAAGACACTTCTGACTGGCTAGAATGTTTTCTTTTGTGCTTCATTTAAAAGTAACGGCTAAACATACGTAACGCCTTTAAAACTGTCTACACATAATTCTTAACAAGGAGGAGGTTATGACTTGGAAACGGAAGAAATGAAAACTGAGCTGGGCAAAATTCTGAGCAGGATTGGCGCTTTGAAATTTGGAACTTTTAAACTCACCAGCGGAGAGGTAAGTCCGTATTACCTGGATTTGAGGGTTGTTCCAAGTTTTCCTGATGCTTTTAGTCGAATCTGTGACCTCTATATTGATCTAATACAAAGTGATGTTGGAGTCGATGGCTTTGATCGAATCGCTGGTATCCCCACTGCAGGTATATCCTTTGCTTCCATTGCTGCGTATCACCTCAAAAAACCCTTTATTTACGTTCGCACAGCCGAACGACAGCACGGGAGAGGAAGGCGGGTGGAGGGGATTCTGTTGCCGGGCGACCGCGTCTTATTGATGGATGACCTCATAACCAAAGGAGGGTCAATATTGAAATCTGCCGAAGCGGTTAAAGCCGAGGGTGGCGTGGTAACTGACGCCGTTGTTTTGATTGATCGTGAGGAGAATGGAAAACAAAATTTGGCTAATGATGGTATCAAGCTTCATTATCTGCTCACAACAAGTGAACTTGCCCGCAAACTACACGGCATTGCCGTTATAACCGACGAACAACTGAATACCATACTAAAACGAGCCAAAAAGAAATAGCGTATGATGTGCTTCCAGTTTTTGCGTTTGTTCTCTAGTGCTAACTCGTTAAATAATGCCTGCGTTTTTCTGTTTTGTTGCGTAAGGGTTCTGTTTTTGGATATTTATTCTGTTTTCATTGTTCATAAAAAGGGTGCATTATTGACCTTTGGTACTGCGGGGCACATCAGTGGGAATACTGAAGACGTTAAGGCGACTTTTCAAAAGTTCCAAGTTTTATCACTGCCTAAGATGTGGATATGTACTGCCAACAGAAGAAGCCGTGATCTCAGGATGGGACTCCCAGCAATCGCTCCGTCACATTCACTGCCCTAAATGCGGAAAAATAATGACACATATCACGTGAATTGTAGTTTATGATCTATGTTATATCTAAACTGTCTGTAATCAAAACTTAGAAATAAAGAAGGTTGACTGTTGTATTTGATTCTGTTTATTCGTAGTATATCAGGTCTTCGAGTTCGAGTGTTTCATGAAGTTTGGTGACTGCCTCGTAAACATCTTCTTCATGTTTGGCGCCTGTGCAAACAAGTTTTCCGCTGGCGAAGATAAGAATCACAACTTTTGGTTTATCCACTCTGTAGATGAGACCCGGAAACTGTTCAGGTTCATACATGGTTCTGCCCAGAGAGTATGCACACCGTTCAAGGTCTATCAAGCCCGCCAAATTTATTGAAGCAACAATGTTCTGTATCTTTAACTCGGGTTTTCCGATAATAATTATCCCGCTTTTTTTCAGTTCCCTAACAACTTTCATGACTGCTCTCTTTGACTCTTTCTCTGACTTAGCTCCTGTACACACCATCTTCCCAGAATTGAATATTAACGTAGCTGTTTTTGGTTTCTTTAACCTGAAAACTAATCCCGGAAACTGTTCCGGACGATACTCAACTCCTGGATACCCTTTAACAATAGCGTTCAAGTCAAACCTTTGGTTTAACGAGGCAGACGCCACAACATTCTCTATTCGAATAGAAGCTACAACCTCGGGTATCTCAAGCCCCTCCCTATAAAACAACATGAATTTGTTGCAGAGTTATTTATAAAGGCTTGCTTCATCGTCGCCGCGTTCAAGTCTCCTTCTTACCGAAGGCGACACTTCTATGATTGCCAGAACTATTATCCCTAACGCAACAAATGCTACTTTCCTCTCAAAGGGAGCAAAAAACAGGACAATGTTACCCAGCCACGGCACTTTAATCGCTAGATACCTGCCAACAATATCACTTTTTCTCACTTCCCTTCCGTCTGGCCATCCGTTGTTATCACCCCATGTTACAAAACTATATGTTCCATCTCCAGTATCTTTCTTTTCTACTGCTCTGTGCACAATCAACTCACCTGATCTATGAAACACGATTATGTCGCCGGGCTGGTCAGCGTCTTTAGTGGCGACGTGAATATCATCGGCGCTCTGTATCCCTTCAATAAGTATAAGATCTCCTGCATACAATACGGGCTCCATGCTTCCCGACGCGACAGCCAAGATCGGGTGTTCCGTTCTGAAAACGAAACTTAATCCATACCACAAAATTAAGACAGTAAGTATCACTGCAATTATCATTATAACTGTCTGCATGTACTCTCGCTTGAGTATTCCAGGCAACTTCATACTAACTTTTGGCTCCAGTAAGCTATAGAATTTTTTAGGTTTCTTCTCCGTTACAAAACATAAAAACCTAGCGCCTAAAAAATAAAAAAGGAGGATAATGTGGTCTAAGTTTGCCTATGTTTTGGGTTTTCCTACCTTTAGACAATTGTTAGCCATCAACTGAAGTTTCGTTGCACTCAAGGAGACGCAGACCTCGGCGAGGTCGGAGCATCAGATTTTTTGCTTGTTTAAGACAACCTTGAAGGATTTATTGCAACTAGGACAGTCAAAAAGTCCTATTGTCAATTCTGTCCTCTTTCCTGCCTTATCTGGGCGACCAGCCATCTTCCAGCTTTTTCTTTCTTTGGCAACTTCAGCTCCACAATTTTTACATTTTGCCATTTTTATCTTCCTCCATTAAATGTCACATTCATATTTTGTTTATGATGAATAAAAGATTTGCCTTCCATTCTTACCCATGAAGAACGTGATAACCTCCTAAAGAGCCACTTTTTTAATCTGAAACATTCTTTTATGGTTCCAAAATGCTTTTTACAACGTTTTTGCTTTTCCTCTTCAGCTTTGGTGCATATTGACTTTGCCCGAGAGACCCAGAAACGTCTTCGAAGGGTTCGTTAAACCTATCCGCAGGTTGATTGAGGAGAAAGGCTTCAAAACACCCACTGAAACACAAGAAAAAGCTATCCCAATGATTCTTGAGCAAAAAAATATTCTCCTTATTTCTCCCACCGCTACTGGAAAGACTGAATCAGCTGTTCTTCCGGTTCTTGACATGCTTTTGAGGATCCCTGAAAGAAGGCGGGGAATCAAAATCTTGTATGTGACCCCCCTCAAGGCGTTGAATCGTGATATACTTGAGCGTTTGGAGTGGTGGTGCAACAACCTTGATATTAAATTGGCAGTTAGGCACGGCGACACCGACAACAAGGAGAGAACTAGACAGTCTAGAAGCCCTCCAGACATGCTGATTACCACACCTGAAACGTTGCAGGCTATTTTGCCGGGAAGACTGATGCGACAGCATCTTAGTGCGGTGCGTTGGGTGATAGTTGATGAGGTTCATGAGCTGGCGGACAGTAAGCGGGGAAGCCAGTTGTCTCTGGCTCTTGAGAGGCTACGTTGGGTAACCGGCAGGGACTTTCAGCGCATCGGCTTGTCCGCTACTATTGGCAGTCCACGAAAGGTTGCCCAGTTTCTAGTCGGCTCCGAGCGTGAAGTCGAGATATTGCAGGTTACTCTTGCGCGGCAAATTGATTTGAAGATACTTTTTCCACAAGCCACTCAGGAAGACTATGAGCTGGCTTCGTTGTTGTTTACTCATCCTGAGGTTGCCGCTCGCCTCCGCATTATTCGTCGATACTTCGAAGATCACCGCTCCGTTCTTCTTTTCACGAACACTCGTTCTATCTCAGAGGTTTTAGCGAGCCGCTTCAAAGTTTGGGATGTGAATTTTCCTGTTTCGATTCATCATGGATCATTGGCTAAACCCAGTAGATTAGCGGCGGAGCGGGGGCTGAAGAACGGCGAGTTGAAGGGTCTTGTTGCAACTTCTTCTCTGGAGCTGGGCATAGACATTGGGCGTATTGATTTGGTGATTCAGTATATGAGTCCCCGTCAGGTTACGCGGCTGATTCAGCGTATTGGCAGAAGCGGGCACCGGGTCGGACGCACCCCAAAGGGCGTCATCATCACAATGGATTCAGATGATACCCTTGAAGCTATGGTTATAGCTCGCAGAGCCATAAACGAAGAACTGGAGCCTCTGGAGGTTCCCTCGAAGCCCTTCGATGTGCTTGCTCATCAGATTGCTGGGTTACTTATGAAACAGAAACAGTGGAGCTTCAACGAAATTCATGACCTCTGCACGAAAGCTTTTCCCTACGCTGACCTTACCGTGAAAGACATCGAGAACGTTCTGGACTATATGCATCGCCGTTTTCCACGGTTTGCATGGGTTTCCGAAGAAGACAAACTAGTCATCAAGCCCCGCAAAACATCGTCACTGTATGAATACTACTTTGATAACCTATCCATGATTCCTGCAAAAAAGAAGTTTCTGGTTATTGACGAAGAGCAAGACTCTGCTGTGGGTGTGCTGGATGAAGCTTTCGTTGCCGAGTACGGCAAACCTAGTGTCAAGTTCATTATTCAGGGTAGACCTTGGCAGATCATAAGCACTTCTGGCGACAAAATCTATGTGAAGCAGACTGAAGACCCAACAGGAGCCATTCCAAGCTGGATCGGAGAGGAAATTCCTGTTCCTTTTGATGTAGCCCAGGAGGTCGGGCAAGTCAGAGGCTTCGTAGAAGAACAGAACAAAAACGGAAAAACAACCACCAGAATCGCCGAGGAACTGTCTAAAAAATATCCTGCTGACCCAGAAACTGTGTTGCGGGCGATTCGTGAAACTGTTGAGCAGGTCAAAAAGGGGTATCCTGTGCCCACGGGTAAGCGGGTTCTGGTTGAGGATTGGCAAGACTTTGTGATCCTGCAAGCCAATTTTGGGTCGTTGGCGAACAGGGCTTTGGCTCAGTTGATGGGTCACATTTTGTCTGATCAGATCGGATATAGCGTTGTTGTTCAGCATGACCCATACCGCATTTTCGTTAACACAATGGGTGCCGTCAACGCCGACCGCATAATAGAAGTTTTTGATGCCATGAAAAAGATGAGCGAACTGGAAATCCGGGACATTATGGTCCGTTCTGCTGTCAAAACTGGTCTTTTCAAGAGGCGAATGTTCCATGTTGCACGAAGGTTTGGTGCGATACAGAAGTGGGTTGACTTGAGCAGGGTTAGTCTCCGTAAGCTGATGAAGAGTTTCGAGGGCACCGCCATCTACGATGAGGCTCTAAAAGAGATTTTCAGGAAGGACTTGGATTTGGAACGTGCAATTAGTGTTCTTGCTGCCATTCGGGAAGGCACTATTGAACTATGTAAAGTGGAAACTGCTGGGGATGCTTCTCCGATTGCAAGGGTTGGAATAGAAAAAGTCAGCATGAAAACTGATCTGATTCCGCCTGAACGCATGAAACTTATTTTGGTGGAGTCTGCTAGGGCGCGTCTGCTCACCGAGGTCCGAACCTTTGTCTGCACAAAATGCTGGGATTATCTGGAGATGATGCGGTTAAGTGATCTGCCTGACCATCCGGTATGCCCCAAATGCGGCTCCCCCGCATTAGGGGTACTTAGACTGGAAGAAGCTAGAGTCCAGTCCTTGGTTGACAAAAGAGGAGAAAAATTGACGAAAAACGAACAAAAAATCAACAGTTGGGCAGTGAGGACGGCTAGGCTTGTTTCCAAATACGGCAAAACCGCTGCAGTATCCCTCACCGGAAGAAACCTGCAAATCTCTGACGCAGAAGACGTCTTAGAAAAAGAGAATACGCTTTCGAACCACTTCTTCGAGTTAATTATAGACGCTGAAAGGCAATCGTTAAAACGCAAATTCTGGTAAAAACCGTCCAAGTCCCAGCAACTCCTAGAAAAAAGGAGAGGTTATATGCCTGTAATTCCGTGTTCTATCCAAAAATGGGGTTACATTTTGTAGATAGCGCATGAAGTTTCTTTATTTGTAAACAATTCAAACAAGTAACTCTAGAAAGATTCTTGACTAAGCAAAAAATGAACTGAAACATATTCTTACATGAATTTCCTCTAACCTGTGCGCCGAAAAACCCAAAATCCAGCGGATACCGTTGCATTCATAGTGGGAGACTAATAACAGAGCATTGTTGAAAACTAGCTTTTTTCTGGAAAATCTGTCAGCACAAAAACAAACCAGCAATCATATTTGTACTCTAATAGAGGTTCATTGTTGAAAACAGTATTTTTGCAGTCTTAAAAACAAACATTTATAGGCTAGTTTACCCTAGTTTTTAGTGCTTAAAAACCGAAAGTTTAAGAGGTGATAAAACAAAATGAAAAGCAAGAAAATGCAAGAACGAAATTACGAAACATGGGTTTCAGAGATTCCAACATCTAAACCAACACAGAGGGCACAACGTGAACGAGCTTATCGGCATTGGCTAGAGTTCCTTAACCCACATAATGAAAGTTGGGTTTTACAAAATTTAGAAACTGAAGATTGGGCACAACATCTTTGCGATTTCAGAGACTTTTTAGCGAAGCAACCACTACAACGTGGTGAAGGATTTTTTAGCGATAACACAACAAAAACGCTTGCAGGTGTTATTCGGGGCTACCTTCGACACATAGGAGCAAATTTACGATTTAACACAAGACAAAAACGGGAATTAGTTAAAGTCGAAAGAAGAACAAGACTAGACTTTCCTTTCAACATAAGAGTTAAGGAAAAACTGATTTCCGTCAGCAACCCTACAGAGGAATATATCGTATGCTGTGGCGTATCTTTTGGTTTGCGAATAGGTGACTTTCTACTGTTTACTAGAGGAAAACTTGAACCACTAATAAACCAAGAACCACCAATAACTATTGGCAAGATTCAAACAGAAAAAGAGGGTGAACCCGCATACCCTTACATAAGCGGAGATGCAAAGCAAGCTATAATCAGACGCTTAAAAGAAATGGATAGACTCGGCAAAACTGACGATTCAGAACGCATGATAGACCTAAACGGGCAACAAACAAACGAATCATTACAGAATCTTTTCAAGAAAGCGAAAATTGGTTTAGGCGAATACTCGGTTCACTTCCACATTTTAAGGCAATTTCTAACTGACAATCTCTCAAGCGTTTCAAGCGGGGATAAATGGAAAAGAATCGTGGGCAAATCTTCCAAGTCACCATACATCAAGAACGAAGCAACCGAAGCTTACACTAGAGTCATGCCATTGATAGACGTTAACGGAGACCGATTAAGAGGTTCAACTGAGGAAATAGAAAACCTGAGAACCACAATACACCAACAAGAAAAAGAAATCATAGGGTTACAAACTAGAGTAAGAGAACTACAGAATGGCTTAAGCAAAACATCCACTACCTTAGACAAAACAACAGCTACATTAAATATGCTAATGAAAGACTACCAAAAACGAACCAAGAAACCCAAAGAAAAAGTAACCTTTACATAGCCAGTTTTTTTAGGCTAACCCATTTCTATTTTTCAACATAGACAAATTTACATAAATGAAGCTAATTCTTACATTAGACTAGACAACAAACTAAAAAAACAAACAAAATAGTGTATATTAATCAAAGACTAACAATATGGGGTAAACAACTGCTAAAACAATACAGGGCGTAGCTTATGTTTATTCTATTTGGATTCGTCATACTACCACTTTTCTTGTTTTTAAGCACTAAAAACTATAATTTTCATGGTTTTAGCATGGTTTTTAGCCTAATTTAGACCATAAAGGCACAAATACCCATCAGTAAACAGTCAAAACAAGCCCTAAACACCCCTTTTTTAGCAAAACAGCCCCAGAACGCCCCCGCTATTGACGAATATGGCTAAAAAAAGGGTTAGTATTTCCCTTTAGAATGTATTAGTGGAAAATAGTAGTATGGCGCGTAAAAAGTAGCATGATGGAAAAAAGTGTGTAATTTTTACTTTCTAAGCTTCTTTCGGTGTGCTTTACCACAGGTTCGGCAAATCCAGTTTAAACCCGAACTTACAATTTTATTTGAATTACATTCAGGGCAATTGGGTCGAACTTCGGTTTTGGTTTTGTTTATACAATAACGCTTTTTTGGGCTAGTATCGAAAGGTTTTGGTATCTCAAAAGCTCGTTTTTGGCATTCTTCCCTTAAAAACAGGTAATAATTTGAGATAATCTGATATAATTTATTGTTTTCATCAATGTCAGTCTTATGTAGAAAATAGCATAAAATAAAATCTACTTTAAGTAAAAAACCTATCCAACCACAATAACCTTTTATGAATTGACCGCTTTCTGAGGTTGTATCGTCTATCAGTTGGCTAAAGTAAAAATTGATATTACGTTTTATTTGGTTGTTTATGGGACTTGGAGGATTTCGGTAAAAAACTATTTGCCAGTTGGTTTTATAAAATTCGGAATTAAGTTTGTCTTCTTTGTATTCAAGAAATTTTGGCGATTCTTTGCGTTTCGAAGAAAATGGAAAAGTTTTAATTAAATATTCTTCGATTTGCGAAATAACTCCTAAATCAAGCATTTTTGGGGTCACCTTTCAAATTGTATAAATTATTTAATTGTTCATGTTTTTTTGGAAATTGATAGTATTTACCAAGTTTTTGTAGTCGGGATGTTTCGCATTCTTTAGCTTCAATTTCAAAACAGTAGAGCTTGAAAATTCGTTTTTGTATCGTTTTGAATGTTTGACCACACTTACTTTCGCAATATTTTTTTTGTAATCCTTCTAATGGATTGTGACACCAAAGACAAAATAAATCAGTTCTTTCATGCTTTTTTCTTCGTTGTTTCTCCTTGATTCGTTGATTGATTTTGTAGCAATCTTCGCAACAATACTTTCTGGAACGATTTTCGGTTTTAAATTCTTTATTGCACGTTGGATTAGAGCATTTTTTGATTGTTAGGGTTGGAAAATCTATTTTTCTTAAGGTGTTAATCATAAATTTTCCAGCCCCCAGAGAGATATTTTATTGTGGAGCAACGAAACTTTTTACTGCTTCGCTTTGCCGAGTTGGAATATTATCGCTCATTGTGCAGAAAACTTCTCCACTTTTCACCATAGCTAACGCCTGATTACGAGACACGATTTCCTCGGAACCCTGTTTTCTGATTCTTACATTATAACTGTTTAATGCATGATAAACGTGAAGAGACATTGCTTGGCTACTCCCCTCTTTTGCGTTAACATATACTATGGTTCCCTGAAACCAAATTTTTCCAAGTTTTTGGGCGGGAACAGGTCTAAGAAACAGGTGATTATACTCTTCGATGTCAGGAATTTCTAGTGAAATAGACTGAGTGATGAACTTCTGTATCGGGTTCAAAAATTTGTCTATATTTTGTCTATTGAAAAGAATTTTTAGGGTCAATTTCTTGAAAAGTGGACTACCTTCAGTAATTTCTTTAAGTAATGTTTCTTTCGGAATTGTCCAGCCTTCATCATTCATTTTACTTATTTTGTCTTCAATCTTCATTTTCTGGTTTTCCTCCTCTAAGTTTCACTCTTTTTTGGTAATTTTCATTGATTTTTTGGATTAAACCCTGTTCATGACCAAAAGCATCTACCTTTCCTTTGAATTCATAAGATAGTTTTCGTGGCTCTTCCTTGAGTCCTCTTACAACCTTGGACATAAGCTCGTTTAACAAAACTTTAGCATTCTCGTCTCCAACGGAACTTCTGTTGCGCAAAGAATCTACAAGCTCCTCTATCGAAGAAAATTCGTCACCAGATTTTCCACCCGTCTGAGCCTTACTCAAAGGTATGACCCCACTTCCGCCCCTACCAACAGGGTCATCTTTGTTGTTCTTTATTAAATCCAACTGAGACTGTTCCCAGAGCATCAATTTTTCTGGTGTATCTACTGAAATGTCATTACATCCTAATCTTAGCCTCTTCTTTTCTAGTAACTGTTCAGAAATACTTACTAATTTATCCTTGTATGAATCACGCTCTTCTTCTGTTTTGATTAAACGTCTGTTCATTTCTTCTAAGTTTTTGGTGTCAATACTGATTTTCAGTTCTTTACTTCTAGGTAATTCAACCATTTTTTTCACCTTCAAGCTCAGTTTTTTCTTCTACTTTGCCATAAATTTTGACAATTGCTGGAGCCTTAGCCTCGCGCTCTCTAATTTCTTCGCAAACTGGTCTAGTTCCTGTAATGAGGTAGGATTGACCAACTGCATTGATTATGAGATTGTTTCCAGTAGCCAAATAGTAAATATTAGTTGTTTTTGGTTTTAAGTCACTAAAAATATCGAAGACTTGTTCAAGTAATTCACTCATAAATTGGCTCTTGCTTTTGCCTAGACGGTCACATATGAATTCAAGTTGCGAAAACCCTCGTTCAGACACGTTTATGGATTTATAACCTTTTGGTGGCATATTATTTAATTTCCTGTCCATTTTGGACTACGTATTAATACGTAGCCCTAATATAAAAGTCTTTCGGGTAAATGTATACATTTTGGGCCTGTTTTCACGTTTAGAGGCTTAGAAATGGCGCAATTACAGTCTAGAGTATTAGAATTGAAACGATTAATTAATCAGTTGATTAACTGGATGCGTTGTGGAAAACAAGCCCAAAAACAACCATAAAGCTTAAATACTCTAGGGTATTTGTATTGTTTGGCTGTAGAACACTTTGAACTCAACCTTTATCGCAATTCATCTCGTTTTTGGTTCTATGGCTTCTATACCCAATTTTTTGGGAATTACACAACAAAAGGACTGTTTTCTCGCCACATTTCAAAAAGCAAACCCAAAGCAACTTCACATAAATGTTAACTATTTCTAACATTTAGTTAGAAGCGACTAACCTTTTAACCAGAAGGCTTATATGGAAGAAAAAGCGTCCTATTTAAGTGTTGTGGTAGCAAACTTACATATAAATGTTGCGGTGCAACAGGTAGAGAAAAATGGTAAGTAAAAATCTAAAAACTCTGAATTTACTTCATAAACTAAATGGATACGTTGTTTTAAACCAACAAAACGATGAAACAGTAGGAATGTATAGATTTAGACTTCGAAGAATAGTTTCTGATGCAGTAAACATAACAGACCGACATACAATAACAGGATGGATAAATCTTCTCTTAGGTAAACATTACATTAATCCGAATCCAACAAGCGAATGGCAAAAAGTCAAAGAATCATACAACACAAGAAGCAGGTTTATGCCTAACAACGAAACCAGATACTTTCTAAACCATAAAGTAATAAGATATGAAATTCTTCGCCTACAAAAAACTCTGAAAATAAAAACCCACCACCCACACCTTACTTTAGATAAATATAGTGTTAAGTCTGCCATGGAACTTAAACAAAGTGGCAAACAAATGCCCCAACGAAAATAACCTGAGTAATATAGGTTAATTCAATGGTGCATTGAATTAGTGGACAGTCTTTACTCTAGGTTATTTTAATCAGGGTATTAAATTAGTATAGTGCAGTAACAGATTTATGAAATAGGGGGTGTGTGGTGGGTTTTTTGTTAGAAATCGTTACCACCTGATTTTCTAGATAAGGTGGATTAGTTACGATTATGTTGGCAATTTATGTTTGCATTAGGAACTTGAAACAAAAATTTAAGCATTGTCAAACTGGTTTAGGCAGATAAGGAAGTAATGAAATTAAAATAGCAATTATTGCAATTGCCAATGCAGTAATATCTTTTGTTCGCTCTTTTTTCTTTATTTCGTTTTCCTCGAGTTCTTTTACTTTTTCCTTCAAGCTCTTAATTTCCATAGTATTTTCCGTAATTAATACTACTTCTTTTTTTGATGCCCCCATCTTATTTCTCATCACACACTATATTTGATTTGCAAATAACTCCTCTGAGCCTTACCAAATTTGATTCTGACGCAAATGATATATAAGTTTTACCATAATTATATCTTAATATTTAATACTTAACAAAATTTATTATTTTTGTGAGTTTTTGCAAATTTGATACGTGCTTAATCAAAAAATGATGATTTAATCCAATTGTTTGAATAAACATTCGTTTTGAACTGGGGAGGAATATTGGGTTAACCATGATGACTACAAAAAAAGTGAATTTTAAATAATTTTAAAAGATAATAAAATTTTGCCAAAAAAAATGAATTTAAGTAATTTTTATTAAAAAAATAAAGGTTAATATCAAAAAAACTATAATATAAATATTGTGGAAAATAGAAATCATAATATATGAACCATTTCAACGTATTTACCAATCCCATTAACCCATGAATAATGATTATTCTAAAAAAGTCATTTTAATTATTTTCTAAAAAATGATTTTTGGATAAATGAAAAAGTGGAAATTTCCTAGCTGGTAAGGCTCACTTATTTGGCAAACCAAATATAATGCGCGACTAGGAAATATCCATCCTCTCTTCTTTTGATTTCAATATTTAAATGTTACATAAAATTAAGAAATCTATGACCTAGTTCATGGGAAATACCTGACCAAGTTTGAAGATTTTCTTTGTCAGTTTACGGTAGTGTTAGCCCTTAAAGAAAAGGTCATTTTCACTTAGGCTTTTTTAGGCTTTCTATATTCTTTAATCTTGGTGAGGTAATAAACTTCAATTTCCGAATCACGGATTACCCTTAACAATCCGACTAATTTCATAAGTCTATATGCAATCCGAAATCTTGGTAATACAAGTGCACTAACTATCAGAACTACGAGAACAATAAATTCTTTAATAAACTGAAGTGTGATTGCTGGTGCATAAAGAAGCGACATAATAATTTGTGTTAGAAGAACGGCATAAAAAGCTGTCAATCCCGCAAGAAGAATACTCAGATGAAATTTATGATAAGATTTTGAGACTCCTTTATTCGCCTCAAGTCTCTCATCAATATATTCTATCGGAGCACCAGCGAATCTCTTAATTCTATCAAGATTGTCTTTGTCATAAAGTTCCTTGCAATTCTCTTTAAAATGGGCATTATTATCGTCTATCCATTCAACAACTTCTTTATGAATCCTTTCTTTCTCCTCTTCTTTAGACATAATAAAACCTTCAATATATAGGATTAAAAGATTTGTTGTTCGAAAAAGGCGGAAAAAGTTAAAGCTGAATAGTTTCATGTATCTCCCTACTATTTTCTTGTATGATGGGTAGTCCAACTTAAAAGAGAGAGAAATCCAAATATTTTCATGAGAATGATTTGAGTTGCCCGCGCGTGGGAGAAAATGAAAAGAGGGATAATGTTGTTAAGATGTAGCAAATGCAACGAAAAAAAAACAGCAGATAATTTTTACCTTAACAAAGCATATCCTAAAAGATTGCACGATTATTACTGCAAAATTTGTCGTAACATAGCTAATATGCCGTATACTTCAGAGTATAGAAAGAGCTACTATAGAAACCATCCTGAATACAGAAAAAAGGTAGCGGAAACCCATCGCAGATTCAAGGAACGTCACCCAAACTATTACAAGGATTATAACAGAAATTGGAAAGCTGAGAACCGCGAGAAACGTAAAATATCCGAACAGAGGTATGAACAGAGACACCCTGAAAAGCGTAGAGCTTGGGAAAGAGCCACCCGCATTCCAAAAGATAGCGAGTGCAAAAATTGTGGTTCTACTGAGAATTTGGAGCATCATCATTTAGATTATGAAAATGATGTGGTTGTCACTCTTTGTAGCCCATGTCATATTGAAACACATCGTGCGCGCATCTGCGTCTAAATTGTGAAAAAGGCGGAAAGTTTATAGTTACTAAGCGAGTAACTAATGAGTAGCTATTTGTAGGCTGAGTAAGAAGTTTGCATTGCCGCTAGATACGATTTGCCAACTCTAGCCTTTTGGCAATATGGCAAAGCATCTTCCTAACTCTGCAATCTACTAGCCACTCATTAACCTCAAATTGTTTCCGCATCATCGGGGTATCGTATATAGAGTATCTTTTTGTCGTCCATCGTCCTTTGTTCGGCAACCAGATATATGAACTCTCCAGCTTTTTGGAAATTCCTTAATGCCGCACGTGCAGTAGTAATATTAACTGGAATCTTGTCTGGGTCGAGTTCAAGTGCTTGACCTTTGTTAAGGACTTTGAACATTTCACGATAAGGATTATGTCTTCTACTCCGCTCTGGAACGTCTGAATCCTTAATGATTGGAAGATTGTTCAAATCAATTTTTTTAATAGTCACTGTTCATCACCATTATACCATGCATCCTAAAATATAAACCTTGCTTCATACTCTACATAATTGGACTATAATCTATAATCAATTAGATTTCACCAAAATATTCTACACAGTAGAATATCACTCTCTTAGAGAAGAGATGATGTGCATTATCAGAACTCATCATAACGGATATCCGCATATCTGTAACACCAATGTGACACAAATATAACGCCAAAGTGACACCAAAGTGACACAAAAATAACGCCAAAGTGTCACCAAAGTGACACCAAAGTAACACCTAAGTGACACCAACGTAACACCAACGTAAAATCCAAGACAACATACACTCCCGCACCACTCCAAAAAATTTTTTGAAGAAAAGCCCATTCTGAAGAATCCTTCTAAGAATCAATCAAAAAAATTAGCGGATAAGAGGTGAAAAATTTGGCTAATGTGAAAACAAAAGAAATCGTTCACAAGTTTAAGTGGCTTCCAGTTAAGAACCGCTAAATTTGAGATTAACGGAAACGCTCCTTTCGTGAAAAATTTCGTTTTTAAAGAGGAAAAAGCAAAAAAAAGTCTCCTTATGTAATACTATGTAAAAAGGGGCTTAAAAACTGCCTCAAAAGCCAAAAGGGGCTTAGAACGTAGAGTTTATAAGCTCAAAATGCTTAGTTTTACATAAAAAACTTGGTGGTGAAAGCATGAAAACCGAAAAGGAGGTTAACAATGTTCAACATGGCGAAAACACATTTTCTGAGGTTATTGAGCATGGGCTAAAACATGGCGGTATTCACTTGGTAAGCGTTAAAGGTCACGGAAAAACACGCCTTCTTTTCGGCATGGCTAGAACACTTAGACAAAAAGCTAGAGTATTAATTTTTGACGGTAGTTTAGCGTGGCTTTATGGCTTCGACAAGATTCCAGTTTTCACAATTAAAGAGCGCGACATTGTAGCCAAAAAAATAGAATCTATTGACGAAATAGAGCGGTATAAAATCAAGAACTGGGAATTAGTCAAACTTTCTCTGCAAACACATAAGGACATACTGTTTAGGCTAAAGACACGTAAACCCTCTAAACGTGGATTCTTCATAAGGCAAGTGGTAAATTATCTGGATGCTCTGCAAAGACAATCTAGAGAAGCAACCATAGACCATGAAGCAAGTCAATATATCAGCTATTTTATCGAAGAAGCACAAAATTGTTTCAACAGTAGGTCAACAACACGCTTAGAAGCTGAAGAATTTTTATCGGTTTTCAATGAATCACGGAACCAGAAAGAAGCGTTCTATAGCGCAAGCCAAAGGCTAACTGATTTTTCTAAGACTATCCGCACAAAACAAACATATGTCATAGGCAAAATCCCTGAAGAAGATAAATCGCCTTCGGTTCGTAGATTAGAAAAAAAGTATAACGTGGATTACTCAAAAACTGAATCTAGAACTTGGAATTTTGAAGGAAAACCCTTTGAATCGCCCAACTGGAAACAAAACGGTAAGCCCTTTCAAATCAATAAGCAAATCAAACTGCAATACATAGAGCAACTGAAACCAATATCCGTGCCACTACAACCACAAATAAAGAAACCTCTTCTTTTAAGAATCTTAGACCATTTTTCCACTAAACTAGTAACGCCTACAATCACAACAACCATAAAAAGAACAGAAGATGAAAACGATTTACAATACTATAATGTATATGGAAATACAGAAGAAGATGAACTTGACGCATTAGACGAAGAAGAAGGCGAAGACCTATGGTTCTAAAGGTGGTGAAAAAATGGTTTTTGAAGAACTGGTAAATTTCGTTTTAGATTTTCACGGATGCAAAAGCGAATTTAAAGTATTAATATTACCGAACTCCGCAAACGCTCTAAATTTTCGAAAGTATCTTTCCCAAGAATTAGGAAGAGAGATTGAAGGATATTTTGAGGAAGAACACGGACACAAACCAACCGAAGAAGTTCTAAAATTCATGCCAGCTCAATCACTTATTTTTGAAACCCCAGAGGGAGTAAAGAAGGCTTTTATCATAATTTTTCCAACAATTTTCGAGATATTACCTGACCCTGTGAAACTAGAGCTGATTATACATGAAGCCATGCATATTGTAGATTATCCCCACATATTGCCCCCTAATAGAAATCTTGACCAAATGCTCTTAATGGAATATCTAAAGAAATGCTAAAGAAACCAAAAATTAATCAACTGATTAATCTACTGTCAACATTGAATAATTGTTTTTTAAGGTTGAAAAACAGTGTTTTTTCGTAAAAACCAAGCAACAAAAAAGACTGCAACCCATTTATTGGATAGAACCATGCTGGTAATTTCGCGAAAACCATAAAAGTGAGCGCTTATCTATATCACCAAAACAAAGAGGAGAATGCCTTGTTTCTTGCGCCTTTTGTTGCCACGCCTACGTCCGTAGTGCGTAAGATGCTTATTTTAGCTGAACTCAAGCCCGGCGAAGTCCTATATGATTTAGGTTCCGGAGACGGTCGAGCGGTTATAATGGCTGCCAAAGACTTTGGCGCAACATCTGTGGGCGTTGAATTGAGGGACGACTTGGCAAAAAGAGCTCTAACCAACATTGATGAACTCAGGTTAAATGAGAAAACACAAATCATCCAGAAAGACATATTTAATGTCAACCTGTCTGCTGCTGATGTCGTATTCCTGTATCTAACAACCAGTGCAAACGAAAGAATCAAACCAAAACTGGAAGCCGAACTCAAACCTGGAACTAGAGTTGTTTCACACGACTACGAAATTCTCGGGTGGAAACCCGATAAA
>SDBU01003908.1_pt1 | contig 18690 bp, 20 predicted proteins | sample 2277071 | NCBI WGS metagenome assembly SDBU01 (sample SAMN10397929, study PRJNA504765) | marine sediment metagenome | isolation source: marine sediment core GS08_GC12, 126 cmbsf | place: Arctic Ocean: Gakkel Ridge, Loki's castle | collected 2008 | reverse complement strand
AATCTCAAAAAAAGGATTATAAAATATTTTTAAAAAAAATTATACACATTTTCCTCCACTTTCTAAAGAAAGTGGAATCCAATGTGTCTTTTTCTTGAATTTTAAGATTTTTTGAGTTTATGTTTTTTTTGGATTTTACTTTCATCTTTTTTTAATAAATGCTCCAAAGTAGCGGTTTTATGTAAAAGAAATGAATCGACTATCACTAAAGAGCACATAGCTTCTATGACAGAGACTGCTCTAATCGCTATGCAAGGATCATATCTATTATCGTTTGAAAATTTTAATTTTTTTTTATTTCCATAGATATCGATAGTTTCTTGATTTTTTCCAATAGTTGGAGTTGGTTTAAATGCAACTCTTCCAACAATTGGCATACTATTTGAAATGCCTGCTTGAATTCCTCCTTCATTATTTGTTTTAGTTACAATTTTAGAATTCTCAAAATCAAATAGATCATTTCTAATAGATCCTAATTTTTTAGAGCCATCAAATCCATCTCCTATCTCAAAACCGATAGCAGCTGGTATACTCATGAGAGCTGATGCTAATTTTGCATTTAATTTATCATATATAGGATCTCCAAGAGAATCAAAAACATTTAAAATTACAAATTCAACAACTCCTCCAATCGAGTCTTTTTCTTTTTGAATATTTTTTAGTTTTTCAATCATTTTCTTCTCAGCTATTTTATCTGGGCAAAAGATTTTGCTTTTATAAATATTTTCAAAATCATCCATTTTTACATCAGCTAAAATATCTCCGATTGATTTAACATAAGAAAAGATTTGTATTCCTTTATTTTTTAATATTTTTTTAGCAATGGCGCCTGCGGCTACTCTAGATGCTGTCTCTCTTGCTGAAGCTCTAGAACCTCCTCTATGATCAAAAATTTTATATTTTTGAAGGTATGTGTAATTTGCATGTGAGGGCCTTAAAATATCTTTTATCTTATCGTAGTTTTTGGATTTAACGTCTCTATTTTCTATAAGTATGCAAATGGGAGCTCCTGTTGTTTTACCATCAAAAACACCAGATACAATTTTAGCACTATCCTCTTCATCTCTTTTAGAGACAAACTCATTTAAATTAGGTCTTCTTTTTTTTAGCTCTAGATTAATTTCATCTTCTGTAATCTCTATATTTGAAGGGCATCCATCTATTACAACTCCTATTAGAGGACCGTGAGACTCTCCAAAGGTTGTAATTTTAAATATTTTCCCAAATGAATTAGACATATAAATATTTTGTTTCAACTTGAGCTGTTTTGATTTTTTTTAAATGATTTATTTGATCAATTTTATTTTTTGTATCAAATGCTATCTCTTGAATATCTTTGTCATCTGTTTGAATAGTAATATCTGCTAATTTTTCATACAAAATTTCTCTATTTTCAAAAGTTTTGATTAAAAATTTTTCATCTTGGAATATTGATTTTTTTTTATTTAAAAAAATCCTTTTCTTCAATGTATCTATAGAAGTTTTAAGATAGATAATAATTTTTGAATTTTTTAAAAATTCAAAATTATTTTCATTTAATATAGAGCCTCCTGCAGCTGCTATCACTGAATTTTTAACGTTTTTTATAGAAAAAAAAGCTTTTTCTTCTAAAGCTCTAAATTTTTCTTCTTTTAAAAATTTAAAGATCTCAAAAATCTGAGTTACATTTTTATTTTTAGGATAATTTTTATAAAACAGTGTTTTTATAATCTCATCAATATCAAAAAATTTTCTGTCTAACATAGCAGATAGCGTTTTACCAACTGAAGATTTACCAGAGTGTTTCATACCAATTAAGATTATATTCATAGAATTGCGCACCCAAGAGATTTGAAATCTTTTTTAAATGTTGGATAAGTTTTGTTAATACAATCTACATCTTCAATCAAAGATGGTTTTTCTATTCCTAAAGCTGCTATTGTAAGCGCCATTGCAATTCTATGATCTCTGTGTGAGTTTAATGTAGCGGCTTCTAATTTTGATCCTTCAACCCCAAGACCATCTTTTTTCTCTATTATTTTAGCTTTCATTTTTTTTAGCTCATTAGTTATTGCAAAAATTCGATCTGATTCTTTTTTTCTAGCATTAAGTCCGTTTTTGAGCATTAGTTTTCCTCTATTATAACAGCCAATAACAGCTAAAATTGGAATGGAATCTATAATATCATCAACATCGATTTCAAGATTTCCTTCTAAGATAGATTTTTCTACTCTAATTTGATTTTTTTCTTTATCTATATAGATGTTAGCTTTCAATTTTTTAAAAATTTCAATTGTTTTTTGATCATTTTGAAAATCATCAAAAACAACATCTTTTATTAAAATATTTGATTTTGTAATTAATGCTGCAGCTATTGGAAATAAAATAGTTGAAAAATCTGTTGGAACCATATAATCAAATCCCCTAAAAGCTTTTCTATCAAACTTACTTGGTGGATATAGAATAAATTTTTGAAAGTCTTGATTTTCAACTTTTATATTCATTTTATTAAGCCAGCTAAGCGTTAATTTGACCCAAGGCTTTTCTTTTGGATTAATAACTTCTATTTGCATTTTTGTATCTAAAAGAGAAGCTGCTATAAGCATCGAAGAGACAAATTGCGAATCTTCTCCATTTATCTGTATGTTTTTAGAGATTATTGGCCCTTTTATCTGCAATGGAGCAAAGTCTGTATTGTGAATCGATTTGATATGGGCCCCCAAACAAGACAACGCTTCGATTAACGGTTTCATAGATCTATTTGTTTTAATAGATTCATCACCTGTAATAATTATTTTTTTATCAGATAAAGCATAAATGGAAGTTAAAAAACGAAGGGCTATCCCTGAGTTTTTTACATCTAGTTTATCTTTATCCTTTAGCAAAATTTTTCTGTTTGTTCCAAAAATTTCTAAACTATTTTTTTTAATCTCAATTTTAGCTTTGAATTTTCTACATCCTTCAATAAAAGCTAAAATATCATCAGTTTTCAAAAAGTTTTTTATTTTAGATCTACCCTTTGATAAAGATGCAAATAAAATAGCTCTCATTGTTTGAGATTTAGAAGAAGGAACTATAATCTCACCTGACATTATAGATTTTTTTACAAAAAAGTTTTTCATTTAAAACTGAAATTTTAGTTAAATTGAAAAAAAGGCCTTTATTATATATCATTGATATAAAAGTTAAATAGGAAACTCAGCTAATGGATATAAAAACTCCCGACTATCATTCAATTGAAGAATTTCAAAATAGATCAAAAAAATTAAAAGAGATTAAAGATTTAGGAATCGATCCATATCCTCATAAATTTGAGCCATCTCATTTAGCAAAAGAGATTTTAGAAAAATATTCAAAAAAAGAAATCGGACATTTCGATGATGCAGCAGCTGGAGAAACTCCTATAGTTAAATTTGCCGGAAGACTCGTTTTATTTAGAGCTATGGGAAAAAATGCATTTGCTCAAATTCAAGATGAAAGCGGCAAAATTCAAATACTGTTTAATAGAGAAATAACAAAAGTTGATGGATATGATGTTGAAAAATCAAAGGAGAAACAATCTCACATAAAGTTCATAGAAAAAAAATTGGATCTCGGTGATATCATAGGAATTGAGGGAAATTTATTTCATACACAAAAGGGTGAACTTACCATTTTTGCAAAGAAAGTAAAAATTCTTTGTAAGGCTCTACTACCACTTCCTGATAAACACTCAGGACTTGCTGATCTTGGTGTTAAATATAGAAAAAGATGGCTCGATTTAATAACAGATCCAAAAGTTATAGATACATTTACTAAACGCTCTAAAATTATAAAAATTATAAGAAACTATTTAGATGAAGCTAATTTTTTAGAAGTGGAGACTCCAGTTTTACAAAATATCTATGGAGGAGCAGAGGCTAAACCTTTTAAAACTCATATAAATGCTCTTCATCAAGATATGTATCTTAGAATTGCTTTAGAAATTTCTTTAAAAAAACTATTAGTTGGAGGTTTTAATAGAATTTATGAAATTGGAAAAGTATTTAGAAATGAAGGGTTAGATAAGACTCACAATCCTGAGTTTACTATTTTAGAAGCATATGCTAGTTTTTGGGATTACAATGATTTAATGGAGTTTACAGAAAAACTCTATGAAACTATAGCCCTAAAGGTTAATAATTCTACAAAAGTTGAATTTGGCTCTCACATAATAGATGTAAAGACTCCATGGAAAAGACTTACGATGAAACGAGCTATTAAAGAGTATGGAGGAGTAGATGTTGAATCTTTAACAGATGAAGATCTTCACAAAAAACTATTAGAAACATCTGTAGATAGAACTAAATTAAAAAATGCAACTCGTGGCAATTTAATTGCTCTTTTATTTGAAGAGCTTGTAGAAGATAAACTAATTCAGCCTCATCACATAACAGATCATCCAATTGAAACAACTCCTCTTTGTAAACTCCATAGAGATCCAAAAGAGAGAGAAAAAAAGATAGTGGAAAGGTTTGAGAGTTTTATTGCAGGACATGAAGTATTAAACGCGTACTCTGAGCTTAACGATCCTGAAATTCAAAGAGAGCTACTTCTTAATCAAGTAAAAAAACGTTTAGCAGGTGATGAAGAAGCTCATCCACTAGATGAAGAGTTTATAGAAGCTATATGTCAAGGAATGCCGCCTGCTGCAGGCTTTGGTATTGGTATTGATCGTTTGATTATGCTTTTTACAAACTCTCAATCGATTAGAGATGTTATTTTCTTTCCAATAATGAGACCTGAAGAATAGTTTTTTCAGCTATCTATCTTTAAACATAAATTAATTATTTTAATTTATATTTTCTTAAATAAATCCTGGGGGTTTTTGCATTTATCTAGTTTAATATTCAAAACATTTTAAGAAACCTCAAAAAAGGAGTAAAACAATGATTTCAAATCATTCTTGTGGAAAAATATCCCATGTACTAGGAGGTTTTGGTCTTGCTGTAGCATCTATATCATTAACATATAGCGCAATCGGCCCAAGCATGCATCAGTTAGATGCTTCAGCTTTTGCAATTACTACTCTAGCTCTAACAATTCTTAGTATCGTAGCTTGTCTAGCAGGTTCAAGACTTACAAGAAGCAAAGAAGCATGAGGTCATATAATTAAAACTGACATACTCTCATCGCTAAAGTTAATGGGAGTATGTCAGAGTAAATACTCTTAATTTTTAATAAACCGTTTTTGAAAACCCTCTATCATTGTTTTCATTTTCATTAAATAATCTTCTCCAGAAACATCATTTAGTTTCATTGAAACTATCCCTTTTGAGAGCTTATTTGTTTGATATCTAAGTTGTGGTTCTTGAGCATCGATAACATCACACAAAAATTTAGCTATATCCTCAGCTGATTGATAATGAGACTCTAATTTTTCTCTATCGTTTTTTTGTTTATGGGAAGCCTCCATATAATCACATATTTTTTTATAAGGATCATTCTCTATTTCTCTAGTCCCCATCTTTAAAGTAAAGTCAGTTGCAACAGGCCCTGGTTCAACAATTGATACGTTTATTCTCCAAGGAAGTAATTCAATACTGAGAGCTTCTGACATAGCCTCTAGTGCAGCTTTAGAAGCAGAATACATACTTCCATAAGGAAGACCATATACTCCCTGCTCTGAGCTGATGTTAATGATATGACCACTTTTTTGTCTTCTCATATGAGGCAAGACTTCTTGGCACATTCTAATCGCTCCAAAAAGATTCACATCCATCTGCTCTTGAATATCCTCCATAGAAAGGTTTTCTAATGAGCCGCCAAGGGCATATCCAGCATTATTTATTAAAACATCAATACTCCCCTCTTTTATCACTATTTTATGTATAGTTTTTTTGATGCTTTGAAGATCTGTTACATCTAAGTATTCAAATCGAACATTTTTAATTTTTGATGTATCTAATGAATTTGTATCTCTAATCGTTGCATAAACTCTAAATCCTTTATTTGCTAAATATTTAGCAGTAGCAAGACCTATTCCTCTCGATGCTCCAGTAATAAGCACTACTTTATTGTTTAGATCAAGTTTACTTACAGCAATAGCATTGAGCGATATTGTTTTGGCTGTAAATATCAATAATACAATCAAAATAAATCTTTTTAAAAAATTCATAAAATCCTCTAAATTATAACTTAAGAATTTATATTAGTTTAGAAGATGTTTTAATTCAAAATTTCTCTTTATCTAATTTTTAATATTTCTTGTCTGAGTACTATTTCCATCCCAAATAAATAGCTTTTTATATCTCTTTCAAAAACCTATACAGATAGATATCTATTTGCAATTAATCCATGTGGACAATTTCAGACAATGAAACTATTAGTAAAAGGCTATCCGCCAGAAAATTAAAACTATACTGCCACTAAATCAATGGGAACATCAAACTTAATGAGATCAATTTTAGTAGTGTACTGAGTTTTATGAACTATTTTAAATGCTTTACGAAAATCTTCGTCTCTAGTTAAGAGTTGATCAAGCACCCACAATCTTATATCTCGTTGAGTAGTAAGATTTATTTTGGCCACACTATTTCTTTTCTTTTCCCATTTAACAACAGCAGGATGAGTAACACCAAATAATTTTCCAAATTCTGATTGAGTTAAACCAAGCCATGTTCTAATAAAACGAATTTGATTACCTGTCAAATCTACAGGATGATGAGCTAGGGCGAGCAGAGTAACTTTCTGTAAAACATTAAGATCTATATCTGGAACCCAATTCCCCCGAAGCTCTATCATGGGAACGTTCCGAAGCAATATCGGAAAGCCCAAACCTTCATAAATAATTTCTTTTTCAATCTTTTGTTTTCTCATTTTTTTTCCTTCCTCTTCTCAGGGTAAAAAGCAGTAATAATTAAAAGATCTGTTTCCATCTCAAAGGAAACAATCACTCTTAAATCTAGTCCATCCAAAGTCCATCCTCTAATAGCATAATTCCATGAATTAAAAGCCTCATCAAAACGGTCTTTCCCTTTTTCATGTCTCCCATGCTTTAAAACATGAAGAATTTCAGGCAAAATTATATTTCTCTGCTTTTGTCTCTTAATGGCATGCATTGTATCCCGATATCTTCCAGCAATAACACAATCTTGAATGGCTGTAAGTAGATTATCTATTTTTTTCGGTCGCGATTTAGGCAAAATAGATCCTTTTTAATCTAAACCTAATTGTAACTCAGTTACAATTAGATGTCAACAATCAATTGATCGATAAAATTAATTTGATCTCAGATCATTAATTATCAGATATTTACAATTATAATATTTTTTCTTTTTCATGAAGCTAAAATTATTTCTTTTTAAGCCTTGCCCCATCTGGCATATCTTCAATTACATAGCCATGATCAAAAATAAAATCTCTTAGTTCATCAGCTAGAGTAAAATTTTTATTTTTTCTAGCATCAATTCTTTTCTCTAAAGCGTCTTGAACAAGCTTTGGTATATCTTCTTTTTTATCGATAAAGATAAATCCTAAAACTTTATCTATCTCTTTTAAGAATTTAATAGTTTTCAAAGCTTCTTTTTTTGATATTTTTTTATCGTCGATTAAATGATTTATCTCTCTTATCAGATCAAAAATAGTACTAAGAGCTAAAGAGATATTTAGATCATCTGATAGGGCTTCAATAAATCTTGTTTTTTCTTTTTTGATGATTGCATAAGCTAAATCACCATCTTTTTCTTCTTTTACAGATTTTAGTCTAGATACAAAATCTAAAATTCTTTGAATTGATGCTTTTGCAGCTTTTAGCCCTTCGAATGTGAAATTTAGCTGCATTCTATAATGAGAATTTAAAAGCATATATCTGATATCTCTTCCGGTATAATCCATGGAGATAAGATCTCTTAAAGTATAGAAATTACCGAGGCTTTTAGACATTTTTTTTCCATCAACAATTAGATGCTCTGAGTGAGCCCAGTGAAGAACAAATCTTTCATTAGTAAAAGACTCTGATTGAGCAATTTCATTTTCATGGTGAGGGAAAATATTATCAACGCCGCCACAGTGGATATCTATATTGGAACCAAGTAGTTTTAGGGCCATAGCTGAGCATTCTATATGCCAACCGGGCCGGCCTTTTCCAAATGGACTATTCCAAAAAATCTCGCCATCTCTTTTCTGATCATACGCTTTCCATAAAACAAAATCTGAGATATTTTCTTTTTCATATTCATCTGTAGACACTCTTTTAGAAGCGCCTTTTTTTAAGCTTTTTAAATCCAAGTGAGAAAGCTTTCCATAATCTTTAAATTTATCAATAGAAAAATAGATGCTACCATCTGATCCTTTGTAAGCTATTTTTTTATCAACGAGTTTAACTATGATATCTATCATATTTTCTATGTAATGAGTCGCTTTTGGATAAAACTCAGCTTTTTCAATATTTAGCTTTATTAAATCTTCAAAAAAAGCTTGTCTAAAAGGTTCTGTGAATTCATTAAGAGATATATTTTTTTCTATTACGCCTTTTATAATTTTATCTTCGATATCAGTGATATTCATAACTTGAGTGACGGAAAACCCAAAATATTTCAAAACTCTTCTTAAGAGATCTTCGAAGACATATGTTCTATAGTTACCGATATGAGCAAAGTCATAGACAGTAGGCCCGCAAGTATAAATACGAATCGTCTTACCATCTTTTGGTACAATTTTTTCTTTTTTTCTAGTTTGAGTATTATAAAGGTTCAATTGAGCAATAATATCCATTTCTTACTCGATTATTGTTTGTAAAAATCTATAATCTACTTTTCCAGTACCTAAAAGAGGGATACCTTCCATTTTGTTAACATCAGAAATTTTAACAAGATTAGAAAAGCCAGCTTCTTTAAGAATCTGATTCGCTTCATTTTTTAAAAGTTCGGTTGTTGTAAATAAAACTAGCCTTGGTCTAGATCCTTCAATTTCTATTGCTATAGCAGCGACAATTGGGCCATCAGGTTCAATATTCATTCTTGTTATAATTTCGTCAGTTATAACTTCTTCTATAGCACCTAAACTCACCATTTCACCAGCGACTTTTGTAAATCTTTTTAATCTTCCAGAGAGTATTAAATTACCCTCTTTATCTAGATAGCCAAGATCACCTGTTTTATACCATTTTTCGCCTCTAATTTCAATAAAAGGATCTTTTTTTTCTGCTAAATATCCATGAAACACATTTGGTCCTTTTACACAGATTTCACCCTCGACATTATTTTCTATAAGAGTTTCTTTTTCTGGATCGATAAAACAAAGCTCAACATTATCTAAAGGCTTTCCTACACCCTTTTCTCTGATACCTTCGATATTTATAGAAATAGCGGGAGCGCATTCTGTAATACCATAGCCTTCGACAAGATGTTTTTCTTCGCCTAAGCTTTTGATTTTATCATAAAGCACTTTTGCTGTTTTTTCAGCGCCTGTTACAAACATCCTTATAGTTTTTAGTTGCTCTTCTTTAGCAGCTTGCAAAAGCCCTTTTAAAAAGCTTGGAGGTGAACAGATAACTGTAATTTTCCATCTCTCAATTCCTCTAGCTAAAGAATAGGAATCTGTAGGATCAGGAAAAAATGCTATTCTAACTCCTGATAAAATTGGAAAAAGCCCTGCTATAGAAAATCCAAATGAATGAAAAGGAGGCAGAATTCCATAAAAGATATCTTCTGCATGAAAATCGACACATTTCATAGCAGCTACTTGATTAGATATTATATTTTTATGAGTAAGAGGAACTCCTTTAGGAGCTGCTTCAGTCCCTGAAGTAAATAAAACACACGCTATATCATTTTCAGATACTTTGTCTAGATTTAATTTTTTAAGAAGTCCTTTTGTGGTAGAAAAGGTTTTTAAAAGAGCCGAGAATTTATTAAATTTTGTAATTCTTTTTTTAATATCTTCTAAATATATTAGTTGTTTTGAAAGGTGCCCAAATTCAACATTTGATATTTTTTCTAAAAATTTCCAAGAGCTAATAACGGTATCAGAGTGGGTAACTTGCATCATATGATTTAAATATCTAGGTCCCAAAGTCCAATTGAGCATAACAGGAATTTTGTTAGCTAGAAGAGTTGCTAGAATAACAAGATATGATCCAACCGAAGATGGAAGTAGTATTGCGATATGTTTAGATGGATATTTTTTTATCTCTTCAGCTAAAACGAGAGCTGCAATCTTTAATCTTCTATAGCTCATAGGACCCACTAAATCATCTGCAACAGCAACTGAATCTTTCATAGTATTACAAGTAAGTAAAAAAGATTCTTGAATAGTCTTTCCTTGAGGGGGAAGGGGTTCTTTTCTTTTTTGTTCTTCTGGCCATTTATATACAAGCTCTTCTTGAAGCTCTTTTCTTTCAATTTTTTTAGTGCCTTCCGCAAATTCTAAAACATCTTGAACTGTTTGAATATCTTCAGGATAGATTTCTCCAACATCGTAATGTACTCCTAAAAAAGTAATGAGCTCAGCAATATCTAATGAATCAAGCGCTAAATCTTGAGCTAAATCCATTTTTGGATTTATTTGATCTTCAGATATTTTAGAGATTTTAGCTAGTTCTGAAAAAATCTCTTTTTCCAGATCAGATGAAAAATCTCTCAAAGATAAAACTTTTCTAGCTTCAGTTTTTGGTAGTTTAAGTAGTTTTTCTTTAAAGGGAGAGTAAGATACTAAGCTAGGAGGCTCTGCATCTTTTATTCCCTCTTTCGTAGGATATCTATTATACCAATTCTCCAAATATTTATTTATTTCTAGTCTCGTTCCATCCATTGGGAAATCTTTCTTTGCTACCTCTATTTCAATTAAAACTTTTCTTCTTGGCATAAAGAAAATAAAAGAGTTTAAAAGAGACTTCATGCCTCTTTTAACCATACTTTTAAAATCTGGAGTTCTTCCAGTATATACTCTTGAAAAACTACTTCCCCAAAGTCCTGTTGTTCTAATTAAAACTATATTAGCATCTTTGCACTCAGTTAAAATACTATGCATTGCAGAAGAACCTCCCAAGAGCTCCTTTCCAGTATGTTTTAACCTACCAGAAGGATAAAGCAAGAAATTTTCTTTTTTATGAACTCCGTCAATTATTTCAGCGATTAGTTCTCTAGCTTTTTTTAATTTAACTTCATTTAAAGATGTATCAAAATTTGGAATAGAAAGTGCCTTGACAAGCCTCATTAAAAAACCAATTCCCGACTGGCGAAAGATATATTCGATGACAATTGGTCTCATTTTAAATTTTGGCCAAAGATACATTGCTATTAAAATTGGATCTATATGAGCTGGATGATTTGGTAAAAAAAGTATTCCTGAGTTTGGATTAAACTTATATTTTTTTAATAGATCTTTGCCTTTTATTTTCACAGAATATCTAAGTCTGATCAAGAGTCTTCCAACAAAGCAAAAAAGTGATATAAATAAATAACGCATCGCATCCTAAATTTTTTTTATATAAGTATTATATTTTATACATTTTTTGATTTTAAAACACCACTCAAAGAGAAAATTTTCATGTATCTTCATAAATTTTCAAAAAAAAATTTTAAAAAGAAAATTGATCTTTAAATTTAAACTATTTAAATAAGAAAATATGAGCACTAATAAAAAAAAGAAAAAAACACTGCCTCAAGTCCCTATCCCTTTTCAAAAGGGGGCTAAGTGGCAAGAACTTGCGAATTTTATTTCTAGAAAAAATAGAGAGATTTCTATTATTAAAGATTTCAAAAAAGATCCCTATCTTAAAAAAATTCACTCTCAAAGAGACAAAATCTTTGCTAAAGAGTTTTCTCAGAAGAAAAATCAATAGCAAATTTTTAAATATTTCTTGCACAATTTATAAAATTTTATATATAACTCACGTAAGAAGGAGCCAAATATTAGGAGGCTAAATATGGGTGATATGACAATAAGAAATCACAAACTTCCAGTAGAGCCAATTCAAAGTGGATATAGCAAGGAAAAAGGAGAAACAACTGAGCTTCCCTCCACTATTGGAGCTCCAACAATTCTTACTACAGGACAAAATATTGGAGATTGCACAGAAGCAGGTGTCCAAGGGCAAGACTTATCTCAAAGAGCTGTAAAGGAAGGTGGATACACTCCAAAAGGTGCAAATATTCTTCTATCGCAAATTCCCAAATAACTTAAAAATAGCTATTTTTCAGCTGAATTAATTTAGCTATCACAATAGATTTAAAAATATCGGTAGCGATAAAGGGAACAATCCCTAATAAAATTGCTTTTTTCAGACCTAAAAAAAAGCTCAGCCAAAGAGCTCCCCCGAACAACACTATCAGATGTCCTAGTAAAATTGTTAAACCTATTTTTCTTTGCGAAAGATCTTGATTTTTCTGAAAAATTTTTCCTACAACAAAACAGGAAATAAAATAACTTAAAATGTAGCCACCTGTTGTTCCTAAAAGATATTGCATACCAAAATTGCCACCTGCAAAAAAAGGAAGACCCATGGCTCCTAAAAATAAAAATAATAGTGTTGCAAAAGAGCCTTTTTTAGATCCTAAAAAAAATCCATATGATATAGCAATTGAGTTTTGCAGTATTATTGGAACCGGAGTAAAAAAAAGTGGAATATAAATTTTAGCAAACATAGCTAAAAAAAATGCTCCAAAGAGGACCTGGCAAATATCTTTTATAATATCTTTTTCGATTCTCTTAGCGATTGTTAAACTCATATAAACTCCTGATTTTTTTTAAAAGATAATTTATATCTTTTGTAAAATTATTTCAATAAGGTTTGCGATTTCTTTAGAAGCCTCATAAGTAATTAAATCTTTAGCCTTTGAGATCTCTACCCATTTTCCATCTAATATTTCATCAGATTGTATTTTTGCATCTCCAGTAACTTCAATAAGATAATAGTAAACTTTTTTTGCTGTTTTTTTTGAATCTCTCATTAGTGAGTATTGTTCTATAAGAGGTTTTTCAGATAAGAATTTTAAAAATTCTAAATTAGTCTCTTCTTTTAGCTCACGAAGAGCTGCTGACTTCCCTGTTTCTGAAAGATTTGCATGGCCTTTTGGAAATCCCCAGTGATTGCCACTTTTATTTTGTATTAAATAGGTATACCAAATACCCTTTTCTTTTTTTAAGGCTATTGTTCCAAAACTTTCTTCATATAGCATAAATACGCCTTTAAACTACCCATTATATGGAGCAAAAATTACAACAGAGTTATGTCCACCAAAACCAAAAGAAGAGGACATAGCAGCTGTTATTTTATGATCTTTTGCTTTATTTGCTATAGGATCTAAATCGCCTAGTTCTTCTTCGGGATTTTCTAAATTGATAGTTGGATGGAGTTTATTAGTTAAAATAGCTTTGATTGTAGCTATAGCCTCCATTGCAGATGCAGCACCTAAACAGTGGCCTGTCATTGATTTTGTAGCATTTATTTTTATATTCTTTGTATGAGAGCCAAACGCTTTTTTAATAGCTCTAATTTCACAAAGATCCCCAACAGTTGTAGATGTTGCATGCGTATTGATATGGTTAATATCTTCTAATGAAATATCCGCATCTTCTAGAGCATCTGTAAAACATCTGGCAACAACTTCACCATTTTCTCTTGGAGCTGTCATATGAAAGGCATCACAATTCAAATTGCCACCTAGATATTCAGCTAAGATAGGAGCTTTTCTTTCAAGAGCATGCTCTAGAGACTCTAATACTAAAACTCCAGCTCCCTCGCCCATTACAAAACCATCTCTATTTTTATCCCAAGGCCGAGATGCTTTTTCAGGTGCGTCGTTTCTAGTCGAGAGTGTTTTGGCTTGAACAAAACCAGCAAGGCAAATTGGTGACATAGGGGCTTCAGTTCCCCCTGTTAGCATTAAATCAGCTTCACCTTTTCTTATATGCTCAGCTGCTGCGTGAATAGAGTAGTTAGATGTTGCACAAGCTGTAGAAATAGAATAGTTAGGTCCTTGAAAGCCTAAATCTATAGCAAGCAGCGCCCCTGCCATATTAGTAATGATAAAAGGAACAAAAAAGGGTGTTAACCTTTTATAACTCTCTTTTATGAGAGTTTCTACACCATCAGAAAAACTATGCATTCCCCCCATTCCAGAGCTTACTACTATCCCACAACGTGTTTTATCTAAATTCTCTAAAAGGCTTGCATCAATTTTAGAGTGCTCTAAAGCTTTTTTACCAGCGACCATAGCATATCTAATAAATGGATCGGCTCGTCTTGCTTGTTTTTTTTGCATGTATTCGCCAGGATCAAAATCTTTTATAAAACCAGCTATTTGAGTTGGATATTCACTTACATCGAAAAGATCTAATTTTTGAACGCAGCTTTTACCTAAAAGCAGCTGATCATAAAAATGATCAACGTCATTTCCAAATGCGCTAGCTATGCCAAGCCCTGTTACTACTACTCTTCTTTTTTTTGTCATATTTAACTTCTTATAAAGTTTATTGTTCTACTTTTATTTTTAAATCAATAATTTTAGATTTTTGCCAAAGCTTTTCTAAAGCATATGTCTCTCTTAGCTGAGGTTTAAAAAGGTGTACAATAATATCTAAATAATCGATAACAACCCAATCTGAGTCTTGAAGACCTTCAACATGAAGAGGCTTTTCTTTTAACTTTTTTAGTTGCTCAATTATCTCATTTGCAATCGCTTTTATATGCCTTTCAACATTTCCTTCAGCAATTATTATGTAATCACAAATCGAAGAAACGCCTCGAACATCTAGGGCTAAAATATTAAAGCCTTTTTTATCGTAAATAATCTGTGATATAATATTTAATAACTCAATCTTATCCATCTTAAATCGAAAGTCCTCTTTTTTTTAGGTCTTAAAATAACTTATTTTTAAAATTTTCTTTTAACACCCTACAAGTATAACTTACGATTATAAATGTAGTCTAGAGTTTCTTTTGGGATAAGATGTAAGCAATTTTTATGATTTTTAAGCCTTTTTCTAATCTCCGTAGAAGAGATTTCAAAGATATTAGTTTTAACAAAATTTTTATTATTTAGAGTAAAATTTTCACTTTTAAAGTTTTCTAAAAATTTATTTCTAACTCCTACAATTAAAAGAGCGATTTGTAAAATATTTTTATAATCTTTCCATTTATGAAAGTTTAAAAGAGTATCTTCTGTAATGATAAGTCTTAAATTATCACTATTTTTTATCTCTTTTAAAGTATTTATTGTATATGAGATATTTTCATTTCTTATCTCAAAATTGGTTAAATCAAAATTTTTAAAATCTTGAATTGCTATCTTTACCATCTCGAATCTATCTTTAGAGCTCGCAATTGGAGGATTTTCAGTTTTAAATGGCGATACATTTGCGGGACAAAATATAATTTTATCTAATTTTAATTTTTCTAGAATTTGAATAGCTAAGTTAAGATGTCCTAAATGAATAGGATCAAAGCTTCCACCAAAAAATCCGATATTTTTCATATAATTTGCCAATTTCTTTTTTTGGATAATTTGTAGAGTTTAGAGCAAGGAGATACAGCTATCTTTTTATGAGCAACTTCAAAAAGCTCTATGTCTTGAATACTATCAGAATATACAGAGACATTTTCTTTTTCAACTCCTAATCTTTTCATAAGAATTATTGCATCTTTAGCTTTTTTTTCACCATCCATTATAAGTTCTATTTTATCAAATCTATCATCTTTATCAAAAAGATATTTAGTTGCTCTAAATTCATTAACTTTTAATATTTTACTAATTGGCTCGACTAAAAAAGTGGGAGAGGATGAAAAAATAGCAATATAGTGATTGTCATTCATAGCCTTTTGAAGCTCTAAAATTGCTGGCATATAAAAAATTTTATCTAAATATTTATCTAAAAAATGATCGATATCTTTTGTAAATAGACTATATTTTCTATTTTTTAAAAACTTTTCAAAAACTACCTGGTGTAGATTTGCAATATCCATATTAAAATATTTAAATTTGATGAAGTAATAGATTAATTTGAAAATTGATCTTTTATCAAAATTATTTTTTTTATATAGATATAGAAAAAACTTAAAGCTGATGTTTGTTTTAAGAAGGGTTTTGTCTAGATCAAAAATAGTTAAATGCACGTTAATTACTTTCTAGATTAGCGATTTTTTCTTCAAGTTCATGGATAGATTTATCTAAAGCTTGAAGCCTTTGTTTTTCTTCATCAATTAGATCTCTATACATCATAGCTTTTTCAAAACATAGTCCCGATCCAGCTAGCTGTTTCTTCAAATTATCTAAATGATTTTTTAAAGCTTGTCTTCTTTTCTTTTTTTGCTCAAAGACTATAAGAAGCTGATTTATTTCATCAGAAGAGTTTAGAGTCTGTTTTTCTTTTTTATCTTCGATTAGGTGATGCAATGCTCTAAAATCTTTTTCGAATATCAACTTTTCAAATTTAGCCAACTCAAATGCTTTTAATTTTTCTTCGATTTGATTTTTTTCAAGCTCTAACTCATCTATAGAAAGATCGGATTTATCTAAAAGATCTCTGATATCATTTTTAATTTGATCTAATTTCGTTTTTCTACTTTTTTCTTTCTCATCTATTCTACTAATTTTCTCTTCATTTATTTTTTTCACTTTATTATTATAGATTGGGGCTTTAGCTTCTTTTATTTTAAATTTTAAAAATTTGATATCCTCTTTTTTCAAGCTAAGTGTTTTTATAAAATTAAAGATCTCTTTTTCTTCATTTGGAATTGATTTGTCATTTGAATTAGCTTCGCACATCTTTTTCAACTTTTCGATTTTTAAAAGAGCTTGATCAATAAATTCTTTGGATTTTTGTCTCTCTTTTTTGTAGCTTTTTTCAGCTAATTTTACCTTGTCCCAACATTTAGATAACATCAATCTACAATTGGTAAAAGCCTCAGTATTTAGAGTTAATTTTTTTGCAAGATTTTGAAGGCTTTTAATTTCATCTTTTAAAACAAAAAACGAGACTTTTTTAAGATCAAAATTCTCAGAAAACTTATCTATTGAAACTAAGAACTCTTCACTAATAGAACCTATTAAATCTTTTCTTTTTGGAAAAATAATATCTCCAACATTAGAGAGTCTTTTTAAAAATTTATTTTTAGCACTTATTCTCATTTGAGTTTTGATAATTTCTTTTCTTAGAGAGTTTATTCTCGCTGCATATGTATTTAAAAGATCTAACTCTTTTTGAGTCTCAACATAAAAACTTTTCTTTGATAAAAGAGATCTTATCTTTTCATTGAAATCGATTGTTTTCATAGTTAGAAGAACTACTTCATACTTTTTTAAATCTTCTTCTAATGAATTTATTGCTAAATCAATTTGCTGCACTTCAAAATTAGTTTGCTCATTTGAAATATTTTTAAGTCTTTTAACTTCATTAGAAAGCTCTATATATTCCTTCCAAAAAAGCGCTCTAGAAGTTGCATTTATAGGAGCTTTAAATATTACTAAGCATCTGTTTTTTATATCCCAAAAAGTTTTAAAATCAGGTCTATTTTCTGTAGATATAGCCTTTTTCATCTCCTCTAAAGATAGCTTTATTTTATCTTCGTTAGAAGAGAGTAGATCTAATTTTTTTGTAAAATCTAGATCTTCTATTTGAGTCTCATTATTTTTTTTCAAAGACGAATTTTCATCCATAACACATTCCTTTTAAGAAAAAATATACTTTTTGAAAAGAAAGATAAAAGTTTATAAAAATAGATCTTTTTAAGTAAAACACTTTTCCAGATAATTTATATCACAAATTTAACTTTAAAATTGAATTTTACAAAAAGCAAGCAAAAACTTAAAAATATGAGAAGTTTTTAGATATTTTCATCTAATGTTTTATTTAAAAAGAACTTATATTTAGATTATTTCATTAGCTAACAGAGTTATCTGCATCTAAAGTATAGACAGATTCTAAAAGATTTTCCTCTAGCATTTTAGCAAAATCTTGATCTTCTGAAAAAAGAGCTAAAAGCTCTTTTAAATTCTTTTCTAAAATTGCATAATCTTGAATAGTTACAATCACGGATATTTCATCTCTTTTTTGTAATTCTAAAAGATATTTTCTATCATTTATATCTACGTATTTCAATATTTCAATTAAAAGCTCTTCTTGGTTATTTCTTGCAAAAGAATGAAAGAGAGTATTGCCCTCTTCATCTAATCTAGTCTCTAAAAGAGCTTTTCTATCATGCATTGGAGTTTTCTTGAGCAAAGTCAAAGCTACACAAATGTCATCTAAAAAAACCATTGTTGAATAGTAAAAAGGAGTTTTACCATATATATCTTTAGTATTCAGAAAATAGGCCATATCTTTTCCTGGAATAATCTGTAAAAGCTCTTCAAAAAGACACCGATATGCCTCTTTCTCTATAACCTCTTTTTGCATACTAAGTAGATAATGTAGAGGAGTTTTACCAAATGAGTCTTGCAGCAAGAATAGCTGTAATTTTTGATTTTCTTCAACTAAATCCAATTCACTAAAAATCATTCTAACCAAAGTAACATCGCCCATAAGAACAGCATAGTGCAAAAGTGATCTTCTCATATTATCACACTCAGATAGGATATCTATTATATCTTGTTTATATGTAACATCATCTTTTGAACAACTTTTCAATTTTTGAAATAGAGATAAAAGTTTATTAGACCTCTTGTGTAATTAAATTTCATAATTATAAATTCCTGCTATTAGATTAAATCTTAAACCAAATCTTTTTCTTCGATTTCTATATCGATCTGC
>SDBU01003907.1_pt1 | contig 18692 bp, 20 predicted proteins | sample 2277071 | NCBI WGS metagenome assembly SDBU01 (sample SAMN10397929, study PRJNA504765) | marine sediment metagenome | isolation source: marine sediment core GS08_GC12, 126 cmbsf | place: Arctic Ocean: Gakkel Ridge, Loki's castle | collected 2008 | reverse complement strand
TCGGGCACCCCCTTTCGATCCTGTCTCAGAAAGTCAGGTCGAGCGAAAGGGAGACTCTCTTCTTCAGGCGATTCAGGATCTATCACCACAACTCCTTGAGACAAGCGAGCTAAATCGAAGCTTTCCGGGTCGAGTGCAGCCGATCCACACAAGGCCGCCAACGCGACATGACAGTTGACTATCCTATAAACGGCAAGGGGGTTTGTCAAGCCCGGTTGGCGAGGCTCCCGACCATGGATGGCTTATCCTAGCCCCCAAGAGGCACAGCCTCACGGTGATGCCTATTGACTACCAGACAGCTGCGGCCAATTCCGCTCCAAGCTCCGCGAGGTTGTCCCGACCAACTTCGGAAAGCTCAACCTGCTCGCCCAATCCATATAGCGACAAGCGGGTCCCATCAGGTGCCTCCGATACCATCGAGCCATAGGTAGCCACCAACGACCGCAACGCCCCCACCGTTTCGGCGTCCAGCAGCACCTGAGAGGCGTGGGTGCGGTCAAGGTCCGCGCCAGCCAACTGCCAGGTGTCGTCCGGATAGTGATACACCTGGAAGAGAAGATTCCCTCGCATGCCCCACAGGTAGAGCAGTTGATCTCCGATCAATCTATCAGGTGGTTCAATGGCCACGAACCGATAGTCTCGTGACACGCGATAGGACACGATCATATCCTGGTACTGGACCTGAACGTGCCACCCGTCGCGGCTGCCCCCACACCCGTCGCGCGGAAACGCCCGGCAATCGTCGAAAGAAACTTCTTCCGTGGAGACTACAGGCGTATGGGGATAGAAACGCTGCACCAATCCCAGGCGCGCCTGAAGGTCGCCCGATGTCAGTTGCTCCACTGGCGAAGGGGGATTATTAGTCCACGGGATGGCAGTGGGTATCGGGGTCGGCGTGATGATGATTCGCTCCGGCGAGCGATACGCGAATCGAAACGCATCGGCCACGACATTGCCATCCAGATAGCTCTCAACGCTCACCCAGCCGTCCTGTTCCAGATAGTAGGTTCCCAGGCTGTTCCACCGGCCCGCGTTCTCCTGCAGATTCACATAGACCTGGTAGATGGCAACTTGCCCCGTCGTCGGATGGATCTGGATGAGGACACGTTGAGACTGGTCGTGATTGGGATCCCCGCACCACCAGGCGAAGATCTCGTACGCGCCAGTCAGTGGCAATTCTGGCCGCACGTGAGCGATGTTCCCGATCCCGCGCGGGGCCCAGGCACAATCCCCATTGTAGCTCTGTCCCCCATCGCCGATGAACCAGGCGCCCGTCGTAGAGAAAGCGGAGTCCTGGTTGTCCACAACGATCTCGATGTCCGGCACCTCAGCCACTGTCGGGGTAGCCGATGGCTCCGGGGACATCATCGTTGACGTTGGAGCCGGAGCGTCCGTGCTGGTAGGTGAAGCTGATATCACCGTAGGACTGGCTGGCATCCGTGTGGGAGCAACTGGGACTTCCTTAGGTTCTTCCGTTCCCTCAGACATGGCCGTGTAGGTGGGCGACGCGCTCACCGCTGGCGAAGGCGCCGTTTCCGTCCCTGTCAGTAAGGCCGACGGCGACCTCTCAGCGCCCCCGCATCCTGCGCTGGCCGCAACAATCAGGAATGAGCAAATGACAGCAACTCTACGGAACCTCAAAACACCCCCTCCAGACCTTCGTTAGATCCACTGGCGAAGAATCCCTCGAACTCCTCCCGCGTTTCCGTCATCCAGACCACAGATGCAGCGCACTCCATGGTGAAATCCAAATCCGAGGGTCGCATTTGTCGAATTATCAAATGGCTTCTTGCACTCTCAAACAGATACATCAAACCTCACTACATTCTCACTTTGTAGAATTGGAACCAACCCATAGCGCTCTGCCACCTCAACCAGCAATCTCTTTGACGTACCTGGAGGCAATTCTAGTTTCCTGTCTATTTCACCAAAGTGAAGAAGCTTGCCATTATGTATAAGAGCCTCACGCCTCCGATACCTAACACTATATGGGTCGAATCTCTCATGATCTGGCCACAGCAACCTCGTGTCAATCACCTCCATCAGTTCCTCATCTGAGTAATGCGCGTATGGGCCACTGTAAAGAGCTCTCTCAATCAGATCCACCTCTTTGACTTTCACATCCTTATACTTCGGAATTCTCTTGCTAATATTCGAGGCTCTAAATGACGAAATCTTTCCAAATCCGAATTGTTCAATGAGTGCTTCGAACAGCAGCTTCAGATCAATTGCTTTCCCCATTGAAAGTGCCTGCAGCCTATCCAGTGGAGAGGGAAGACTACTAATGTCAACCTCTGGTGCACATAGCGAATGTATCTTGCAGTCACCACTCCTTCCCTTGAACCAAGTAGCTCCCACCTCAAACCATAGCCAGGGCCTCTCAATGGAAACAGGCGTCACGATGACAATGACAGCTTGCGCGGTGTTCAGTTTACTTTCGATCTCCTCAAGCCAATCCTTTCCAGTCGCTATTGCTCCTGGAGAACTCGTACAGAAAACAGCAACCCCATTGGCAAAGACCTTTTCAATCTCTTGCTTGACTGCGTTTGCGAAATCCCCATCGGAAGCTGCGTGACTGATAAATACCCTCGGCTTTTCTATCTCGTGATTTGGCATAGTAGTCCTCCCCACACTCTAAATCGAGATGGACGGCGCCACCTACCTATGTAAAGAACATGCGTATCGAGGCCACTAGCAGAAAGCCCGCGAACACCTTCCGGAGCAATGTGCCATCTATATGGTTGGCTAACTGCGCCCCCAGAAGCGCACCCACCAGAAACAAGACGGCCATTATCGCGGCGGCGCGAATATCCACATACCCCTTGCGGTGGTACTCCATCACCGCCAGGATCCCCAAGGGAGGGATCAGCAACGCCAGGCTGGTGCCCTGGGCGCTGTGCTGATCGAAGCCAAACAGGTAAACCAGGCCCGAGACGATCAGTATTCCCCCACCGATGCCAAGCAGGCCGCTGAGACTGCCCGCGGCCAATCCCAACAATCCCAATCCCACCAAACCGAATGGCCCCATCGTCATCACGTGTCTCCTTCCTACCTTGAATTCAAGCCCGTCAGCGCACTCTCTTCACTCGGGTGATCCTCAGCAAAACGACCGTCCCCATCCTCGTATACTCCCATCTTCGATCATGACCAGAATATCCGACAGATCCCCGCAGAGTTCCACCGTAGCGGGAGGGCTCTCAGCGCCATCACCCCTGATATAAAAGGTGTGAATGCCCACTTCAGCGGCCGCCATATCACGCACCGCATCGTCGCCGCACATGAGGCACTGCTCCGGCGCACGCCCCACTTTGTCCAGGATCTCCCGGTAATACTGAGGGTATGGCTTCGTGAAATGCATGTTCTCCAGGCCCGTAATCAGCGCATAGGGAAAGCCGGCGACGTCCGCCCACTCGAGGCGCTGCTCTATGGCGGTCAAAGGGAAAACCGGATTGGTGGCGATGACCACCTGGAAGCCTCTGGAGAAAGCGGCGCTGACCACAGAGCGTGCCCTGGAATGGGGAAGTGTATAGCCTCGCAAGTGCTGGAAGTCGTTGGCGTAGAAATCGTCAAAGAGTGCCTGCAACTCCTGCCGAGGATAGGGGGCCCGGGGGAAGAAGCGGTCGGCGAAGACCTCCCAATTGGTACGAGAGGGGTCAGTGTCCTCGAAGGTCGCCTGGACTGACTCTCGAATCAGGTCCAGCAGAACCTCCGGCGGACCGATAGTTGCCAGCTTCTCACCCAGGGCCTGGAAGTAGCGAGGTATGAAATCATGCATATCGTTCACCAACAGGGTGTTGTCCAGATCGAAGAGCAAAGTGTCAACCATGGCGATTTCTCCCGTGGGCGGCAAAGCATCGCTGCCTCCAGCACAGTCTAGCAGAAGGCCCTCCGCGGATCAAGACATCTCACTTCCCTTCAGCACCGCAGCTTTGGTTTTTCAGAGGCTTTCAGGTATACTACCAGGCTGGCAAGTCCTTCGACACAAAGCGAATTCACCGAGGACGGGAAAGGTGCATGAAAATGGCCCGGAGCAGGCTGACCATTCCCCCTTTGAGCCGGTTGAAGGTGGCACTATTCGATGCCTTCGATACCCTCATCCTCCTCGACAAGGACGAGCTGCCCCGCTCCCTGGCAGTACGCTGCGGGTATATAGGGGTCGAGGTCTCGCCGGAGCAGATGATTGAGGTGTGGAAGAGGGTCAAACCTTTCGTGGCGCTCGCCAGCAAGGATCCCAAGCTGGCGGATTCCATGAGGGCGGGCCATCGCGAGTATTGGGAGGAGATCTTCACCTTCGTCCTGAGGGAAATAGGCGTCCAGGAAGATCCGAGGGATTGGGCGGGCCGCCTGTATGAATCTCCCGTGCCCTCCATCGGCCTGGATGTTCCGCCGGACGTTCCCTGGGGCCTATCCCGGCTGCGTGAGATGAACCTCACCATCGGGCTCATCACCAACACTCATGCCAAGATGTCCGAACTGGCCGCCGAGTTGGGCCTCGCACCTCTGCTGGACTTCATCGTAACCTCCACCGACGCCGGAGCGGAGAAGCCAGACCCAGCCATCTTCCGATTGGCGCTAGAGAGGGGTGAGGCGCAACCCAAAGAGGCCGTATACGTGGGAGACTCCTACGAGGTAGATGTGTTGGGCGGCGAAGCTGCCGGCATCCCGGGCATCCTCATCGATCGCGCCGGTAAGTTCCCGGATGCCGAGGGGCCACGGATCGAATCCCTCATGGAGCTTCCTGCCATGCTCCATGGAAGTGAAGACTAAGGGTAGGTGGCAGAATGCCCGTTGCCGTTTCCGTCCCACAGGCGGCCGACAAGGAATCCCCCCTCCTTGCCGAATATTACGATCTGGAGTACCAGGACTTCACGGAGGACCTGACGCTTTACCTGGGATTTGCGGAGCGATGCGGCTCGCCGATCCTCGAACTGGGCTGCGGCTCAGGGCGAATCCTCGCTTACCTTGCGGGGAAAGGATTCTACGTCACCGGCATCGACAAGTCCCCAGACATGTTGGCCCTAGCGAGAAAGAGAATAGAACGAGAGGGCACCGAGGGCCGCGTGCAACTCCTCCAAGGCGACATAGCCGACTTCGCCGCGGGGCAGAAGTTCCAGCTGGCATTTGCGGCGGTGAACACGTTTCTCCAGCTCACGGACCAGGAGAAGCAACTAGCCACCCTGCGATGCGTCCTCGATCATCTGGAGAAATCCGGAGTCCTGATCCTGGACGTATTCAACCCAGAGAGAGCTCTCTGGGAACAAGGGCCCATGCTCGAACGACAGTTCGAGGATCCGCTCACAGGGGATATCATCTTGAAACTGATATCCGGACAGGTCGACCGCACCCGTCAGCTACAGCACCTTACGCTTATGTATGATCATATAGACGAGCAAGGTAGAGTCAGCCGAACGGTCTCGCATCTAGCCTTGCGCTACATCTATCGCTACGAGATGGAGCTGCTCCTCGAGATATCAGGATTCCGAGTGGGGCAGGTTTATGGGTCCTACGACATGGACCCTCTGACCGACGCCAGCGATTCCATGATATTCGTAGCGTCGAAACAGGGATGAAATCCGCGGTGCCGGGCCTCGCTTAGAGTGGCCATGCCGGACTATTCGGGAGGTTGCATCACTTGAAAGTAGGAATACCTAGAGCGCTTCTGGCCTACCAATACCTGCCCATGTGGAAAGTCTTCCTTGAGACGCTGGGGGCCGAGGTAGTCGTCTCACCCCCCACCCAGAGAGATATGGTCAGGGAAGGGATCGCCAGGATGGTCACCGAGACCTGTCTGCCAGTAAAGATCTACTGCGGCCACGTTTACTATCTGCGAGATAAGGTGGACTGTATCTTCATCCCCGCCATCCGAAGCGTGGACAAGGGGGCATATAACTGCGGCAAGTTCCTGGGGCTCCCCGATTTGATGCGAGCCACCGTGGAGGACTGCCCCCCATTGATCGAGATCGACATCGACGTGAACAAGGGAAATCGCGCCTTCTATGAGGCCCTCTACGGTCTGGGGCGCCACTTCACCTGGAACCCGCTCAAGATCAAGGAGGCCAGCGAGCGCGCGTGGCATGCCCACCAGGAATACCTGGCGAGTATGAGAAACCGGCTGTTGACCCCCAGCCAGGCATACCCGCTCCTGTCGGGCAACGGCCAAGGTTCTTCCAAGCGCGTCCGAGCCCGCGACTCAAAAGCAGCGACTCCAGATACCGCCTTGACGGTAGCCGTCATCGGCCATCCCTACAACATCTACGACACCCATATCAATCACAACCTTCTGGAGCGCCTGCGAAACATGGGCATAAGAACCCTCACCTACGAGATGGTGCCTCCGGAGGGCATCAAGACGGGCATGCTCGATATCACCGACGAGCACTATTGGACCTACGAGGGCGAGGTCGTGGGCGCGGCTGGCTACTACTTCAATCGGGATGATGTGGACGGCGTGATATGCGTCATCGCTTTCGGATGCGGCCCGGACTCGGTCATGGGAGACATGGTACAGCGGTCGGCCAAACACCGAAAGAAACACTACATGAGCATCATCATCGACGAACACACGGGCGAGGCAGGATTGATCACCCGTCTGGAAGCCTTTGTAGACATGGTTCAACGACGTCGGAGACACAAAGAGAGGGCAACTAGGCGATGAGGCTGACTTTTCCCCATATAGGCACCGCCTATGTGGCCATATCGGCCATGCTCAAGAGGGTAGGCGTGGACTATGTCGTGCCTCCATTCTCGAGCCGCCGCACGCTCTCGCTGGGCGTACGATACTCGCCGGAGTTCGTGTGCTTGCCCTACAAACTTCTGATGGGCAATATCATCGAAGGCCTAGAGGCCGGGGCCGACACCGTGCTCATGATCGAAGGAGATGGCCTTTGCCGCCTGGGTAACTATGCAAGCGCCATGGAAAAGGCCTTGCGAGACCTAGGCTACGATTTCAAGATGATCACCACCCGTCTGTTCGAAGGGCGCATCTTCGGCATCCCCAAGCTTCTGAAGCGTATCTCCGGCGGCGCTCCCACCGCCCAGATCCTCTCTAGCATCCGGTTCGCCCTGAGCAAGATGAACGCTCTGGATACAGTGGAGATCGAGGTCCAGCGAGTCCGAGCCCGGGAGAGAGCCCCGGGGTCCGCGGATCAAACCTGGCGCCAGACCATCTCGGATATCGACGAGGCGGACACGGTTGACGGGGTCCACCGCGCCAGAGACGCCGCCCTGGCGAAACTGGCAGAAATCCCCCAGAATGGGAGCCTTGATCCTCTTCGGGTCGCGATCGTGGGAGAGATATTCGTGGTCCTGGATCCCTTTGTCAACATGGACGTGGAGAAGGAGCTGGGTCGACTGGGAGTGGAAGTGCACCGCACCATCCTGCTCAGCGACTGGACTCGATCCTCCCTGATCCTCGCCCCCTTCGGCTACTCCCAGCACAAGGAAGCCCACGAAGCGGCCATGCCTTATCTGAAACGGGATGTGGGGGGCGACGGCTGGGAGAGCGTCGGCGACACCGTGGTTCACGCCAATGAGGGGTTCGACGGCGTATTCCATCTCACACCCTTTACCTGTATGCCTGAGATAATCGCTCAAAACATCATGCCGAAGGTCATGCAAGACACTCAAATCCCCGTCCTCACCATCACCTGTGATGAGCAAATGGGCCGCCAGGGGGTGATCACCCGAGTGGAAGCATTTGTGGATCTAATGCGGCGTAAACGAGAGGAATCTCGGCGTCGCCTAGCCCGAATCGAGACGTAGGAGGTTGCAGTTTTGAAGGCATATTTGGGCGTTGACGTTGGATCGGTTACCACCAAGTTCGCCGTTTTAGATGAAGCTAACGAGGTCGTCGAGGCGATTTACATTCGGACACAAGGGCGTCCCATCAAGGTGGTGCAGGATGGGCTGAAAACCCTGAAAGAGCGGCTGCCCTCGGAAGTGGAAATCGTGGGGGTGGGGACCACCGGCAGCGCCCGCTACTTGACCGGGGTGGTGGTGGGGGCCGACATAGTCAAGAACGAGATCACAGCCCACGCCCTGGGAGCCTCGCACTTCGTCCCCGGGGTTCAGACCATCATCGAGATCGGGGGACAAGACTCCAAGATAATCATCCTCCGCCACGGCGTTGCCATCGATTTCGCCATGAACACCGTTTGCGCAGCGGGGACCGGCTCCTTCCTGGACCAGCAAGCCTCCAGGCTCAACATGCGGATTGAGGACTTCGGACCACAGGCTCTAAAATCGCAAAGCTCTGTGCGCATCGCTGGAAGATGCACCGTCTTCGCCGAATCCGACATGGTCCATAAGCAACAAATGGGGCACGCCGTCGAGGACATCCTCTACGGCCTATGCGAAGCCATGGCCCGAAACTATCTCAACAACATAGGCTTGGGCAAAGAGATCTTGTCGCCCGTCGTGTTCCAGGGAGGGGTTGCAGCCAATCAGGGGATGGTGAGGGCCTTCGAGGAAGCGCTGGGCACGGAGATCATCACCCCCCCACACTTCCTGATCCTGGGTGCCATCGGCGCCGCCCTGGTGGCTCGCGAGCATATGGAGTTGAACGGAGGCACCACCAAATTCAAGGGCTTCGAGGCCAGCGACATCCCATACAAAACCTCTTCTTTCGAGTGCGAGGGCTGCTCCAACCGGTGTGAGATCGTGCAGATATGCGTCAAGGAGGATGTGATGGCCCGGTGGGGCAGCCGCTGCGGAAAGTGGGAGACGTGAGCATGATAAGCGGGGTCAGCATCAAGAAACTCAGGGTCATTCCCGACGAGCGCGGTTACCTGATGGAGATACTGCGCTCTGACTGGGAAGAGTTCGAGAAATTCGGCCAGGTATACGTCACCGCCGTCTACCCAGGTGTGGTCAAGGGGTGGCACTTTCACAAGATACAGACGGATCACTTCGTTTGCGTGCACGGCATGGCCAAGGTAGTCCTCTACGATGGCAGAGAGGAATCGCCAACCAACGGCGAGGTCAACGAGTTTTTCCTGGGAAAGCTGAACCCCTCGCTGCTGAAGATTCCACCTGGCGTCATGCACGGGTTCAAGGGGATAGGCGAGGAAATGGCCCTCATTGTGAATGTGCCCACCGAGCTGTACAATTACGATCAACCTGACGAGTATCGGCTGCCTCCCCATACCGACCAGATTCCCTACGACTGGTCTCGCAAGGACGGCTAGGAAACGGCGATTGATATCTTGAGACGAAAGAAGGAGAAAACCATGGAAAAGAAGTTTCGTGCGTTGCGAATCATTGGGACCTTGTTCAAGATCTTGGCATGGATCACCCTAGTGCTCGGCGTTTTGGCCGCTTTGGGCGTCCTCATCAGCGGCATCATGGGCGGAGCGGCCCTGAACCCGGGGGGGAGGTACATGATAGGCGGCATGATGGGGGGACTGCTGGGAGGGATCGCAGGAGGGCTATTAACCCTGATCCTAAGCGTGATCTACTTCATGGCCCTCTACGCCTCGGGTGAATTCATCTACCTTGGGCTAGCGGTCGAGGAGAACACCCGCGAGACGACCACCTTGCTCCGGGAAGCGGCCGCCCGCCTAGAACGAGCCACGTCCTGATCGTCACCTAACTATGAGAACACCATAGGGAACTGGCGGTCGCCGGCTCCCGGGATTGGCCCCTTCAGCCTCCATAATATGGAGGCTGCCTTCGGCCTGCCCCACACGTTCCTGGCGAGAGCTGCCTCTGCGCGGCAATGTAGCCGCCAAGCCAATTTCAAAGCGCGGCAGATCGATCATTTTCCTTCGTCGCTCCCCATCAGGCCCGAGGGGGGACAGTGGACCGCCCCCCCTCTTTCCAGTTCCACCACTTGAGCAGCTCAGGGTCGTGGTCGTTCGCGGAAGCGTAGTAGACGGCGCAGCGAAACACGTAGAGCACGCATCGGTCCACCTGGCCGCCCTTCCGAGCGCACAGCCGAAGGTATAGCTCTTCCGGATCTTGCCCCCGAAGCTCCTCCGGGGACCCAAATCCCAGATCCCACAGAGCCCGAGCCAGAACCTTCCCCACACCGGGAATCTCCCGCAGGCGCCTCAGCGCGGCTTCCATGGAATCCCCGGCCACCTAAGCTTGCCCCAGTCCAAACTTGCGGTGAATGTTACGCACCGCCCGGTCGACATCTTCGCCGCTCGTAACGAAGGAGATATTGAACTCCGACGACCCCTGGGCTATGGAGATAACATTGATCCCATCGGAACCCAACGCCTCGAAGGTCCCGGCCGCCACGCCGGGCGTCCCTTTCATGCCCGCCCCCACCACCGCGATGATCGCCACGTCATCCTGCGACCAGATTCGATCGATATCCCCCCGGCTCATCTCCAAAGCGAACTCCTCCTCCAAAGCCCTTATCGCCTCGAGGGATTTCTCCTCTCGCACCACAAAACAGATGTTCTGCTCCGACGACGATTGAGAGATCATCAAGACATTCACACTAGCCCTGGCCGCCGCCGTGAAGACCTTAGCAGCGACCCCGGGCACGCCCATCATGCCTCGCCCCTCCACCGTGACCAGGCTCAGATGTCGAATGGCGGTGACGGCCTTGACCGCTCGCTCCCAGGCTTCCGAATCCCGAGAGATCAGGGTTCCCACATGGGAGGGCTCGAAGGTGTTTTTTATCCGGATGGGTATATCGACCTCCATGGCTGGCCCGATCGTCTTGGGGTGAACCACCTTGGCCCCGAAGTAGGAGAGCTCCGCCACCTCCTTATAAGACAGCTGCGGAATGGTTCTGGCGTCGGGCACCACCTTGGGATCCGCCGTCATGACGCCATCCACATCGGTCCAGATCCAGATCTCCCCCTCACCCAGACAGCTGCCCAGGATGGAGGCTGTGTAATCGCTCCCGCCGCGCCCCAGGGTTGTGATCACCCCTTGAGAGGTAGCACCGATGAAGCCGGTCACTACCGGCACTATTCCCCGCCACAGGAGAGGTAATAGAGTCTCCTCGACCTTCCTCTTGGTCTCCTTCAGAAGCGGTTCGGCATCCCCATGTCGGCCGTTGGTCACCACAACTCCCTGAGCTTCCACGGCCTGAGAATCGATCCCTCGATCCCTCAGGGTAGCCGCCAGCACGCGAGCGCTCAGGCACTCGCCCATGGAGGAAACCATATCGAGCGCTCGATCGGTCAGCTCCCCCAGAATGAAAATGCTCCGACAGAAGCTATCCAGATCGTCCAGGTGCGCCCGGATCTCCGTCTCCAGCTCGACCCGCAATTGCGGGTCGCGGATGACCTCCTCCACCGTCCGACGATGTCGATCCCACAGCTCGGCCCGGATCTGAGGGAATCTCGTATCGTCACCGGCCGCCGCCGTCCGAGACGCCTCGATCAAAGCGTTGGTAACCCCGCTCATGGCGGATACCACTGCCACCACCCGATGCCCCTCGGCCAAAGCACGCTGGATGATATCCGCCACCTCAGAAAGCCGCGTGGCATCCCCCACCGAGGTGCCCCCGAACTTCATCGTCAAGATCACGGCATCACCTGCTTTCGCCCCGGTCCAGATCCAGCGCATGTTCCACGGCGGAAAGATCCAGAGGGACGCCTATCAACCCTTCACCCACCTCTTTCACAGCGCGATCGGGATCCTTAAGCCCATGGCCAGTCAAAACACACACGAAGCGCTTGGACGGGTCGACCCGCCTCTGAGCCACCACTTTACGCAGTCCGGCCACCGAAGCCGCCGAAGCGGGCTCGCAGAAGACCCCCTCCCGATCGGCCACCATCCGATAGGCTTCGATTATCTCGGCATCGGTCACGGAATCTATCAGGCCTCCCGACTCGTCCCTCGCCGCCACCGCCCGCTGCCAGCTGGCAGGGTTGCCGATGCGGATCGCCGTGGCGATGGTCTGTGGGTCGGCCACCACCTCATTCCGCACGATCGGCGCCGCCCCCTCCGCCTGAAACCCCAGAAGGATGGGACGCCGCGTGGTCTGCTTCCTGGCGTGGTATCGCTTGAACCCCTCCCAGTAGGCGGTGATGTTGCCCGCGTTTCCCACTGGCAAAGCCAGGTAGTCGGGAGCATCCCCCAAGTCGTCGCAGATCTCGTAGGCGGCCGTCGTTTGTCCTTCGATGCGAAAGGGATTGATTGAGTTGACCAAAGTGATAGCATAGTTCTCGGTGACCTGACGGACGATGTCCAAAGCCTGATCGAAGTTGCCATCTATGGCCACCACCTTCGCCCCGTGAATCAGCGCCTGGGAGAGCTTCCCAAGCGCGATCTTGCCCTCAGGAATCACCACCATGGCCTGCAAGCCGGTTCTCGCCGCATAGGCGGCCGCGCTGGCGGATGTGTTTCCCGTCGAAGCGCAGATAACGGCCCGGCTTCCCTCCTCGACGGCCTTGGCAACCGCCATCACCATCCCCCGGTCCTTGAAGGATCCGGTGGGGTTCAATCCCTCATACTTCACCCACAACTCTCGGACCCCAATGGCCTCCCCCAATCGGGGCACCGGGATCAAGGGAGTATCTCCCTCATCGAGGGAGATCATCGGCGTCTTGTCGCCGATGGGAAGAAGGGAACGGTATCTGAACATCACTCCGCGTACCAAATCTTTCCTCCTAACGTCGCAGGGCTCCGGCTAGGCCATTCAGAACCACCTCGCCTACCCGCGATCTCTTGAGATCAATAGCCCTCTCGGGACACAGCTCGTGGCAGCAATAGCACCGAATGCAGGCACCCCAATCCATGCGAGCCGTCTTATCCTCGATGGTGATAGCCTGAACCGGGCAATTCTCAGCGCAGATCCCACAGCCGACGCACCGGCCGTTGGCCTGCGGGCTCACTACCAGCGTCCGCGTCATCAAGCGCAAGATGAATCCGGGGAGACTGGTGATCTCACGCCCCCCTATCGGCAGCCGAAAATCGGGAACTCGCAACTCCTCCCACTCCACCCCCAACAGCTGCAGATCCTCCAACCGCCCGCTGACCAAGCCTCGTCGCATAGCCGCCGCTAACGCAGGGACTTCCCTGGGATCTATTCCCAACATATGAGCCGCCGCCATATCCAGTGCTACGCTGTCAGAGCTCGCCATGATCACGTCCAGATGTCTGAGGTCGCCGGCCGACGGGCCGTCGCCCTCCATTCCCACCACGCCGTCTACGATCGAGAGCGCAGGTGGGGCGAACCGAAGGACGTCCAGCAACATCTCCGCAAAGCGCTCCTTGGTGAGAAGCTTGGCATGATAACCTGCCTTGGTCAACCCCGGCACGATGCCGAACATCACCTTTATAGCGCCGGTCAAGACCATGAACGCGTGAGTCTTCAACTTGGGCAGGGAGATGATCACGTCCGTGCTCAGAGCGAAATCAGCCACGTCCAGCGCCTTGAGCAGCCCCCCCTCAGGGAAGCTCAGCCGGGTCTCTCCCACATCGTAGTTGAGTTCCACATCCATCTCTTCGGCCAGTGAAAGCAACCCCGACTTCCGATAAACCCGCCGCAGCACCGAGGGACTGAAGGTCCCACCTGGGCTATCGCCGACCACAATATGACCACCCGCTCGGCGCACCAAGGGCACCAGAGCGCGCACCACGCTGGGGTGAGTGACTATTCCTTCACTCGGGTCGGAGGCTCGCAGTAAGTTGACCTTGAGAAGCACCCTCTGCCCTGGTTTGACGAACCGCTCCATGCCCCCCAACAGCCCGACCGCTTCCTCTACGGCGGCATCCACCCGCCCTTGATCGTAATCCCGGCAACGTACGATGGCGACAGGTCCACCACCCATATCTGTGACCTCCTCCATGACCCGAATCGATGAACATTGTAGCGCAGGCCATTCCTCGCTGCCAATACGTTTCCCTAAGTTGATGAAATTCCTACGCTTTCAAGTATCATGTCATAGAAAGCATAGATATCTTGTCCGGGGGCGGAGGACATGCTGTCCAGTCGCCAAAATCCAGGCGTGTGGAAAGCGGATTGGTATAGGAGGATCGAGGCTCGCTTCTAGCGATCCCAGAGGCTGGAAACCGTGGTAGTGATCGCCCCCGTGTCAGTGGCCGTCGGGGTTACCGTCGCCGTCTCGGCTGGCGTCGCCGTCGGCGCCTCTGTGGTGGGCGTGGACGTGGGAGTAGAGGTGGAAGTGGGTGTAGGTGTGGCGGTCGCCGCCGGTGTGGTGGGTGTCTGCGTGGCAGTCGCCGCCGGCGTGGTAGGCGTTGATGTAGTCGCCAAGGCCGTGGGCCAGGGCGTGACGGTTATTATGGGCGCTGGGGTGAAAGCAGTCAGGGTCGGCGTCAGGGTGTGCGTTCCCGGCGTTTGGGTAAGCGGGGGCCCCTCGGAAGCGGTCGGGCTCACCGGTGGTGAGGTGGGATAGGGCATCTGGGTCGGCGTGGGTTCCAGCGTACTGGTCGGGAGCCGAGCCCCGGCGGGCATCGTGACGGTAGGCAACATGGGCACAGGTGTTCCCTGAATGATCTCCACCGTGGGCGCGTAGAGCATCATGGTGGGTGGCGGCCAACGTTCCAGAAGGATGGGCCGGATCAACACGCTGGTGAAACCCAAACAATAGAGGAACATCGTGAATAAGCTTGCGATTAGGAGGATACCATACCAGGTTCGCCGGCTCTCAGAAAGCCCCTCGTACCAGACGGTGAATCGCCTCACCGCCTCCCGCATCCTCCACAGAGAATGTAAAGATCGTTGGCGCTCCCAGCCAAAAGGCGAGGGCTCACAGGGAGTCCAAGGTTCGCTGTATAGCTTCCCTGGTGGCGTGCAGGTAATCCAACTCGAGGATATCCTGCCAGATCTCGCCCTCTCTGACCTCACCCTCCATGCAGCGATCTGCTAGACCCCGCGACATGAGATCGTCATACTCCTGCGTGAGGCTCAGTATCCGGTCTTCCAGATGGTCCAGGCGACGCAAGAGATACAACCGGAGGCTCTGGCGCCCCATGCGCTCCATATCGTTCTCAGGCGCATATAGCAAAGGATAATAGACGGGGGTCACCCCCCGGATCGCTCTCCCCATGCTATGCTCGACCTCCCGACGGCAATTCAGTGAGCGCCATGATAGCACTGCCTCCTGGCGTTGTCAAATCCCAGGGTTATGAAAGCGAACCCCAATCAGGGTACCCTCACCCTCACCGGCACCCGCAAGGTTCGGCTGAGTCCCTTTTCCTTGAACCACGAGACCCACTCCTGCACCAGATCCCACTCCAGAACGTAATCTCCCTGCTCTTCCGGCGTGTGTAGGGAAGCGACCACTTCCAAGCGCTCGCCGGGAGCGATAACGTGAGTGAAATAGGTTCGATTGCCATCCCTCTTCAGCAGACGCCCATCGGGTGCCCACCAATGATAGCTCAAGAAAACCGGATACTTTCCCTCGGAAGACCACCCCTGGGATCCAGCGTTCTCCAGAGTGACCCTCACCCTGTAAAGTCGATCCGTCTCCAGGGCGTCAGGTCCCCGATAACCATGAAACTTGACGCGATAGAAATTGGATCGATAGTCCTCCACCTGTGCACGCAATTTCTCTCGATCCGATCCATCGGCACCTCGCTCCAGAAGGAGCGCCCCATCCCGAAAAAGGATCGCGCCCCAATCCTCATCACTGAGCAACCGATCCACCTCCTGGTAGAACGCGTGGATCTCCAACGGAGCCATCTCCGACGACGCGTTCAAATCCAACGCGATGAACCAGGCATCTTCCACAAACGGGAAAAGATAGATCCGCTGGCGCTGAGAGAGATGGGGGAACAGATCGCTTTGCGCCGACACCACAGCACCTCCCGGGATCTCGTCCACCATGGCTTCCAGAGCTTCCTCATGCGAAGTCAGGTGTCGAAAGGCCAGCGGATCAAAGCGCCGCCCTGGAGGGAAAGGGCTGTAGGCGAAATCCACCAGAAAGCCGAATAACACCAGCCAGACGGCGATGGCCCCCATCCAAGCTCTGCGGTTCCGAACCGATCCGTCCAACCAGCGCAATCCCACGACGCTCGAGAAGAACAAAACGGGGACCAATGGAGCCATGTAGTGGGCTTCGATGGAGCCTTGGTAAGGAGAAGCCGAGAGCAGGTTCACGGCCAGGGTAGGGAGGGCGATGGCCAGCGCGGCAGGAGACAACACCGAGAGGAATCCCAGAGGCAGAAACAGGAATATAATCGCCTCGAACTTGCCTGGCGTCAGCGCCGTGGCCAGGGCTCGGCTCGGATCTCGGAGAAGCCCCAGGATCACCTCGCCCGCGCTGGTCCCCAGATGCCCATATCGTTCCAGCAATAGTTGGCGGCTTCCGGCGTCGTGATATATCTTCCCGAGGTAAGGCACTACCAAGCCCACGTCGATGGCCAGCCAAGCCAGAGCGATGGCTATCGTGATGACGCCGTGCCGCTTGGGCCTAATCGTCACCAGCGCGTACAGCCCCAACAGCAGTACCAGCGGCATCAGGTCGATACGGCAGGAGAGCGCCAGCAGGCTTCCCAGGTGATAGCAAGCCCAACGCCGACGCACAAGCCCCCAGAAAGCCAACAGCAGAAAGGGCACGCTCAAGGTCAGTGTGTGGAATTCGGCCATGATGGCGTAATGCAAAGGCAGGAACAGATAGTAAGCCATCGCCATGGCCAGGGCCGCACCGCTTCCCAGTCTCGCCCGGCCAAGATCGTATACCAACCAGCCACCTGCCGCCGCCAACAGAACCTGAAGGCCCAGCAGCAGGCGAGGATCGGGGAGCAACCAGTAGAGAGCCGAGATGGGTATGAGGATCACCTCCATCTTCCCGCCGGCCAATCGACTGATGGTCTGCGGATGAGCATCCAGCGGGAGGGCGAGCTCGGTCATCTCCAGAATGCGGCCTTGGCTGGTATTCCATACCGCCTGGTCCAAAGTGCCCATGTCCAGGGCATGGGTTCGAAAACTATCGTGCCGTCCGATGGCGAGGAAAGCGAAGCAAGCCAGGTAGATAAGCGCCGCCACCGCCAAGACAGGCATCTCCCAGCGGCCGGTTTCGTCCCAGCCGCGCCACCGAGCTAGCGCGCGACCCGATGGCAGGGAGATCGCCAGGCTGACCGTCAACGCAGCAACGAAAGGCCAGGGAAGAGCCTGGCGGAAGGGATGAAGAGGCTTCCACAGGAACGGCAGGATCACCAGAGACGGGAGGAAGGCCCACCCTGCCCTCCGCAGGGCAAGAGGCCACGACCCGCCTTCGTTGCGCGCCTCCCCCGAAGCGGCGAGCGCCCAGAGGCCCAAGACGATGGCGATTGCGCCCACACAATACCAACGCAGCTGTACCAGATGAGGAAACCAGACTCCAGGGAGGCGAAGATCGAAAAGGCCAGTTCCAAGCGCGATTCCCCCCAGTAGGACGATGGCCGTCGAGAGGGCATCAAGCGTCCATCCCCATACTTTGGGAGTCGTCTTCAACGCCTATCCTACCACTTCAGAGAAAAGTCGCAGGAGATTCCCGCCCATGATGTGACCGACGTCCGCATCCGAAAACCCCCGAAGGGACAGGGCATCGACCAGCCGTGACAATTTGGAGACGTCCTCGATCCCCTGCACCCGCTCTTCCAACCGTACCCCATCGAAATCGGACCCGATTCCCACGTGCTCGATCCCCATCACAGCCACCATGTGCTCGATGTGATCGACCAGTCGATCCAGAGTCGGCGAATGAGTATCCACGAAGGGACCGACGAAAGTAGCGCAGACCACCGCCCCGGCATCAGCCAGGCGGTGGAACTGATGGTCCGTCAGATTGCGGTGGTGATCGCAAAGGGTGCTAGCGTTGGCGTGGGAATCCACCACCGGATCCTCGCTGATCTCCAGAACGTCCTCGATTCCATGAGGAGCCAGGTGTGCCACATCACAGACCACTCCAAGCCGATTCATCTCCCGCACACAGCTCACGCCGAACTCCGTCAGCCCTCCGCCGGTCCTGAGCTCCCCCACGCCGTCAGCGATCTGGTTTCTGCGATTCCAGGTCAGACCCACCATCCTGACCCCCAAACGGTAGAAGGTTCGCAGGGCCGCCAAGTCCCCTTCCAGGGCCTCCCCCCCTTCCAGAGCCAAGATGGCGGCCACCTTGCCTTCCGCCGCGATTCTCCTGACATCGGCGGCGCGAGTCGCCAGTTTGAGAACCTCGGCACCCTCCTCCAATCCCCCCAGGATCACATCAAGGATTCCAAGCGCGTGGCGCAAGGCCTCCCCCGGCAGATGCGCGTCATCCACCCATATCGCGAACGTCTGCGCGCCCACTCCCGCCTCTTCAAGGCGGGGCACATCCAACTGTCCGGATGGGTTGGGTGCCTCCAAAGGCAGCCTCCCCGACGCGGGAACCTGGTCTGGTCCATCCAGGAGAGGACGCTCCTGTCCCAAAAAAGCCGGATGGGTCAAAGTGTCGCAATGGGCGTCAAATATAATGAGATTCTCCACGATAATCGGCTCCTCCTAAGTCAGATGCGGGCGACCCGAAACGAGATCAGCCTCACTCATGAACTGCCTTAAGCACCCGTAGCGCCCGCAAGGTTACCCATTTACTGGGTGACCCTTGTCGCTCGACGTCAGCCCACAGCTTTCCGTTGTAAGCGTATCGATTCCTCCAGCGGCCCCGCGCGTCTTGCTTTCTCAGCAACCACTCGACCGCCGGGCCCAGCCTTCCGTCGCGATGCCAGCCCAGCTCGGCCAGAACCTCCAGGTTCTGCAGCACGTCGGCCACATAGCCCAATGGGAAGCCAAGCTTGAACCAAAG
>SDBU01003906.1_pt1 | contig 18693 bp, 25 predicted proteins | sample 2277071 | NCBI WGS metagenome assembly SDBU01 (sample SAMN10397929, study PRJNA504765) | marine sediment metagenome | isolation source: marine sediment core GS08_GC12, 126 cmbsf | place: Arctic Ocean: Gakkel Ridge, Loki's castle | collected 2008 | reverse complement strand
ACCCGCGCCGCCGAGTTACTCACAGCCGAGCCTCGCCGAGCTCCTGCGGGCTGCTCGGCTCGGCTATGACTAACCTCGGGGGTGGTATCAGGGCGGCCAGCGTTTCGACGGACAACACGACCACGAGCGCACGGCCCGGCTACCCCCCAACGGGCACTTGTCCGCAGGCAGAGTCACGCCGATGTCCGCTGATCGTGGGGACCGTGCCTACTCCGTTGAGGCTCAAACGCCTTTGGCCGGTCCTTGTTCTCCCTGATGGTTGTCCTCTCGTCCCGGTCCTGATGGCTGCATAGCTCGCTCCAGTGGCGCTGGCACAGCCTGGTACCCAAGTATGTGAGCGTGCACTCGCGGCGGCAGCGTGGCCGCTCGCAGAGATCGTCGTCGCGCCCTTCACGCCCCGACCGCCCTGCGACGAGGAAACGCGACACTCCGCGAAGGGTCGGCTCGGTTACCCCTGGCGGCTCGGATCGAGTGGCGCACCTTTAAAGCACGCTCTAAGACGCCGGGACACGGCGCCGACGGGCCGTAACCCATTGACAGAAGGCCCTTTGCGCAGGTATACCGTTGGAGTGCTATCTGGAAGCAAAGCCAGAAAGCGGGTGTATCGGGAGACCGTATCAATGGAAGCCAGCTGCGCTCAGTCGCGCGTCATCTTGAACGGAGGCATTGACGCTGGAAATGGGAACCCCAACAGCGTTCGTTTCCTATTCTTGGGATACTGACGAACACAAAGCATGGGTCCGGGGTCTCGCCACACGGCTGCGCACTGACGGTGTTGACATCACGCTCGACCAATGGCATGCGATACCCGGCGATCAACTTCCGCAGTTTATGGAAACGGCGGTTCGAGAGAACGATTATGTCATCATTGTATGCACTCCCCGATACCGCGAGCGATCCAACGCTCGCACGGGTGGCGTCGGCTACGAGGGGGACATTATCACCGCGGAAGTAACATCCTCTCGGAATCATCGAAAGTTCATTCCGGTATTGCGACTTGGTGATTGGGCTTCTGCTGCGCCGTCATGGCTCAAGGGCAAATACTACATTGATCTGACTGGCATGCCGTACTCTGAGGAGGGCTACTCCGATCTTCTCACAACAATACACGGTACGCGCCCCGTCGCCCCGCCCGTTGGCAACCCACCACGGAGCCGTTCAGCGGCACCTGCTCGACATACGTCTCCCACAGCCGCCGAGCCAACAACAGCAATCAAGATTGCAGGCGTTATTATTGACGAAGTATCCACACCAAAAATCGACGGCACGCGCGGGAGTGCCCTGTACACGGTACCTTTCCGGCTTTCGCGGCGTCCATCCAGCAAGTGGGCAGAGGTATTCATCCGCACATGGAACCACCCGCCGAGATTCACAACCTCCCACCGTCCCGGTATCGCACGTGTAATCGGGGACCGGGTCATTCTTGATGGCACCACTATCGAAGAAGTGCAAGAGAGTCACCGTGATACGCTGGTCCTCGTCGTCAAAAAAGTAAACGAACTGATCGTGGACTCTGAAGCCGTGAATCAGCGGCAAGCCGAAGCGGAGACCGCTCGGATCTCCGAGCACAAGCACAAGGTTAGCGATGTCGCCGATGGAATTAGTTTCGACTAGACCCAGCGCACACGACACAAGGCGATGCACCCGATCCCGCCTGCCGTTGCGCGCTGCGGACGTCGTTGGCTTCGGCGACGGTTTCCGGCGTGCAGCCGTTTACTCCGTTGGCCCACCGGCCGGGTGATCTTGGCCGTTAGGTGGGAAACGCAAGAGCATGAGAAGCGTGTGGAAGCAGGAGATCAGCCCGCACGAGCCGCTCTGGAGGTACTTCAAGACTGAGCGGTTCCTCGCGCTGCTGGACTCATCTGCTCTTCATTTCGCATCGGCGAGGCAATTCGACGACCGGTTCGAAGGTGCGGTAGCAGTTCAGTCTGCCGACCTCCCAATCGATCCGCGTTACGCTGAGCCGGAGCCTTTGGAATCCGCGTACGAAGAACTCAGAAGGCTCACAAAGCTGAGTTGCTGGCACAGGGCGGACTATGAGAGCGACGCAATGTGGAAGCTCTACGCGAGCCTTAGCAAAGGCGTCGCGATTCGCACCACCGTGGAGCGTCTCGGTACGGCGGTGCGCCCGTTTCGCCTAGCCCCGGAGTATTCCGAGGAAGAACCTACCTGGGGCAAGGTACGCTACGTAAACCTCTTGCGTGAACGCCTCAACGCAAGCATGCTCGAGCGCTTCTTCTACAAACACCAGGCGTTTGCGTGGGAACGCGAATTTAGAGTGGCCATATCCCTGCGCACGGCCGAGGAGTTCGGAGTTCCAGTACCGGTGGACGGGATCCACGTACCAATTGACTCGAGGTGTCTCGTGGAGTCGATCTACCTTGGCCCAGCCCTTGTAGATTCTGATCACAGTCGGATCCGTGCTGCGGTCGAGCGAGTTGGGCTCTCGTCACGGCTGGTGGTCTCCAGCCTCCTTGGGCGACCAAGGTACATCTAGGCTTCGCGCCACCAGAACGAGGCGTGTCTCGGCCTGCCGAGGCGGATTTCCCCCGTCGTCATGGCGAAACGCGCCGTGTCGGTGCGGCGGCGCTGACCGTCTGCACGTCTGCGCAGATTGAGTTCGGAAAGCAAGCGAACCACCGCGCGTGGACTGGTGCCCTTCCTCCGGCGGCTGGCCGCTCCGCCTCACACGGCCACCGCGTCTAAGTTTCCGGCGAGCGCTAGCCTGGCCAGAACAATTCGCAGAGACTTCTCGCGCAACAGACGCCACTGGGCCGTTCCCGGCAGGGGCCGATCACGCGTGCCACCAAGCGACTCGAACACCTCCACCAGGAAGCCGGCTCCGCAAAGATGGTCGCCCCGGTGCATCGGGTCGTCGCCATGCAACACGGAGCAGCCTCCGTGCTGTATGCACGCCACCGACGCCACGGCCTCGAATACGGCCTGGCACACCAAATCCCGGTCGCCCCGATGGCCGAGGCGCTCCAATACATCCCACACCGACAGTTTTCCGGACGACATATGGTGTCCTCGTCATCCCAGGGCGAGGCACACCGTCGCGGCTAAGATCACAATCCGCGTCTCTCGGTGCATCAGGATTCCTCGAACCGACGGCGCGCGTGGCCCCACGTAGCCTGTTGTATGGGGTGGGTATGCCCGCCTACGGAAGGAATCTCCCTGGGGACGGATCGGTCGGCGTCCGCCTGATGTGGATAGCCGGAAAGGTGTCCGCGACGGCCGGGCACCCACCGAAAAGGAGCCGTCCGAAGATTGTGCCATTGGGAGGCTCTGTTACTTGGCTACGGAGCTACCTCAGTGGTCCAACAGCGCCTTTGTTTCTTGGGAAAGGCGGGGGCCTGCGCCGGCCGCGACCACCATCTGGAGATGGCCCACACGAGCCAAAGCCGGGGATTCCTCAGGGGGCATCCAGCGGATTGTCCCTGGCAAGCGCGGTTGCCCATCTTTCTCAGCATTGCGATCTGAGCCTTCGCAAAAAGGCATGGCCACCCAATCTTTTTCTCACGGGTCGAAAATCGGCGCCGCTATAATATGTAGAAGCAGCCGAAAGGCTGCTCCGCCGGCGGGCGGGACCCAACAAACAATGTCGAACACCCGCCGGCCAATGCCAACCTATTGGGGTGTGGTCATCTCCGCCGCCGTCTTGGTACGTAGCGGCGGCGGGGTGCCTTCCCCGAACCATGCCCACCATGCCCACCACGACCACCATGCTTGGCTTGGCCCACCGCGACGGGCTTGCAGGGGCGCGAATTTCTCCGGGATCAGAAACGGAGAGACCGGTTGCGGCTCGCTAGCCGGGACAGCAAAATAGCGGCGGGCGGCCCCTGGCCCAAGCGCGCGATAGACGAAGTGGAGGAATTGCGTTGAAACCCCGCCCCGGCATAGCAGAATCGCGGCCGGGGAACCAGGCGCCGGGCAGGTACTAGATCCTGCATTGCAACCTACGTCCTGGTCGTACGGCACCGCCCGAAAGGGTGCAACCGCAACGGCTCGTGAACCGTGAGAGAGCGGGGGATGGGCAAGGGGGTCCGGGTCTGGCACCGGCGCCGCGCTATACAAATACCGGGTGGGTTAGGTGGCCCCCCAACACCTCCTCGGCTGTCCACTAGAAGCCTCGCGGCTCTAACAGTACAGCGCAAAGTAAGCTCAAGCGATCAGGGGGCGTGGATCGATAACTTCTGTCAGGACAAGGGTTTGGAATCCTGGCAGGAGCAAGAACATGGATGTCAGTCAGATTCGCAAGGTGGGGCGGGCTTTGCCGCGGTTTTTGGATGAGTTTGGCGATTGCTTCGGGCGGTGTGATACCCGGCGGTATTTGAGGATTTACGTGGACGGGCAGATGTCCGAGTTGCATCGCAAGAGCGTCGAGCCGATCGCGTTACGGGCCCAGGTGCCGCCGAGATCGCTGCAGGCCTTTCTGGGGCTGTTGGAGTGGGACGAGGATCGGCTGGTGGATCGGCTGCAACGGCATGTTGCTCGAGATCATGCCCATCCCTGGGCCATCGGGGTGGTCGACGAGACGGGCTGTGGCAAGGACGGCCGTCACACGGCGTGCGTTCAGCGTCAGTGGTGCGGGTCGCTGGGCAAGATGGAGAATTGCGTGGTTAGTGTTCACACCGGCTACGCCGTGGGGAACTTCCATTGCGTTCTGGACAGTGATCTGTTCGTTTCGGAGGACTGGGCTGACGATCCGGTCCGGCGCAAAGAAGTGGGCATGCCCGACGACGTGGCCCACCGTTCCAAGCCCGAGATCGCATTGGAACAGATCCAGCGCGCGTTGGGCAACGGGATTCGGGTGGCCGCCTGGACCTTTGATGAGCTTTATGGTGCCAGTTACGAGTTTCTCGACGGCCTGGATCGACAGGGCCAGACGTATGTGGCAGAAGTGCCGTGTACGTTTTGCGGCTGGGCCAAGGAGCCGGCCGTTCGGATTCGACCCACGCCGCAGGAGATGCGTAGAAAGGGCAAGAAACGCCGGTTTCCCCGGCTCTCGGCGACGGCAGCGCCGGTCAGCGAAGTGCGGAACCTGCTGAATCACTCTCCGGCGTTTGCGGGGCAGGCCTGGACCCCCATCCATATCAAGAACGGCGAGAAAGGGGCCATCGTCCGCGAGGTCAAGGCGGTCCGGTTCTTCATGCGGCGTGACGGTCTGCCCACGCGCGCGCACTGGTTGATCGTCACGCGCGATCTACACCGTGGTGAACTGAAGTTCTTCGTCTCCAACGCGTCGGCCGGTGTTCCGTTGGAATGGCTGCTGTATGTGGCCTATTCCCGCTGGCCTATCGAACAATGCTTTCGGGAAGAAAAGGACGAACTGGGTTTCGATCACTTCGAGGTCCGGAGTTGGCAGTCCATCCATCGCCATATGTATCTGTCACAAGTGAGTCATCTGTTTGTGAACAAGATGCGTCAACAACTGGCGGCTGACGAGTCTGCCGCGGACCGTGTCGCTCCAGTCGGTGCGGATGATTTTTCCCCCTGGAACCGAGGAGCCGCCGCGGTATCCGCCCGCGAGCTTGACCGTCGATCAGGTCCGCTACGCGCTTTCACAGTGGTTTCTGAGCCTCCGCTATGGCCGACGCGCTCGTCGCCTGCTACTCGAAGACGCCGCCGCGCTGATCGCCTATCACCGTCGCCACAACACCGAAGCCAAGCTCTGCCACACGCGAACCATGCGACAAACTCTGTTGAAATCAGGAATCGACGTCGACCGAATCAGGTCGTGTCTGGAGAGTAACTTTGCGCTGTACTGCTAAGGCCCCAAGGGTTTGGTGGTGAAAGGGAAGGTTGCGCGCAGGTGGCCACCCAGCCAGGTCCCGGTCGCCCCGATGGCCGAGGCGCTCCAGCACATCCCACACCGATAGTCTCCCTGACGACATGTCGCCCCTTTCCCGATGGCGGCCCCGTCAGCATAGGGCGAGGCACACCGCCGCATGGAAAACTCGAAAGACGCGTGAGCGTCCGGCTGTCTCCCGAAATACCGATGAGCGCGGGTCCCCGACCCGTGCAACACGATGGCAGCACTGGCGCCGCGCTCCCGAAAGGGAGCGTCGGCCAGGTGCTACATCGTGACCCCTTGGCGGGGGTTGGGGAGTGGCCTTGGTTTCGCGCTCCTCTTGTTTGGGAGAACATCTGATCATCCACCTGCCCATCGCACACACGCTCAGCCAAGACCTCCGAGCCAACTTTGAGGGGCTGTCTGCCACCGGGTGCCCACCGGCATCTCCGGCAACGTCTGAGCAGCGCCGGGATGGAGGACCTGGCTGCCGGGCGCGTGGCACTGATCTGCCTGCCCTGAGCACAGCCGAAGGGTCCGCAGTGCTCTGGGCGGAACCTTCGCCTCGCGAACGCACTGCTCAAGAGCAGTGGCGCCCGGCCTCTCAACGCTTGACGCTCCATCGTTTCACGATAGAATCCGCGATTTCTCGCGGCTTCATCTCGCTGACATCCAAATACCCGTCAATGCGCAGAAGACCATCTAAGGGTTTGTCGTCCAACCGGAGATACATCACATCTTCGTCAGGACGTGAACGGTTCGCAACTAGTTCGCGGATTGCTCGCCACTCGACGCCGCACCAATCCTTCTCCTGGTACTCACCACTGACGAAAGCCACGATCAAGTCGGAATCATCTTTGTAGATGCCTTGAAGGCGAAGATCCAGATTCGGGCAGGCCAGTTCGGCTTTATGAAACTCATCGTAGAACACTCGGGTCTCACCAAGTGCGCTGCTCAGCGCCTGCGCTACTTTGCGAACAAGCTCCCTGTGTTCTCCGGGAAACGAAAGCGCGACGGCAAACCGGCGTTTCATCTCTACCTCAGGAGTGTGATCGCGGGGACTTTCAGGTTGATCGATCTCGGGAGTGCTCGGCGCCTGTTGTGATGGTGGACTGAGTTCCGTAAGCAGGTGGCCGGCGGCATCGAATGAGGCGGCGGCGGCGTTTTTCATCTCGCTCATGAATGCATCGGGCAAGCGCTTGAGCCAGTTCTCCGGGATTGGACCGAGCGGTGCAAAACCGGATGCCGCCAGGGCGCGCAACTGGTCGATGTCGTAGGGCACGAATGCTGTAGGGTTTTCTGCGGGCAGCCACAGCCTGCGTTCTGCCGTCAAGAAGGGATGTCGATCCGCCCATGCGATTTCGAAGAGAACCGCCCACCACAGGTCACTAGGCGTGCTGAATCGCCACCCTCGGAGGACCGAGAGCGATGGGAGGTTCTTCATTCTGGCGATTAGCCGGCCAGCCCGTTCCGCCACGTTGCTCAGCTTCTGATAGTCTGCAACATCTCCAAGAAAAGCCACCGTGCGGAACGCTGGCATGACCACATCGAACGCCTCGCCAGCGGAGTTCGTAATCGGCAAGCCTTTCACATCGACGATCGGATCATCGCGAAATAGTGGATTGCCGCTTCCATCGATGCGCTGAAGAGACTCGCGATGACCTGCACCTTGAAAAGCGGTTGGCTGCTGGTGGGCGAGAGGGATTCCGATGACGCCTTCCGCTTCGGCGTTTGTCGCTCTATGAACCAGTTGTACCTCGATTGGCTGGCACTGCCAGCGCACACGGTCAAAGTCAGATTGTATCTGCTCAAGGAAATGTATCACTTGTTCCGTTTGCACTTCGCGAATCCTGGTTCCCCCGTGACCGCTACATCTTCTTCATGTGCAGCTCATCGAGAATCTCCCGCACCGTGTGCGGCGGGTGGGATGTCCCACGCTGGCGTGGCATCGGTCACGCCTCGTAAGATACCACGCTCACGGCAGACGATCCACTCCGAGTCGATAGCCGCTAACATGCTGGCGTCGAACCGGCTGCAGCACTCGGCAGCGGGTCTCCCACTGACGGCAGCGGATCGGTCCAGGGGGTCCGCCGCCCCTCCCCGGAAGTCCGGGACTCGTCCCCGCGCGTCCCGCACTCCTCCCCGGACCTCCCGCATTCTTCCCCGGGGTTCCGGGAGTCTTCCCCCGAAGCCCGGCGACGGCTGCCGAACGGCCCGGAATATCGCCCCCTCAGCCGTAGGGGCCGTCAAACGCCCGCTTTACGGGGCCTGCCGGGACGGCTATCATGGCGGCGCAGTGAAAGCGCCCCGGGAGCAGTGGCGCGCCGGGGCCACCGCCGACCGGCCCGAGCGAATTGAGCTTCCTGTCTGTCGACACGGGCATGCCGTACGTGGCGGACTACTCCGGCGAAGACGGCGCCAAGATGGCCCACTACATGCTCCGCTGGGTCGCCACCACCGGCGAAAAGGGCCCGTGGAGCGAGACCGCCAGCGCCACGATTGGGGCGTGAGGCACGGCGGTGCGTCGGGGACGCACCCTAAGAACTGAACGCTTCGTGACTGCTGATAGTGAGGCGGCCGATGGCAGGGCGTCACGCGGCGGGTCGCTGTGCGAGTCCCAGAACGGCGTACGGCTTGAAGCTCAGCTTTCCACCCGCCAACCGGGTCTGAAGACAAACGGTCGGAGATTCGTCGCTCTTGGCACGTTCGTGTTGGCGGCGATACGAGATGAGTCCATGTTGAGTATTGTAGAACTAAGAGAGGGGACATGGTCACCGATGCTTGCCGTGTCACCGCGCGAGTATCTCGCGCGCCGATCGCGCGATGAGATCCAAAAACGGAATGCCGCTGCTGTATCGATAGCCAAATCCGGTGGGCTGCGCCAGGTTTACACCGACACCACGATTAGAACGGATGTCTCGGATACGCTCATGTACAGGAGATTCCTGGAACAGAACGGAGCGACACGCACCCAAGCCGACGCGGAAATCGCCCGGTTCCCTATGGAGCAGGACTTCAAGGAACTGATCGACGCCATGGATTTGACGTCGGCACAGTGTCTCCAGAATACGGGGGAGCATCGCGAGAGGCTGGCATCAGTACCGGTTGGCGCGTGCCCCAATCCGTATCTAAACGCTGGGGCCGGACCGGTAATACCCGGCACCGGTGACATTGCCTTGCTGAACTTTGGACTTCATTTCCTAGCAAGATGGTATCCGAGCGTGATTGTTGCGAGGGGCTGTGAACCAACGCAGTTGGAAGGCGAAACGGTCCTAGTGCTCCGTCAAGTTTTGATGTTAGGGTACAGTGAGGCCAATTTGATGCGAGCGTCATCGATCGTGAACTGCCAGTCGACACCTCGTTGTTTCTCGTTGGTGGCGGCGGACCATGCTTCGGTTTCTGCGCGAAGCAACTCGATGTCCTCGATACGACGTCCTTTCAAACATTGACGCGTCATGCAGCTCAATTCGTTCTCCGCGATGTTCAACCAACTGCCATGTTTGGGTGTGAAGCGGAATTCAAGACGGCGGACAATCGCCCGGGCTTCTTCGGGCGGGAATGCGTCGTAAAAGGCACCCATCGTATGGGTATTCAGGTTGTCGCAGACCAGGATGACTTTCTCGGCATTCGCATATCGAGTCTGGAGCAGTTCCTTCATCTCCACAGCCCAGTCGACTTTGGTTCGCTGCGGACGAACGCGAACCTGTCGCCATCCCGACAGTGGCTCGGCGAACATGAAAATACTGGCGGTCCCGGCGCGTTCGTATTCGTAGTCGACGCGGCGCGGGTGGTTCGTCGATGCCGGGATGGGAACCCGGGTTTCCTTCAGCAGCTGGACCGGCTGCTCGTCCATACAAAGCACGGGAAATCGTTTGTCGTAAGGCTGAGCGTACGTGTCCAGCACGTCCTCCATACAGGCGGCGAACGCACTGTTGGCTTCCGGCGGAATCACCCAGTATTGGATTTTCCTCCGCGTCAAACCGTTTTTTTTAGCATCTTGCGGATGGTTTCGGGGCTGATGGAATCCACGATCTCCAGTTCCACGACCTTTTCAGCCAGCAACCGAAGAGTCCAGTTGGCGAATCCCTTGGGAGGCTTGCTCAGCCGCATGGCGATGACTTTAGCTTCCTGCGCTCCATCGAGACATTTGGCCCGCGGTGGGGACTCGCGTTTCTTTCCGTTCAGCACGACGTCAAATCCCTCATTCACCAATCGCTGGCGAATGTTCTCGACGGTCTTCGTGCGGCAGGAGAAAGCCTCAGCGATTCTCGTGTCGGTCCAGTTCGGTCCGTCGGCATCGGCCTTGAGCAGCACGTGCGCACGTCGCACTTTTTGAGAAGAGCCTTTCAGCTTCTTAATGACGATCCACAACGTTTCCCGTTCCTCATCCGTGAGGCGAACAATGTACTTTGTCTGCATGGCAACCCTCCTTGGTTGCCGGTATACTGACCGAATCCTTGAAACAATGGAACCCTAATCTTCAAGCTGGACAAAGCACTAGCCATCAAGCATTTGCGGAACGTCGCCGCCGGTTGTCTTGGTTCCGGGGAACAGATACAGATGGTCTCTTTGCAGGAATTGGACCAACTGGCGCGGTCCGTGGATAGAGAGATCGAGAGACGTCCACTCGAGGCGGCGTCCGCGCTTTTCGTGCAATTGCAATTCGTGGTTCTCCACGAGTTTGGACACATTGCACTTGGACACACGGATAAACTCCGAGAATGGATTCGCGATAAGCAGAGTTTTAGTGATCCCAAGATATTCGAGACTATGAGAAGTTATGAGTTCGCGGCTGATGAGTTTGCCGTAGATGCTGTCCTTCGAAACCCCCAGGTGGAACAGAACACACTGCTGCACTACTTGCCGAGCTTCTTCTTCCTGCTACATTTTGCCGATGAGGATTCAGAAAGTGGTCTGTGTGGTCATCCGCCAGGGCTTGATCGGCTAAAGCGCGTGATGGCGCGCCTTATTGGCCCAGGATACGAGGAAGCATTTGAAGGGCGGAAGGAGACTATACTCGGCCTTGCTGAATTGTCCCGAGAGTTGCAGATTGTCGAGTTCAAGCAGGGGCCGTAGCGTTTCAATCTGTAGCGAGACTACCTGCCAGCCAAGTTCCTGTCGCGATGTAGAACGATCCACCGGGAATCGAAGACACGTCGACTCGATGACCCGACCTACCTTGCTCAGATGAGAGTAGATCATGTGCCAGTTGTTTACAGGGACAGTCGCGCCGGTATCACTGCTTTTGAGCAGTGCGTTCGCGAGGTAACTGTTCCGCCGAGAGCACTGCTGGCAGAGCAGTGGCACGCGCCAAATCCTGAGGCCCGAACCCTTCATCTCTGATTCGCGGGCGAGACGCCCACGCTTCCCAGGGCGTCTGGACATAACCGCCCCGCGCGCGGGTCGCCGAAGTTGCAGCGGCTTTCGACCAAGGTGCGATTACGCGCACGTGCGCCTTGCAGCTGGCGCACGTCAAACCGGATCGGCAGAGCGAGATTCTCACGGCGATGAAGGGATACAAGGACTACAGCGTGGCCTTCGCCCGGAGCCTGATCCTGAAGACGCCACCACCCTTGCGTGCGACGCGGAAGGGGCGAAAGCGCAATCCATGGAACAAAACGGCCCAGCGCAGGAACCACCTGCTCAAGAAGCTGGCCGAGGCGCTCCAGCACATCCCACACTGACAGTCTTCCTGATGACGTGTCGCCCCTTTCCCGATGGCGGCCCCCGGTTTCGTCTCATGCCTCATCACCCTCAGCACAGGGCAAGATATACCGCCGCAGTTAAGATCACGATCCGAATCAGCCTCGGCATCCACGTCCCTCCCCGGTCGGCGGCGCGCATGGCCCCCGCCTGTCCCGTTGATGGGGTGGGTGCGCGCCGCCTACGGATGGAATCTCCTTGGGGACGGGCCGGGCGGCATCCGCCTGAGGAGGGCAGCCCGAGGGCTGCCAAAGCGCGCAGAGGGGGTGCCCGTTTTCGGGCCTTCCTCTTCGGCAAGTGGACAGGTATGGGCGGGTGTGGATGCCCTGCCCGCTGCCACCGGCTGCCAGGTGCGTCGAAGCGCGCATAGGGGGTATCTGTTCTCGGGCGTTGCTTCACGGGGGGCTGGACGGGGGGGGATTGGCTGCTGTTCTCCATGTGCGCTTTCCGCGATGGGCCCAACACCGAAAGCGCGCATAGGTCGTCTCCGTTCTCGGGCGTTGCTTCACGGCGGGTTGGACGGGGAACGGCTGTTGTTCTCCATGCGCGCTTTTCGTTGGCCGATACGGGAGCATGGCCACTCCACGGAAGTACCCGCCGGCTGCTGAAATCGCGCGGGCCGTGACGATCATCAGAAACCGCCTCGTCACGCGCACCGACCGATGGGGGTCGTACTGGATCAACCGCGCGGGCGAGGCCGTCAACATCACCGAACCGGGGAAAACCAAGGTCGCCGCCGCGGACAAGGTGGACAAGACCCCAAAGCTCACCAGGGCGTTGCTCAAGCGCCACATCCGCCAGACGTTCACCGTCAACAAAGGCATGCCGCTCGGTGTCCTGTCCATCTCGACGGAGAACACCTGCAAATGGCTCGCGTGGGACATCGACAACCACGGCGACAGAATCCCGGAGAGGGTCACGAAGGCTGCACGCGACGCGATCTTCCGCTTCGTTCGGGACAAGCTCGGTCTAATGTGCGTCGTGGAGGATAGCGGCGGTGGCGGATGGCACATCTGGACGCCGCTCGACAAGCCCGTGGACTCGACCGAAGCCCATCTCGTCGTTCACCGGGTGCGTGCCGTCGGGGCGAAGGTCTGGCCGTCGGAGGTTAGCGAGCCGAAGATCGACGCCTACCCCCAGGCGGCGATTCACAACGGACTCACTCACAAGAAGGAGTGCGGCGGCGGGTGGTTGCGCCTGCCCGGCAGGCACCAGAGGCTGCGCGAGCATGTCTCCACCGTCGTGGGGAGGCGTAGGTTCGTGGGGCTTTCGGTGTGGGAGTGTTTCGATCAAGTCGCCAATCGCAACACGCCCGCGAAGTGGAGAATGGCGCTGGCCGAGGCGAAACGCCTGCCACCGGAACCGAAGAAGCCACGCGGATCGAAGGCGGGCAAGGGAGGCAAGGCGGGCCGGAATGGGAAAGACACCACGAAAGAGGCTGATGCCTTCGATTACAGCGGCTGGACGCCACGACGGCTCAGCACGCAACCACTGGAGGAGAGCGAGCGGCGCTGCCGTGAGAAGAGACTCGTTCGTGCCATCGTCATCGACGGGCATAGATCGCTGGACCTGACCGAAGGTTCGGCAAATGGGACATCTCGGTTTAAGCGTATACTGTGCTGAGTGTGGGCGCGTGTATGTCAAGCTACAACCGGAACAAGTCGACCTTTCCTATACATGTGATTGCGGAGCCGACTTTTGCATTCCAGCTGCTGCGCTTCAGGACGAGGTGGCTGCTACAAAGAGAAGCATCCGCCGGATCTTCCTCTGGTCTGCTCTTATGGCTTTGTTCGTTGCCGGCATGGCCACATTTGCACCAGAGGCACGTTACCCTTTGCCTAAAGTCATGGTGTTGTTGCTCTTCTTTTCTATGTTATGGTACTGCTGTGGCTCGTTCGCCTTCTCGGTCAAACTTATGTCCGGACCAGGGAGCTATCTCCCCTTCGGCCCACTCGGCGCCTTGATAGTGCCCATAATCGTGGTGTTCGTGCTCTACCCTATCGCCGGTCCCGTCCATTTTCTCCGGATGCGGTCCTGGGTACGTCGTGGGGAGGCGCGCCTCGCTGAGCTGGCTAGAAGCCCGGTTCTCCCGTGCTAGTCATTCTAAATCGTATGATGCCCAGGGAGATGTCGCCTGTGGGTACCCGCCCGGTGAAGCGGGCGTTCGAAGGCCGTCATGGTCAAGTCGTCCACATTCCGGACCGCCCACCAGCCGTCGATTCACCGTCCGAGCGTTGCTTGCGGATGCCGTGACGTTCTCGCCCGGATTTTTTTGGTGTATCTCTTCCGAGCATACTGCAATTCTGCGCCGAGCGACCCTCAATTGGAGGCCGCTACGAGGGGTCGCTTCGAGCACACTGCAATAGAGCGTCTCTGCGACGAAACTGCTGTCGTGTCTCCGCTTGCTTCGCGGCCCAAGCGGTGACACAATCCCGTCGGCGGAAGAGCGGTCGCCACGGTGGATACCGCGCGGCTTCCCGCCCTGCCGTCCCCGGAGCGCCAAGGGTGAAGGCAGGTCAAGGACCTGCCCTACCCGGCTGCGAATCGACCAAGCTTCGCCTTCTTGGTGAGCGACATGCTTTCTTCAGAAGAGATGTTACAGTTCCTTATTGGCTGTTGTGGCGCCATCATAGCTGAGGTCTTGCATTGGCATCGTATTGCCAGGCGCGGGAAATGGCCAAAGTATGGGCGTACATTGGCATACTGGTTCATAACCCTGCTTCTAATGTTATGTGGTGGGGCGGTTGCGGCGGCGGCCTCACCAAGCGGATCGCCTGCACTACAGCTTCTGATCATCGGGATCGCCGGCCCGCAACTACTGCAGGCGGCTGCGCAGGCGCGCACGAGCGTTCCCGGTCACAACGAAGAGGTTTACCTGGGAGGACAACGCAAAGGTCTCCTAGAGTTTCTTGGTTCTTGAATTCGACGTTTGCGCAAGGGGACTGCTATGACCGTCATGCACACTGGCGGACCGAGTCATCACGACAATCGGCCTGGCCGAGAATACCGAAGTCCTCAGGCGAAATACGAGGATACTACCAAGAGTGTTCGTGCAATAACTGGTCTCTTCTCGATGGGGGCTATCGGGTTGTTCACGTTCTTTGCGCTTCAGGTTGTTTCGGTAGTGTTGGCCGGTCTAGGAACATTCGGCATGGTTGTCTTGATTGCGATTACGGGAGCGATTCTGATCGTAGTAGCGGTGAAGCTGTTTGATCTGCTGCAAGAACGCCGAGTTTCTATTCTCCTAGCTTTCTTTGTGGTCTATGGGTTGTCCTTCTTTATTCCCGGGCTGCCAGTACTTCTCGCACTTGTGTGTGTGGGGGCTAGCGGAGTGCTAACGCTCTACCTACTCGCTACGCTTGTGGTCCGATCGAGGTGGGTTGCGGCCGCCGTTGCTGCGATCCCTCTGATCGGCGGTATGTACTACGTTCCTGCTTCCGTGTCCACGGCCGGCCTCGTGACGCGGTTCATCAGCGCAGGCACATCAGCAAACACTCCTATCAGCAATGAACTGAGCGAGCTCTACGCGACAGTTTCCGGCTCGTCAGACAACGCGGCCGTAGTTTCGTACCAGATTCGAAACAACCGTCTCTATGCCGATATTTGCGCTGACGGCCGAGTCGACACAATCGAATTGGACACAGCCGAAATCACGGCGACAAAGGTACGATGGCTTGAGAGGAAGCTACCCCGCGAGATTGACGCGTTAGTAACACGGGGCAGAGGGTCGGGCTCCGTTCCCGGGTATGCGAGGGTTGCACGGTTACTGTCTCCCGCTCTCAATAGGCTCCGCGGCTTCGATTGCGTGTTGGTTGCTGACGGTGCTTTGCTTGATGTCCCGCATCAAGCACTACTCCACTCCTGCGAGGTGTTCAGATCAGTGGAGCTGCGCGGCGCAAACATCAGGTTGAACCTCGCGAATTGGCACAACCAGCCACATGTCACTCCCGATCAGGTTGCAATCATCAATGCGTTGCCGCAGTCGCTTAGCGAGTTGCAGCGTTTGGAGCTTTCAAGTGATGAATGGGAGCAATGGAGTGGGTGGCATGCAAGGTTTGCGGAAGCTTTGCCCCAGGAACTTAGACAGGCTAAGATCAATCGTACGCCCAACAAGCAGCAGACCCTTGAGGCAATACAAGGAAAGCAGTGCGTCGTGATGGTCATTGCACACTGTGATGGTTACTCCATCAGATTGCCCAACGGCGAGAGCATTGAAGTCAAAGACCTTGAGTCTGTGCGGGACAAGATTGAAGCAAACCGCCCGAAGGTCTTCCTGTTCAGTTGTGAGGCAGCGCGTACAAGCAATGTGCGGTCGTTTGCAAAGGCACTTCTCGATTGTGGGGCCGAGGCCGTTGTTGCTCCGGTCGAGAGGCTCTCTGTTACGGAAGCGATGGATGTGTTCAGGTCGTTCTTGAACCACGCTTTTGGCGACACGCCACTGCCGCTGAACCAAGCATTTCGGAGGACACTAGAAGAAACGAAGAGGACGACGATGGAGATATGGTTAGGGCAAAATGAGAGCGAGGAGTTGGGCGTGCTGGCGGCAAAACGGGGCAATGAAGTCGACCGGAGTATGGAGGGCAGCGTTGCGTAACGGGAATCAAGCTCGTTTGCCCCGGCATATCCCGGCGACGCGAGGGGGGGGGCGTGGACACCGGCCAGCAGCTCTCGCCAGAACGCGCGTCCAGCGCAACACGAATCTAGTGCCCGTCTGGTGCGGTAGTCGCGTAGCCGCGCGAGTCCTTACTACATCCTAGATTCGTAGTATTGCCTGAGCCGCGCGTAGCGCAAGGCGAGCTTATGGTCGCCCGCCTCCACGAAGCGCTCGTGCTCCCGCTTAGCGAACGCGTGTCCTTGCATGCGCCGTCCGCGGTAGTCTGCCTTGTCCGCCAGGAGTCCGTGGACAGAGTTGCTCAGAAAATCCACGAAGTATACTCCGTCTTGGTCCCGGGCAACGAGAGAAAGACACTTCTTCGCCATATCGCGGTTCAATTCGGTGGCCGCGTTTCCGGGTGGGACACGCCTGCAGAGCTCGAGATACGCGATGGCCTCTGGCCCAACGACGACTCTCGGATACTGGGCCACGTTCTGTTCGAGAAGGTACGCGCGCCGGAGAACGGGACCATAAATCTCGTCTGGGAAACGGTCGATAGCCATCCCGACCTCGATGCCACCTCGAAGGGGTACAGCTTCGGCCAGGCCAAGCAGCAGAACGGATGCGCTTGCAAGCAACATGCCGTGTAATCCGAAGACTGTTGTGTCGCCTCCTGCGATGGCCAAGGACGAGTAGAGAACGACGGTGTCGGAGAAGCTCTGGCGGCCGAGCTGAAAGTCGGTCAGCCTTTGGTACTCCGCCTTCTGTTCATCGGTGACTGTTGCGTGGAGGGAGTGTGTTTCTAGTTCTCTTCGAGTATAGGACTCGGCGAAGCCCTTGAACGCCTCGCGAATGCTATGGACCACCTCGACTGTTCTCTTCAGGGCTCCTTTGAAGTCTGATTCCTCTGCATCCGTAGTCGGAAGGCTGCTCCATTCGTCCAGTTGCCTCCCTTGGTTGAGCAGGTCAATCAGGCCGACGACATACATTCCGCAGGTGGATTCCTTGCCGGTTGGTGCTTGATCTTGATCCATGTAGCGATCCTCCGGAGGCTCCGTGACGCACAGCGATTCTCTAATAATCAAGCCGCGTAGGGTGCGTCCCGGGCGCCTCTTTTCTTCATTCGCCGGGGCGGGCGGCGACATCGCCGAGCGGGCCGCCACGCACAAGGACTACTTGATCGTGCAACTGCTACTGAAGGGAGACGCCTCCAACCTCGATAGCTGTGACGGCGCGATCTCAGCAAAACACTGCGAAGCTATCGCTTGACAGTGCCACCTCGGCTCTTCTTCTTCGGCTGCTGCTTGGTCTTCGGCGGTTCGTCGATCAACTCCAGCAGATCGCCTGGGGTCACGTCGAGAGCCCGGCAGAGCTTCTCGATGTTCGCGAGCGTGGTGTGGTGGGTTAGGCTGGAGCCGATCTTCTTCAGCGTGGACTCGGCGATCCCAGTTGCCTCCGCAAGTTTGCCGTATGTCATGCGCTGACCCGTACGACGCCGGTAAGCTTCCGTGGCGTCTCTGAGCTTGATCGTTAGCACCGGTTCCGACTCCAGGCACCGAAGTATCACAATTTGGAACTTTCGGCTTGACTTCTGTCTAGCCGTGCGGTATACTACCCGATGACAGGTGGTCGTGCCACGTACGCGGAGCTACCCGCTCCGCGATACGCTTGGGTACGTTGTCTTGGCTGACAAACCGTCACTGCAACCAGGTTCGCTGGGAGGCCAGCGTCCAAGTTGCCTGTCTATCCGCCAGGACGCCCTAGCCCGGGTCAGGGTCCGCGCTTACTATGCGGGCGCTACCCGGTGCGCGGGGTCGTGTGGATAGACGTGACGGTTTGTCCGCGGCTCTTAGCGCATCGGGTAGCGTCCGTGTTTTTTTATGGCGAATGCAGAATAGCGAATAGCGAAAGCCCCGCCTTCGGCGGGAGAGCTATCAGGTTTCAGCAAGCCCGCCTTCGGTCCGCCTCCGGCGGATCAGCTATCACCGATCGCTCGCAGCACCGCAAAGTCCGCCAGGCGGACCATATCGTTGCCCACAGAACACCGGTACCGCATGGCGGGCCCTACGGCTCGAAGGAGATAACCTCGTGACGACGATGACCACTGAGGGCGTCGGGATGGGCTGTCAGGGCGTAGGGTCTGCCTGCGGACCGTTTGGTTTTCGACGGAGTTGCGCTGCCCATGGCGGACCCCGGACGGGAGCCAGGCGCCCGCCACGGCTGAAGGCTGATCGCTGTCGGGTGTGCGCGGCGCAGTGAGGTGTTGATCATGCCGGAATCACCGACGTTCCACATCGACGGGGAGCCGGAGAGCTTCTTTCTCGACGTGCGGAGCAGCAAGAACCTGCCCGCCGCCATCCAGTTCTGGATGGCCAACATGACCCGCGACCTGCTCCAGTTGGGGGTCTTCTTTCGGGCCGCGGGCATCATGCTCCAAGTACCGGGGGCCGCCCGGTACCAGGACGTGATCTACGACGACAACGACCCCGACGGCCCCGACGCCGACGAGGACCCGGCGTCGTGGGTGGGCGAAGCCGACCGGGGCACCACCTTCAGCGTGCTCGCCGAGTGCCTGCGGCGACCTCGAGCCTGGTCCGGGCGT
>SDBU01003905.1_pt1 | contig 18695 bp, 12 predicted proteins | sample 2277071 | NCBI WGS metagenome assembly SDBU01 (sample SAMN10397929, study PRJNA504765) | marine sediment metagenome | isolation source: marine sediment core GS08_GC12, 126 cmbsf | place: Arctic Ocean: Gakkel Ridge, Loki's castle | collected 2008 | reverse complement strand
GAATCGTCTTCACACAACCCCCTTGATATCCGAAAAACGGAGGCATTTCGAGTACTTTCTTGAACGCAACCACAAAAATCACGCTTGATCAGGGTCTAGAGCGCGTGGTGAAAGTGGGCGGACGTCGCCATACAGAGTGTCGATGCACGAAGCCTCTGAATCGGGACACCATACCCATTTCTTGAGGCTGTCATCCTGCGGTGTATCGTGGAGTCATGCGTCGGATCGCGCGGGTTGTAGCTCCCGGTCTTCCTCATCATGTCACGCAGCGGGGCAATCGCGGGCCGCGGACGTTCTTCTGCGATGAGGATTTCGAGGCCTACATGGAGCTGATGGCGGAGTGGTGTTCGCACTGCGGGGTGGAAGTGTGGTCCTACTGCCTGATGCCCAACCACTCCCATCTGATCGTGCTGCCCGATTCAGAAGATGCCTTTCGCCGGGGCATCGGCGAGGCCCACCGTCCTGGTTGGTCAACACCGATCCTTGGACAAGCTGATCCTCGACCTGGACAGGCCGGCCAGCGAGACCTCCTCCCGGTTGGGGGCGGATAGGCGTTACGCTGGACCGTTATTCGCTCTGCTGCGAACTCGACGTCCTCGCCGACGTGGTGGCCAATTGCCCTTTCAACAGAACATCGGCGATCGCATTGACCGCAACGCCATGACCACGAGCGTTCCAGTGGGGATCGGCCTTGAAGGTCAGCGGACCTTCGGATGAGTTGATAAACGCCGGCAAAAGGCTGCAAATCTCGTATTCCGATTGGTCCTGTTGCTCGTCAAAGAAGCGAAAGTACTCAAACTGAAAGACCTCGTGGTTCGAGTAGGCATAGGATTCCCAGTTGTAGGGACACTCCTCTGCGTTCCAGTGGTGATACCTCGGGCCGATGGCCAGAACGAAGCCTGATCCGGCGCCGGCCGCGGCGGCGGCAATGCCGTCAATCTGCGACTTGGTGAACTCGAAGTAGTCGCGTGTCTTGTCAAGTGAATGCCGGTAGATGAAGAAAAGATTGTCCTCGGCAATACCGTCGATCGTCACTCCGTGCACGCGCATCGGGTTGATGTCTGAACTCCCCATGGCAACCGGATGCCTTATGAAAGTCCACGCGACCGCAACCGGTACCGACACCCGTCGAAAAAGCGCCGAATGACCGATGAGGCTGGAATCGAAGCCGAAGACCGACGCCAGGGCGGTGCGCTCGAAGTAGGGCCCGGCGCGATCATGCTTGACGATTCTGGCGTACTCGTAGTCGTTTCCGATATCCGTGGCGTCTAACAGCAGGATCACCAGGGTAGGCCTATAGGCGACGAGGATATCTTGCATGAGCAATCGCTGCAGGAATGGCGAGTAGCCTACGACCCCGGCGTTAAGGACGGCAATGTCTTTGCGGTTCATGCGGCTACGGAGAGTTTCCTCCAATCGCGCGGGGACCGCGTCGCGCTCAAGTACGCCGTATCCGAACGCGAACGAATCACCGAGTACCACGATGCGAATATTGTGTTGAACGAAATCCTCGGGTGAATATGGGGTGCGGAATCCGTGGCGATTCGTCGTAACAAGGATCATTTCGTCAGTATCAGAATCCCTCCCGTGATACATGACCCGGCTTTGGGGCGACATGTGGTGGAAGCGCCGCGAATAGCGCAGCGTAAACGCCGGAAACGAAGATGCCGAATCCACTGCCCGCACAACTACTTCGGAGATGCCCAGAGCGATGAGCCCGCCCAATGCGATCGCCGCAACCAGACGCCAATTGGACCACAAAGTGAGAAGCGTCTTGATGAAGATGTACGTCAGAATCCAATACAGTATAACGGAGACGGCCATCGACCAACGGCTCACCGAACCGGGTCCCACCACATCCAGAATATGGGTCATCGCCAGGGCGAAGATGACCAGATAGAACAGCGAAACCGTCTTGAACGGGGAGTGCAGACACCTATGCACAAACCGCGACTTTGAAGCCCGTGGCAACATGATAGTCGCCTTATTCGCAGATCGGTGCCCTTTTGGCAATACCCTTCGTTGATGCGCTACAGACCGACATTTGCCAGATGGCTCGCGCCAATCGGGCAATCGGGCAATCGAGGCAATCGGGGGACACCATACCCATCACTTGACGCCGTGCTGCTGCGGTGTGTCGTGGAGTCATGCCTCGGATCGCGCGGATGGTAGCTCCTGGTCTTCCTCATCACGTCACGCGGCGGGGCAATCGCGCGCAGCAGACGTTCTTCTGCGACGAGGACTTCGAGGCCTACATGGAGCTGATGGCTGAGTGGTGTTCGCACTGCGGGGTGGAAGTGTGATCCTACTGCCTGATGCCCAACCACTCCCATCTGATTGTGGTCCCCGATTCAGAAGATGGCCTTCGCCGGGGCATCGGCGAGGCCCATCGCCGCTGCACGCGCCGAGTGAACTTCCGCAAGGGCTGGCGCGGGCACCTGGAGCAGAGAAAGGGGTCAGGCTACTCTGATTTGCGTCGGCGCCGCACCACCACGAAAAGTAGCCCGCCCCCTTTTCCTGCTTTTCCTCCCCTGGTTGAATTAGTGCTCTCATACGCGACTCCGACCGCCGGCTGCATAGCGGGTCCTGGCGATCAGGCTGCGTTCGCCCTTGAAGCGATGTAAATAACTGTATGCCGGGAGGTCCTGGCGTTGACCGCGTGCGACGCTCGGGCGATAATATATGGAGTATAAAGGGTTGGTGTGCGCCTGCTATGGGGAGAGTGGCGCGCGGGCTGTCGGGCCGGTTTGGACCGGTGTCAGCCTGGTCTTTTGGTGCGGTCCCGGGCGGGACGACCCCCGGCGATCCTACGCGGAGGCTGTTTGCAGGGTGATCGTCAAACCCGGCCAGCCGGAACGTTCAATGCCGAAGTTCTTTAACAGCGACGTTGCCGAGTTGTCCCACCAGCTTACCCTGTCGCCGCGCCGGCTCAGGATTGAGCAGATTCGCCGCATCGATAACCTTGTGGGACTGATCGAACCGGACCGGGCCTATCCCTTTGATTTCGTCTGTTACCACATTACCAAGTACCGCAAGCGCGGACCCTCGACGGGCAGCTCGATTCCCGGCAAGGCACTTATCAGCGATCTGGTCACCACGGTGGAGCTTATCAGCCGCCGGGCGAATCTGTCGGTCAAAGAGCTTGGGGAGCCATACAGCACCCACCAGGAAGTGGCGGCCGAACTGGGGGTCAGCACCAAGACGATCCGACGGTGGCGAAACCGCGGGCTCTTGGGCGTTCGGGTGGTCTTTGAAGACGGGGTGAATCGCCTTGCTTTTTGCAAGAGCTCGATCGGTCGTTTCGTAACCCGGAACAAGCAGCTTGTGGCCAAGGGCGCTTCCTTCAGTCAACTCAGCCCGAAGGAGCGCGGAGGTATCATAGAACGGGCCCGCGAGATCCTGGGAAAGAGAGCCCTCAAGTTGCACGCGGTGGCTGGGATAATCGCCGAGGAGACCGGGCGGGCGGTGGAAACGATCCGCTACACGTTGCGACGGTACAACGAGAAGGCCGGGGCGACTCCGCTCTTTGTTCCCGGGGGCGATTTCGGGCTCAGCCAGCGTCACCTCTCGATGTGGCGGTGTCACCAGGCGGGTGAGGCGGGTGAGTCGATCGCCCGGGCGTTTGAGTGCACGATCGAGGTGGTCGGGCAGGTTCTTCGCGAGGTCCAGGTGTTCAAGTGGAAGCAATCGCCTCTTGCGCACATGCACAATGAGCTGTTCGACGTCCCCGGGGCCGACGCGATCGTGCTGAACGCACCCGTGCCTCCTTCTCCGAACCGGCCGGTTCCGAAGGTCCCGCGGGACACGCCCCCCTACCTGCGATCATTGTATCTGACGCCTCTGTTAACCCGTGAGCAGGAGCAGGACCTGTTCAGGCGTTACAACTACTTGAAGTACAAGGCGGCGAAGGCTCTCGAGTCGCTCGATGCGGAGTCAGCCACACCGGAGCAGGTCCAAGCGGTCGGCCAATGCCTGGGGCAGATCGAGTCGATCCGCCAGCAGATTATACGAGCGAATTTGCGTCTGGTGGTCAGCATCGCCAAGAGGCACGTCGGCTGGTCGCCCAATTTCTTCGAGGTGATAAGCGACGGTAACGTGTCACTCATGCGCGCGGTGGAGAAATTCGATTACGCCCGCGGGAACAAGTTCAGCACCTACGCGACCTGGGCGATCATGAAGAACTACGCCCGCTCGATTCCCGAGAAGCACTACCACGCCCAGCGCTACGTGACCGGGCAGGACGAAGTACTCTTGGCCGCCGCCGACCACCGCGAGGTTTCTGAGAGCGATAGTGACCGCAAGCGAGTTCGCGAGCTGATCGCCGCCGGTCTGAGCGAACTGAATGATCGCGAGCGCGAAATCGTGAGCGGTCATTTCGGCCTCTCCGGGGCGGGCGGGGTCCTGACGCTGGAGCAGCTCGGCAGGCGGTTCGGGGTGACCAAAGAGCGAATCCGGCAGATCGAACATCGGGCCATCACCCGCCTCCGCGAAGTTCTCGCACCGTCTCTGGCCGACGCCATCGGCGAGTAGTGCTCGTGCGGCGCGACAACAGCCTAGCTGACCTCGTTGCCGAGAAGCTGCTCGAATAGTTGGTCAAACGCGGCGTCGAGGACACCGCGTGCGGCGGTCTCGATCGCGTTGACCGAGTCGTTGCGAAACTCCGGGCATCCACCCATCAAAGTCGGCAGCAGGAAGCACAGGCTGGCGACGGCGATTCTTCTCATTGATCCAAGCTTCAGCTCGCGTCGGTTGGTGTTCACTCTTTTGCACTCCCCATTGTTTGCAGGGTCCTCTCCCGGCCATTGTACATCCGATACCGCTACAGTGAAACAGGGCAACTCCACCGGGCGGAGCGATCGCTCCGCCCGGATCACCTGAAAGCTCCATCAGATCCCGGCCCGATCCCTTGCCCGGAACCTCAAAATGACTGACATTTGTCCGCCCACTCCTTTCGGATGCATCTGTACTATCCGGGCGACGACTGGATCGACTTCGCCGGCGTTGACGGCTATAACTTCGGCGACGGCTACGACAAGCACCGGGAAAACAGACCGAATTGGCCCATCGACGTGAACGCCTCTTCCCTCCGCGCCTTCAACGAGATCTTTGCGTCCAAGAAAAACGCCGGCGGGAGCCCTTCCCCGCTCGGGTGATGATTGGCCACGTCTCCCGCGCTCACTTTCGCCGAATGCCTCCGGCGCAGACTGGTCCGCCAAGGGTTATCGGTCCGCAAGGGGAGTTTTGAAATCCAGGTGAACGCCTGGCCAGCCGCGCCCGATATCATCTGGAGACGACCGCGTTACGTCGTTGGCTGCCGAAATCGGGGTCGGTCTTTTTGAAGTGTTTCGGGCTCCTGATCCCCAGCGAAGGTGCCCGCAAGCCGTTTATTCGGGTAAGAGCAATGGGCGAAGAAACCACCGCGTGGCTGAAGCGCATCGTCGTTCTCGTGGCGGAAGATCAGCTCACCGCTAGTATCAAAGTGCGCGATCCGAACGACGCGGCACCGCCGACGGAGGCGGAAGTCGTAGAGGCCCTCAAGGAAGCGCGTGTGTCTATGGACGACACTGTGCGCGCCCGTATTGAAGAGTTCATAAACCTTGCAAGAAGCGGCGAGCCCATCTCCGAGGTTTTCGTGGTGGCCGAGGGGCAGCCGGCGACGGAGGGGAAGGACGAGGAGTTCGTGTGGGACGAGGTCTTATTGAAGAACGTCCAAGATTGGCAAGGGGACGACCCGATCAACTACTACACCGCCAACTCGGTCATTACGGTCGAGGAGGGGGCCGCCATAGGCACGATAACGCCGCTCGTTCCCTCCGAGGCGGGGGCCAACGTGTACGGCGCCGTGATCAAACCGCTGGGCACGCCCCGGACCATCGAAGTGGACGGCTCCGTGGAGCGCACCGAGGAGGACCGTCCACGGGTCATCGCCAAGGTCCCGGGGTTGGTAAAGTTCGAATCAAACAAAGTGTTCATCCACGAGGTGTTTTTCGTTGACGGCGACGTGGACTTCGCTACCAGCAACATCGACTCACCGATAGATGTGGCCATCAAGGGTACCGTTCAAGACCTGTTCGAGGTCAAGTCATCCAAGAGCATCACCGTCGGCGGCGCTATAGAGGCGGCTATCGTACACGCCGGCGAGGACGTCGTGGTTGGCGGCGGGATTCTGGGGCGAGACATCGGCAAGGTGTCGGCTGGAAGAGACATCATCGCCAAGTTCTGCAACGAATGCAGTCTGCGCGCCAAGGGCGACGTCAAGATCACCAAGGAGCTGATGAACTGCCGGACTCACATAGAGGGCAAGCTTGTCGCGGAGCACGCTACGTTGATCGGCGGGCATCTGTATGTCAAGGAGGGAGCCGCCATCGGCACCATCGGTAGTGACGCCGAGGTACCCACACGCATCGCCGTTGGAATCCACCCGCTGGCGATCAAGGAAAGCGAGAAGATCAGGGAAGAGGTGAAAGCGAAGCGCGAAGCCATCGAGCGGATCCTGCGAGCCGTGCAACCGTTCCTGCGCGAAGCGAAACGCCTGACATTCGAGCAGAAACAGGAAGCAGCCGCAATGCTCTTGAACGCCAGAGAGATCGACGCTGAAGTTGTCGAAGCGGAAAAGCAACGCGCCCGAATCCTGGCTGACGCCCGGGCGGAGAACCCGCCGCGCGTGCTGGTCACCAAGACAATACACCCCGGTGTGTCGATCAGCATCGGGAAGCGGGCGATCAGGTTCCAGAAGGAGTTGAAAGGCCCGGTGGCTATCGAAAAATGCAAGATGGACAACGTGACGGAATTCGTGGCGTTGAGCCAGCTCACCGGGTCCATTCAAGTTCTTGCGAGCATGAAACTCCCGCTTGACGAGCTGTTGGAAGGATTCGAGGACGAGCGTGGGCCGGAGCCGAATCCGGAAGCGTCGGACGACGGCGATCACGGCGATCAGCTCAGCGAGGTAATCAGCGGATCGGATGCGAACTAGGCGCCGACGGGAGTAGCCATCCGATGTTCCACACGCCCCGAGGGCTGTCGCTCAGAATGCGGTGGATGGTGTGGCGGGCTCGTTTCAGCATTCCGTCGTTGCTGGCCCTGGGCGATGAGCGCAAAGCGGTGGCGCTCATCACCGCGATCAACGGGGGGCTGGCGATCCTGAACATCAGTCTGTTCGCCTGGGTTTGCGATCTGCCCCTCGTCTTCCCAGCGCTGGGCCCCACCGCGTTCATACTTTTTAGCACTCCGTTTTCGCCGGCGGCGGCGCCGCGTTCCGTTGTCATGGGTCACGTCACCGCAATAGCTGCCGGTTGTGCGGTTTGGCACTTGATGACTTTCCTCAGTGGAGAAGCGATCTCTTTGCAGAATGGAGGCTGGCCGTTGTTCGGCAGCGCGTCGCTGACTTTGGCTGTTACCTGCCTGTTGTTGGTTCGGTTGTCGTTTCCCCATCCGCCGGCGTGCGCCAGCGCTTTGATCATCGCTCTGGGCGGGGTGACTGATTGGCCCGAGTTGTTGGCCATGGCCGCCGCCGTTGTGCTGCTGACCTTTCAGGCCGTCTGTATCAACCGACTGGCCGGCGTGCGGGTCCCCACCTGGTCCCCGCGCTTATAAATCACCGTGCGCAATGCTGCGCCACTCGGAAAGAATGGCGCGTGGACGGGCACGGTCGTTTAGGGCGGATGATTCACCGCGGAGGGCGCAGAGACCGCAGAGGTGGGCAAAGATAGAGAGTCACGGGGGGAGGCGCGATTCACACACTGTCGAAAGCAAGTTCGCTCGGTTTCTGCTGTTACGCCTTTCCTTTCAGTGGAAATCCCGGGACACGCTGCGAAGCTCTGCCAGGCCTTGGGACATCTCCTGCAAGCTGGCGACTAGCAGGTGGACCACTTCGCCCTGGCGCTGCACCCTCCCTTCGGCGATGAGAGCCACGGAGTCGTGGGCGGCGCGTCTGTACTTCTGATAAACCGCCGGGCGAATGATCAGATTGGCCGTGCCCGTTTCGTCTTCCAGCGTACAAAAGACGATGCCCGCCGCGGTGGAAGGTCTCTGGCGAACGAGTACCAGGCCGGCAATTCGCAACCGGCGCCCCTGCTTGACGCTTTTCAAGACACTTGCCGGCTGAACACCCAGTCTCTTAAGCCCCTCACGAACGAGTGCCACCGGATGGGCATTCAATGATAATCCGGTGGTATCATAGTCTGCGAGGACCACGTCCTTTAGTGATAGTTTGGGCAGCTTCACCGCAGGTTCCTCCGGCTCGAATCCTTGGAGCAATGGCGGCTCATCGCTCAAGGCGAGCACTTGCCAGAGGGCCTCGCGTCGGTTGAGCCCGAGTGAACGGAGGGCATCGGCTGCCGCGAGGCGGGCAAGCGTAGCCCGCGAGGCTCCGGATCGATGAGCCAGATCGGTCACCGAAGTGAAAGGCCGATCACCCTGCCCACGCTCGATTCCCTCCACCTGAGCCCGCGAAACGCCCTTTATAAGACGCATGCCCAGGCGAACGGACAATTGCGGATTGCGGATGGTCGATTGCGGATTGCGGATTGCGGATTGCGGATGGTCGCTTGTCGATTGATGCGTAACCGTTGCTGACGGCTGATGGCTGATAGCTGATAGCTGATAGCTGACGGCTGACGGCTGACGGCTCCTCTCCATCCGGCAATCATATCCGCTGAAGTTCACGTCGATCGGCAGGATCTTCACGCCGTGCTGTCGGGCGTCGCGGATGAGCTGGGCGGGCTGATAGAAACCCATCGGCTGGGAATTGATCAGGGCGGCGCAGAACTCGCCCGGGTGATACTTCTTCAACCACGCGGACACGTAGACCAGAAGGGCGAACGAAGCCGCGTGGCTTTCGGGGAAGCCGTATTCGCCGAACCCGCAGATCTGCTGGAAGCATCGCCCGGCAAACTCCTTGGATAAGCCGCGCGAGGTCATGCCTTCAACAAGCCTCGCCCGGAACCGCTCGATCTCACCGTGGCGTCGCCAGGCCCCCATAGCCCGCCGAAGACGATCGGCCTCACCCGGGGTAAAGCCGGCAGCCACCACCGCCAGACGCATCGCCTGCTCCTGAAACAATGGGACGCCCAGTGTCCGCTTGAGGACTTCCTTGATGGCTTCGTTGGGATAGGTTACCGCTTCCTTACCGCTTCGACGGCGCAGATACGGGTGCACCATGCCGCCCTGAATGGGCCCCGGCCTGACGATGGCGACCTCGATGACCAGATCGTAGTACCGCCGCGGTTTCAGCCGGGGAAGCATGCTCATCTGGGCACGACTCTCGATCTGAAAAACCCCCACCGTGTCCGCCCGGCAGATCATGTCGTAAACCGCCGGATCTTCCCGGGGAACCGTGTGAAGCGCAAGAGGAATGGCGAATGGCGAATAGCGAATAGCGAAAGAATTACCAGCGCCGCCCTGTTTACGGTTGTTTCCTCCTTTTCGTAATTCGTAACTCGTAACTCGTAACTTCGCATTCTGCAATTCGCTATTCGCTATTCGACATTCGCTATTCTCATTTCGTAATTCGTAATTCGTAATTCGTAATTTGTTCTCGATGAGGTCGAAGCATTTATGAATTGCGGTCAGCATCCCCAATGCCAGGCAGTCGATCTTCAATATCCCCAAAGCATCGATGTCGTCCTTGTCCCATTCGATGAAGGTGCGCTCGGGCATGGCGGCGTTTTCGATGGGCACCATTTCGCAGAGCGGCCCCCTCGTGATCACGAAGCCGCCCACGTGCTGCGACAGATGACGCGGAAACCCGACAAGCTGTTTGATGAGCCTGCCCAGCATGCGAATCGTGCGGTCGGAGGGGTCGAAGCCGACCTGGCGCAGGAATTCTTCCGGCAAGGTCTCTTTATCCCACCACTCATGCTTTTTGGCCAGGGCCCCCACGCGATCGAGCGACAACCCCAGTGCCTTGCCCACGTCACGGATCGCCGAACGGGACCGATAGGTGATCACCTCCGCCACGATGCCCGCATGCTCCCGGCCATACTTGCCGTAAATATACTGAAATACCTCCTCGCGGCGCTCATGCTCGAAGTCCACGTCGATGTCCGGCGGCTCATTGCGCTCGGCGCTGACGAACCGCTCGAAAAGCAGATCAATCCGCTCGGGATCGACACTGGTGATTCCCAGGCAGTAGCAGACCGCTGAGTTGGCTGCACTGCCTCGACCCTGGCACAAAATGTTACGCGAGCGGGCGAACTTGACGATATCCCACACGGTCAGAAAATAGGGTTCATAATCAAGCTGGCGGATCAGCTTCAGCTCATGTTCGATGAGTCCGCGCACCTTTTCGGGCAGTCCATTGGGGTACCGCCGGCCGGCTCCGGACCAGGTAAGCTCAGCCAGAAACTCCACCGGCGATCGCCCTTGCGGGCAAATCGCCTCCGGGTATTCGTAGCGCAATTCGTCGAGGCTGAAGGTGCATCGGTCGGCGATCTGAACGGTTCGCTCGAGAGCCCGCGGATAATCGACAAACAGGCGCTGCATTTCTTCTATGGATTTGAGATGCCGTTCAGCGTTGGCAAAGAGCCGTCGCCCCGCCTCCGCCAGCGTGCATCGCTCGCGGATGCAGGTAAGAACGTCCTGCAGGAACCGGCGTTTCGGTTCGTGGTAATGTACGTCGTTGGTGGCGATCATGGCTGCGCCGGTGGCCCGAGCCAGGGCGTCCATCCGGGCCAGATGCCGATCATCATCCGGCCCGCCGTGCACGCTGACCGCCAGATAGAGCCGATCGTCGAAGATGTCACGATAGCAGCGAAGGGCGGAGGCGCACTCCTCCACAGACTCATCCAAACGACAAGCGCTGTCCGGCACAGCCGCGATCAATCCTCGTGCTCCTCCACCGATGTCATCCAAGGTCACCGCACACGATCCCTTCGGGGACCGCAGTCGCCCTGCGGTGATCAGGCGAGCGAGTCGGCTGTAGCTTGCCCGGCCGGTGGCGTAGAGAACAATTGCAGGGGCGTCGACGGGTGTGATCTCGGTCCCGACGATCAGTTTGATATTGCATGCCTTGGCGGCGCAGTGCATGCGAACCACCCCCGCCAGGGTGTTGCGATCCGTAAGAGCGATCGCGGCGTAACCCAACTCGGCTGCCCGCTCGGCAAGCTCCTCCGGGTGTGACGCCCCGCGAAGAAACGAAAAGTTGCTCTTGCAGCACAGCTCGGCGTAGCGACGATTACCTTTGTGGTGCCGCACAGTGTCACCTGACGGCGCGTGGGGGAGGCTGCTTGCGGGGTGAGCACGTTTGTTGTGCGTGGACTTGTCGGGCATCTTCAGTCAAACCATCCGTGCAGAAACCACTTGCCGGTCTTACGGTTTCTAAACAGCCAGCACCTAAGGCCGGTGTCGGTGGTGACCCGGTAATAGTCACGCTGCACATGCGGCCCGCGCCACCAGCCGGTTTCTATGCGCTCGGGACCGATAGGCTCCATTACGCTATGTTGCCTACCACGCAGGCGAAAGGAGATCGGCGGGCCCTGGGGAACCAGGGCGGTAGCGACAACTTCGATAGGACGCGGTAACAACCGCAACGGCCGCAAAGGACCCGCGGCAACGTTCCCCTCCACCACCCGACACCCACCACTCACCACCGGAACATACCCAAACGCCCGCTCCGGTTGATGATCGCTTAGAGGCACCGGCCTCACCACCGCCTCTGCGCCCAGGCGAACCGCCAGACGATCCAGAAGATCACCAAACGCGGCGGCGTCGCGTGAATCGGCGGCAAACAGCTCATCCTGCCGATCATCCAGCGGGTCGAGATGTTTAGCCCAGAGCATCAGCGAATCAGCCGGGGCGGGCAGATTAAGCCTGTCGAGCAGGACCCCGATAAGCGAACAAAGATGCCTCACCGAGCGCGTGGGCTGCGACATACTCACTTCCAAGGTGACCATGCCCGTCGGCGAGCCCGGCCCCGAATCCACATCCGGACAATAAAAGGTGACAAACATCTGACGCACGCCGGCCACCCGCTGCGAAAGCTCCTTGCAGAATCGCTCCAACGCCCGGCGGATCGCTTCTTGAAAAACGTCGATCCGGGTGGTGGTCGATCCGAACTCAAACCGGGTTCTCAGCACCGGCTCCGGACGATAGGGAGTCAGCACCTCGGGCACATCCCCGAGGGCTTGCTCGATCCTGCGGGGCGGCTCGTCGCCGAAACGCGACGAAAGCGACGATCTTGGCAGATACAAAAGTGCTTCGATGGTTTCCACCCCTACCTTGGACAGGGCTGCGGTGGTTTTAGCGTCGATGCGCAGCGACCACACCGGCAGCGGGGCCAGTTGTGCAGCCGTTTGACCCGGCTCCGCAATAAAGGCCGGCTCGGGGTGGGCGTGGGCTATCGCCCAGGCTGCCCCGGGTGTGTCAGCCATACCGCCCCGCACACCAAACCCCTCCGCCTCAAACCCCTCGATGGCCCGATAAAGCAGGTTTGGTTCACCATTGAAGAGGCGCTCACATCCGGTTACGTCGACAAGCAGGGTGTCCTCTCCTTCGATGTGCACGATCGGCGAGAGGCAATTCGCCCGAAGGGCCAGGGCTTCCAGTTGACGGCGGTCGGCGGACGGATCGTCCTGGCAAGTGACAAGCTCTGGCACTATAGCCTTGGCGTCGGCCAGCGTCTGGTTCCCACGGACACCGGCGTCGTAAGCCGCCCGGTCGCCGTGGACGATGCGAATCGTCTGCCCGTGCGACAAAACCGTCGCGGTGGGAACCCGCTCCGTATTTACGGGAGATGACCCGGGCGTGCCGGTCGACGCCCTATCCCGTCTTCGCAGCCGGTCGGTAGAAAGGAAGGGGATGTACAGGGCGAGCACCCGTTTGTGCATGATGCAGATCCACCATAAACGGCTCCGTGGGACTCCCTTCCCGAACGGTTAACAACGTAATACTGCAGAGGTAGGAATCATCCTGCGGCATCACTCCCTCAATGAACATCCGAACGGCTGCGAAACTTTTTCCACGCTTGGAAGCCGCGGTCAGGATCAACCCGAGGCTTCCGCTGCTTTCGGCTGCCAGTTGCAGCCGGCGGGAAAGACGCGTATCGAGCCCGCTAAGCGGGGCGATGACCGCAGCCACAGCCGGGCAACGCAACGACTGATCCGCCGCCCAAAGCGCATCTTTCGAATTACCTGCACGAATGACCACCAGCCGATCGAGGGCTATCCCCCGCTGCCACGCCGCCGGGGGATAGAAATCATCGAGCGTGTCGATCAGCACGATGCTTCGGCGGCCCTCTTCCAAGTTTTGAAAGCCACCACAATCTTCAGCGGGTTTTGTCGTTTGACGGGCTATCCGCATCGCCAGTGACATTGCCCCGACACCAATGTCGGCGGCGATGATCTCGGTGACGGCCCCGCAGGGAAGTCCGCCATGGGGCAGGGCTGTATCCAGCCGGGCAAGACCGGTGGGAATGAACCGCCTGGTCCAACCCGCCCGTTTCGCCCGCCGGCGATGGTAGGCTTCCAACTTCGCCCGAAGCTTGTATATGGTTTCCGTCATGTCGTCCGCCCGCGGGAGGCGTGTGGGTGGCACGGTCAAGCTCCGCCGCCTTTGGCGGCTCCGCTTGACCGTGCCACCCCGCGGCTCCGCTTGACCGTGCCACCCACCCGCCGTCTATACCTAACATATACCAAACACCAGGCGGGTGCAAGACCCAACCACGGATTTTTTTGAGGCTGAGAATACTCATCCAGTTCTGGCCCGGGGGAGGCCCGAAGAAGTCTGTTTTCGGCCGGGTAACACGGGATGGATGGCACGGCATGGGTGGCACGGTCAAGGATCGGTCCGACCGAAGGGAGGATCGATCCTTGGCCGTGGCGAAACGCTTGGGCTGACGCCCACGGCCAAGCTCCGCCGCCTTTGGCGGCTCCGCTTGACCGTGCCACCCCGCGGCTCCGCTTGAGGGTGCCACCCACCCGCCCGCCTCTGCTTGGAACGACCGGGTGATGCGGTTAGTATCATCTGCACTACTGAAGACCCGGGAGTTGTGAATGCCCACCACAGAATCCAGCGGTGCCGTCGGCAAGGCAATCCGCACCTACTTCAAAGAGTTCGGAGCACTGAAAGCTTGCGGCAGGGAGTACTGGATCGTTCAGTTGGTCAACCTCCTGGACGGCGTGGCCTACTTCGCCATGCTCACCGTCAGCACGCTCTATCTCAGCGAGACCCTCGGCTACAACGACAAGGACGCCGCGTTGCTGTGGGCCCTCTGCATGGCGGTCTATACCGGCATGGGCTTTTTTGCGGGGTTCCTCGGTGATTCACTGGGGATCAAGAAAACCCTCCATCTGTCGATAGTGTTGCTCGTAGTATCGCGCCTGGCGATAAGCGCCACGACCGCCAAGACGGTCGTTCTCCCGTCCCTATTCGTCATCGCCATCGGCACAGCCATCATGACGCCGATCCTGATCGCCGCGACGAAGCGCTACACCACCCCCAAGTCGCAGACCGCGGGCTTTAACATGCTCTATTTCCTGATGAACATCGGGGCGTTTGTGGGCAACGTGACTCTTGATCCGCTACGAGCCCTGCCCTGGGGAAACCGGTCGGTGTTCATGGTCGGTTCGGCGATGAGCATCCTCTGCTGGCTGGCGATTCTGCTGCTCTGGCGCCGGCCACTCGCTAAGGTCGATGCCCAGGCAAAGGGCGACAAGAACGGATCCTCGGGCGAAACGGAATCCAAAGAGAACGGAGGCAAGCCTGACAAGGAGAAGTGGGAAGCACCGTGGACCATCGCCCTGAGCGTTATCCGGGAGTCCACCTTCTGGCGCTTCATGCTCTTTCTGGTTATTCTCGTGGGTGTTCGGCTCGTGTTCGAGCACCAGTACCAGGTTTATCCGAAGTATTACATTCGGACGATGTCGGCGTTCGTGTTCAACGTCGACAAGGAGCTGGGCGCGGACCTTGACACCAAGGAGGCTTCCGACGCAGTCAGGGACGCCTTTGGGAAACACGATGTTGCCCTTTCCGGGAAAACGCGAATCATCGTCGAGGCCACGGAAACGCTCGGCTGGAGGGTTACGGACGGGGGGCGAGAGTTCCGCGTCTTAGCGTCTGATTATGCCCTGGACCCCGGTCTGCGCGCGGACCTCGAGGCAGAGAGGATAACGGCCGACGTTCGCGCGGCGTTTGAGGCATACCTGAACGTCGCGCTGTCCGAGCAGGTACGAATCAACATCGAGAAGAGAGGCGTTCGGTGGCTGCTCAAGGACGCACAGAGGACCTACAGAGTCCTCGATACTGCGGAGGGACTGCGAGTTTATGAGGCCAGCGTCCCCATCGGGGCGCTGAATTCCATCAACCCGCTTATCATCTGCTTTGGGGTCATCCTCTCGACACCCATTGTCGCAAGGTTCAAGCTGTTTAACGTGATGTTCTTCGGCATCACCATCTCCGCGGTTTCCATGCTCTTTCTGGTCATCCCCCCGACGTGGATCTGCGGGCTTTGGGGTTGGACCCTGCCGCAGGGCTATGCGTTGATAGTGATTCTGCAGATAGTCCTGTTCTCTATCGGGGAGGCGATATGGTCGCCCAGGTTGTACGAGTATACCGCGGCCATCGCTCCGAAAGGACGGGAGGCATCGTACATGGGGCTCAGCTATTTCCCGATGTTCTTCGCCCGTTTCGCCGAGGGGCCTTTGGCGGGATCAATGCTGACCGACTATTGCCCGCCGGACGTCACCGATCGGCTTGCCACGGTGTCTTACTCTCAAAGCCCGCAGTTTATGTGTTTGATTCTCGCCGCCATCGCCATCGCCAGCCCCATTCTCATCTTCCTGCTCCGGGGGGTCGTCCAGAAGGGAAGCCGGCTCGAGCGCGATGAGCAGCTCGAGACGAATGCACAACAATAGACACTAACTCGCAGGAGCCACCATGACCGACGCCAATAAGAGCATCGCTACCCCAGCCGACGAATCGCCGAAGGGAAGGGCATTCGGCCAGGCCTACTGGATGTGCAACTCGATCGAGATGTTCGAGCGATTGGCCTATTTCGGCATCCGCTCGGTCGTCCCGATCTACATCATGCAGGCCACCGAACCGGGGGGGTTGCACCTCACCGCGGTTCACAAGGGCTGGATCTACATGTGGTGGGCGATCCTTCAGTCATGGCTTCCCATGTTTACCGGAGGGATTGCCGACCGCTACGGGTACAAGCGTGTCCTGGTAGGTGCCATCAGCACGAACGTGATCGGTTACGTGATGATGGCCTATTTGACCAGCTACTATGGCTTCTTCGCCGGAATCCTGGTGTTGGCTACGGGGACTGCCTTCTTCAAACCCGCGCTCCAAGGGTCGATTGCCCAAAACCTCACCAAGGCAACTTCGTCGCTGGGCTGGGGTATCTTCTACTGGGTGGTCAATGTTGGCGCCGTCTGCGCCCCGGTCCTGGCCACGCTCATCCTAGGCCGGCCGCATAGCGCCCAAGGGTGGCAGACCCTGTTTCTGGCGTCGGCGGCGTACACCTGCGTGAACCTCCTCTTGCTGCTCACTTTCAAGGATGTTCCCTCCGGGGCGGACAAGTCTATGGGCCTGCACAAAGTGTTCTTGCGAACCATCGAGAACATCTGGCCCTACTGGTTTCACGGCGGGCGGTTTGTCACGCGACGCTGGGTGCCGGGCGTGGTGATGTTCAGTGCCGGTCTCTATCTTCTGATCCTCAAACCGTTTGCGAGTACGGGCTGGCCGATAACGCCTCTGGGCTGGGTGCTGTTCCTTGCGGGGGTGTGGCTTCTGACTTGGCTTTTCGGAGGCAAGCTCACCTGGCAGCTTCGCCTGCCGGCCTTCCTGCTGATCATGTCCTGTTTCTGGATGATGATGTACCAGCTCTGGGATCTGCACCCGAACTTCATCGAGGACTGGGTGGACAGTTCCTCGGTAACGGCCATATCAGCCTTTCTCGGCTTCGACAGTTGGATCGAATACGGCGATCGCGGGCTGATCCGCGTGCCCCAACAGATCCTGCTCAACCTCAATGCCTTTCTGATCGTCGCCCTCATAGTGCCGATTTCCTGGCTGGTGCGCAAGATGCGCACGCTCAGCGCGATGCTCATCGGCATGAGCGTGGCCACCGGTGGGATCCTGGTGGCCGGACTGACGGGCAACGGCTGGATTCTCCTGCTCGGCATCGTCCTGTTTTCCCTGGGCGAAATGCTCACCGGACCGAAGAAAAACGAGTACCTGAGTCTGATCGCCCCGCCGGGTAAGAAGGGCCTCTACCTGGGATACGTGAACATTCCCATCGGGATCGGTGTGGGTTTCGGGTCCTTCATCGCCGGGGTTGTTTATGACAGCTACGGTGAGAAGGCCACCTTATCCCTCAAGTACTTCGGGACCGACATAGGGCTACTCGCCCGGGCGGCGCAGTCCGCAGACTGGAGCGACTCCCTCGAACTGATCCCCGGACTGCTGGACGTCGACCGGGACGGTGCGCTCGACATCGCCTGCGAAGAGCTGCGACAAGACCCTGACACTGCAGCCTCGACCCTGCGCGATGCCTTCAGGTACGACACGGGGCAGATCACCAATCTGGGCCTCGCCCAGCTCGCCCTTCACCCCGAGCTCAAACCGGTGGCGACGAAAGGTCTTGCAGAGCTGCTTATGAGCGACGAAAAGAACCAACAAGCACAGGAACTGGGCAAGAGGCTGTCCAGCGGCGAGCTGAAGCTCGAGGCTGCGGGAATCGCCCGTTTCGTCCATCTACTGCCCGGCGCCCTGGGTATCAATCGTGCCCAGGTGTTTGAGATCCTTCGCGATCGTGCAGAGCACGAGGCGCCCGGCGGCGAAGCGATGGCAGACCAGGCCATCGTCGACATGCTCTGGGAACGCTTCGGGCACGACCCCGAAACACTGAACAATCTCGCCCTGGAATACCTTGCCCAGGGTACGCCGCGCATGCGCAAGGCCGTCGCTTCCATGACATTTGAGGACCCGAAAAAGGACATAAAGGAACGTCTGGGAATCGGCCGGACGAAGTCGTTCGCCGCCCTCGGGGCAGCAATGGGTGCGGATTACGAGGTCGTCGAACGGGCCTTGTCCGAGATGCCCGTCGACTCCAATCGCCCGGAGGATCGGGCTTATGCCTATTTGATGAGTAAGGCCCACCAGCGCTTCCTCGCCGTCGCCCGGAAGGACTGGACGAAGGACGTGGCCTTGCTGCGGACGCTGATTGAATCGGACCCGGCGGTGATGGAGGTCGTGCTGGGGGACATTGACAAAACGTCCTGGCAAAGCCGACTGTTCTCCCGGGTAAGCAGTCTCTTTGGTGGCGGCGAAGAGGTCGAGAAAACCCTGGCCCAGCGACTCGCCCCCAAACAGGACCTCATTCAGAAAGCTCTCGCCAAAATGGACTGGTCGAAAGCCCCGGATAAGGCAGCCCTGCTGCTGGGACTCAATCCGTTTGAGGCCCGGGCACTAGCGGCAGCCGAGGTGAATCGATCCCTCGTAACTGCGACAAAGCTCCTGTGGGACAAGTACCATCCACAGTACAAAGTATGGCTTCCGTTTGCTGCCATCGGAGTGGTAGCCGCCATCGCCCTGGCCATCTTCGGACAAATGGCCAAGCGGTGGTCGGACATGAACGCGTAGTTGCCCGTGCCAACGTACGTGTTTAGCGTGTTTCGAGGCGAAGTTTCGCGGTCCGCAGGTTGTTTCCGAGCCCCAAGCGCCAGCGCGGGGTGGTTCGGCGTACCCGTCGCTCG
>SDBU01003904.1_pt1 | contig 18697 bp, 13 predicted proteins | sample 2277071 | NCBI WGS metagenome assembly SDBU01 (sample SAMN10397929, study PRJNA504765) | marine sediment metagenome | isolation source: marine sediment core GS08_GC12, 126 cmbsf | place: Arctic Ocean: Gakkel Ridge, Loki's castle | collected 2008 | reverse complement strand
GAAATACTGGGTATACAACAGTCGGGCGGATGTTTCTCACATCAGAGGAAGCGAATCTCAGCGAATTATCGAACCATACCGAAAACATAATCTTGAGGTGACAGCACTGGGAGTTTATGCTAACCCCATCGAACCTGATGATTCAGAGTGGGGGGCGCATCTTGATTACTTCTATGAGATGATGCGAATCGCCCACGAAATGGACATCAAAGTTTTGATAACGGAGGGTGGACACATTCATCGGGAAGGCAAGGAGGATTTGGGCGCGACGATGTCTGAAGCCTCTTGGAATCGTATTATTCAATTCGCACAGAGATTGGTTGGGAAAGCGGAAGAATATGATGTCGTGGTCGCCTTTGAACCGTACTTCCTGACGCAGCTTTCATCGGCAAAGCGAGCGCGTGATTTTATCGAGATTGTCAACTCCGATAGAATTCGCATCATGCTTGACCCTGCCAATATACTGCCGAATAATTCACTCGACGAAATGTTTTCGCAACTGAAAAATTATATTGTCGGCGTCCATGCCAAAGACAGAAAAATAGGCGTTCATGCCGGCGTTCCAACAGGACAAGGTGATTTGGACTACGCTCGTTTTGTCCAGCTTTGCAAGGAGCATATTCCGCATCTGCCTATTATTATCGAATATGTCACAGAGCAGAATTTCCTCCAGGCGAGAGACCATCTTTTGAGTTTCATGGAATAGATAAACTGGGAACGGAAAGGAGAAAAAATGCTTTTTCAAGCTGGGTGCAAATGCACAGCCATGGGAATATTGCCTCATAGAGATGTAAACCGCGCCCTCTCTTTAGCCTTGAGCATGGATATTCCATTTTGGCCTCAGTTGCCTAAGTTGAACTACTATGAAGATATGTACGTCCAAGCATCGGAGAATTTCCCTGGGATTTCTGTGGATGTGGAATCGAAGCGAATTTATCTTAACACGGCTCAGTTTTATGATGATTTGATAACGTATTCCGAATATCAGCCCACGGATTCTGCGTTTGAGATATCCGAACAGTATTCCCAGTGTTACCACCTGTTTTTGAATCTCGACCTTCACTCGTATTCAGCTATCCGCGGTCAAAGCATTGGCCCCATTAGCTTTGGCATGAGTGTTTGTGATGAGGACAAGCGTCCGATTATCTATAATCAGGACATTCGCACGATTATCTTTGATTTGTTCAAGAATAAGGTGAACTATCAATACCATACATTAAAAAGCAAAAATGACAACGCCTTCGTTTGGATAGATGAGCCGGGGTTGGAAATACTCTTCAGCAGCATCACAGGCTATCCCAGCGAAAAAGCGCATGAAGAATTTGCCGATTTCTTGGAAACCATTGATGGCATAAGGGGCGTTCATCTATGTGGTAATCCTGACTGGGACTTTCTCCTCACGTCCAAAATCGACATTCTCTCCTTTGATGCGTACCTACGCGGAGAAATATTCTCCAAGTATACCAACCAGGTTCAACAATTTCTCAGTCAAGGGAGAATCATCTCATGGGGAATAGTCCCAACACATACAGACGTTTTACCACAAGAAACGGTGAAAAGTCTGATAGCGAAGCTGGAAAGCTACTGGCTCGCTCTAGAATCAGAGAATCTTGATTGCCAGGCAATTGCGCAACAGGCTCTTATCGCGCCTGCCACATGCTGTTTGATAAATCTCGATGAAACTGAAACCGTTGAAAAAGCCTATCGCATGGTTCGAGAAGTATCCGAAGCATTGAAGGAGAAATACGATTTGGAGGATTGATTACTGTAATGTTAATGAGGATGGCGAAAAAGTGACATCGGGACTTTCCGGACAACCGGAAAGCCGGCAAAAGACGCCGTTGCAGGGTCCCTCCCGAGGAACGAGGGAAACGAAGCAATCTAAAGATAAAAACTCTTGGTTTTTTCTTTGTTTTTAGTTTTTTGCCGGTTGTCTGGTTGTCTGGTTGTCTGGCTTTCTGGGTTCAATCCCCTGCCAATAAACTTTTGTGGCCTCTTTTTCCGTTTTCCATTTTCCGTTTTCCGTTTTTAATTCCGAATTCCGTTCGCCCCTCAAAAACATATCAAGGAGGAACAAAGTGGGATTAGACATTCATACTATTCGCCAAGATTTTCCATTGGTGAGTGAAGTGGTTTATTTAAACACAGGCACGGTAGGCATTTCGCCCAAACCGGTGGTAGAGCAAGTGCTTAAGGCAATAGAGCGCTTTGAAGTTCGAGGACAGACAGCATGGAGAGAGTCGGAGGCAGGTATGAACGAAAGCCGTAAGTCCCTCGCTACGCTGCTTGGGGTAAGCCCTCTTGAGATTGCGTTCACCCGTAATGCGACTGATGGGGTGAATCTCGTCACAAACGGCATAGCGTGGCACCAAGGCGACGAGGTGTTGCTGTCCGACCAAGAACACCCCGCAATGCTGTTTCCCTGGACATATCTTCAGCAGCGGGGATATATCACCCTGAAGCGGTTTGAACTTGATATGAATGCTGAAAAGACACTTTTCAACATCCGCGAAGCCCTCACGCCGCAGACAAGGCTGCTGGCAACCAGCCATGTAACATCCCAGGCTGGCATCCGCGTCCCTGGCAAAGAAATCTGCGCGTTGTGCAAGAAGCGCGGGGTTTTGGTTTTGCTGGATGGCGCGCAGGCGGTGGGACAGTTCCCCATCGACCTGAAAACAATCGGCTGCGATTTTTATACCGGCAACCTCCATAAATGGCTTCTTGGTCCAAAAGGCACAGGTTTTTTCTATGTTACGCAAGAGCTTCTAAGTGATACTGAGGAGGCGTCCCAGGCGGGCAAAGTAAATTCCATTCAACCCACTTGGGTTGGCGCCGGCTCAGGCGGCTTTGATGCCCAGAAGGGGCTTTTGCCACCGCCATCAGCACAGCGGTTTGAGTATGGCACCCGCGATTTTGGAAAGTATGCAGGCATCTCTCCTCTCCTCGATTGGTTTGAGGCGTTAGGCTGGCAAAACGTGGAAGAACATATTCGTGAATTATCAAGTTTCCTGAAAACAGAACTCACAAAAATCCCCAAGGTACGCTTGTTCACGCCAAACCAATGGGAACTTTCTTCAGCAATGACCACTTTTGCCCTCTCAGGTATTTCCTGCAATGAACTTTCCAAGCGGTTGTGGGAATCACACCAGGTACTGGTGCGAACTGTGGGGGAATTTGATGCAGTGCGCATCTCGACTGCGGTATTTAATACAGGAGAAGAAGTGGAATTGTTGTTGAGGTTGATTCGAGAAATGTGAGAATTTGTTTTTGACGCTAATAACTTAGAACCCATCCGGTACATTTTTTGCTAACGGATTTCTTGCTAGCGGATTAAAAAGAAAACTTTACGGAAAAATTGGAAGCCTTCGGTTTTTCCGTTTTCTGTTTTCCGTTTTCCGTTTTTAAGGAGCATATGATATGAAACATTGGCTGGCTAAACCTGATAAGGTCGAACCCCAGATTCCCCAATGGGAAGAATTATATCCTGATTTTGTAGAATTGGACAGTCTTACACAGTACGTTGGTTTGAATGTCTATGCAATCACCGTCACCGATAAAAAAGTTCCGTCGGAAGGCAAACACCGATTCCTCGCAACAGTGCCGCATGCTCACGAACCCGCCGGCACAGTAGCGTGTATGAACTTCATCCACCAGGTTTTGACAGGGCAATATCTCAATGGCACATCGTCAGACCTCCCCAGAGAAGAAATCCTGAAGAAGTGCATTCTCAGTTTCATTCCCGATGCCAACCCTGATGGACGTTCGCGCGCGCCGGTGGATTACTGGGATGGGACACAGTACACTAACGATGAATTCTGGACATTTATGCGTGGGCGTGACCCAGAGACTAAGAAAATGTGGAAGCGTTTGGGAAGGTGGAGCATTCGCGAGGAAAATCCTGAAACTATCGGTATTGTTTACGAACAAATCAACGAACACGAATACGTTGAGCCCAACCGAGATTTCAACTCCAGCTATTTTCGCTTGATTAAGCGCATCGGGAAAAAATACGGCTATGGTCGTTGGTTAGATATACACCAAACGGAGTTCCAAAATAGCGAATACAACGCAATGGTAATTTTGCCCATCATCCAGAATGAATTGCCGGCGAAAATTCAGCAGGCAAACGTCGACTGGGCGAATGCTATTGTTCAACAGTGGCAAGCGATGGGTGCGAATCCTATCCCGCAAAGCAAGCCTTTGGGATACACTGGCGAACAAGCAGAATACTTCCGCCGGACATGGCGAGAATTTATGCCGACCATTCCTCACGTAACTCTTGAAGTGCAAAATAACAATACGCGCACGCCGCCTGCGGAGCAAGCGTTGTTGGAGGAGATTGGCATTCGTACCAGCGTGGAATTGCTGTTCAATCAATAGAGCCTTTCGAATTATATTTTTCCCATTCTTTCAGCCTACTATGCAATGTTCGCAGGCTTATGCCCACAGTCTCAGCGGTCTTAGTGCGGTTGCCCCCGAAAGCTTCGAGGGTTTTTAGGATTAGTTCCTTTTCTATATCCTTAAGCGTCATTCCGACTGTAATCTCAGTCGAAATTTTTTGGTTTTCTTCTTGCAGTTCCTGAGGAATATGCTTGGGCAAAATAACATCGCTTTCAGCCAAGAAAACAGCTCGTCCGATATAATTGTTCAGTTCACGGACATTTCCGGGCCAGTTGTATAGCATCAGGAGTTCCATAGCGTTTCTGCTTATGGCGCGAACTTGGGGTTTATGTGCATCGCTGTATTTTTTGAGAAAATGTTCAGCCAGTTTGGGGATATCGCTTTTTCGGTCTCTCAGAGGCGGCACATGAATCGTTATCATATTGAGACGATAATAAAGGTCGCTTCGGAACTCCCCTTTTTCGATAGCTACCTCTAGGTCTCTGTTGGTAGCGGCTATGATACGCACATCGACTTTGATTACCCGCGAACCGCCAACCCTTTCGAATTCCTGTTGCTCAACCCCTCTCAGCAGTTTGATTTGAAGTTCCGGCGGCATATCCCCAATTTCATCAAAAAACAGCGTGCCTCCGTCCGCTCTTTCGAATTTACCCTCCCTTGATGCAGTAGCTCCGGTGAAGGCACCCTTTTCGTGTCCGAAAAGCCCGCTTTCAAGCAGGTCTTTGGGGATAGCGCCGCATTGTACCACCTCGAAAGGTTTTTCTGCTCTATAACTGTTTTCATGCAAAGCGCTCGCCACTAATTCTTTGCCGGTGCCGGTTTCTCCTAAAATAAGTACCGGAGCGTCAGTGTCGGCCACCTTGCCTATCTGCTCTAGCACTTTTATAATTTCGGGGTTGTCCCCTATAATTTCATCGTAAGCGTGCGAAAGCTTCTCCCTTTCAGATTCACTTTTCTCAATTTTCTTCCTATCAAAGATAGCATCAATTTTATCCTCAATATTTTCCTCTAGAGGCTTTACGAGGAAATCATGCGCCCCTTTTTTCATCGACTCCACAGCCACATCAATCGTCCCGTGAGCCGTCAGCATTACCACCAACATTCCCGGATATTTTCGTATAATCCTTTGTAGTACCTCTATCCCGTCTATACCTGGCATCCTGATATCAAGCAATACTAAATCCGGCGGATTATCATCGCTTTTTTTCAACGCCTCCTCGCCGTCGTAGGCGACGGATACATCATAGCCATAATATTCCAATCTATCCTGAATAAATTCGACTATGTCCGGGTCATCATCGACTATGAGAATCTTTTCCTTTGGCATTTTATTTCTCTTCCCCTCCAGTATTCGGAATTGAGTATTCGGAATTGGAAATTTCTTTCCGCTTTCCGCCTTCCGTTTTCCGACTTCCAATAGCCGGTAGTGTAAAATAAAATCGGCTTCCCTTTCCGAGTTCGCTTTCCACTTTGAGGTCTCCTCCGTGCATCTCTACTAAACTTTTGGCGATTGCAAGCCCAAGACCAGTGCCTTTTACGCTCCCTCTTTTTGTTACAACCGATTGATGAAATCGTTCGAAAATTTTTTGTCTCTCCGATTCTGGGATACCAATTCCGGTATCGCTTACGCTGATTTCCACTTCACCTTCTTTATCAATAACATCTACATTCACAGCGCCATCGTTTTCTGTGAATTTTACAGCGTTCTCCAGTAGGTTCGTCAGAATCTGCCTAAGCCTATTCGGGTCGGCAATAAGCCTCAAATTGCTTTCGCAGGAGAAACTAATCGATATATTATTCCTTTCTGACTGGGACTCCAGGGAAATGACTACCTCTTCGATTAGGTCTCGCAGGAGAACATCCTTTGCTTGAAGCATTATAGTGCCCGATTCGATGCGCGACAAATCCAAAAGGTCATTTATCAAACTGATTAGTTCATCGCATTTATCCTGAACACGCTTTAAGTTTCTCCTCTGCTTTTCCGTAAGTTCTCCGTAAATGCCGTCGAGCAGGTTATCGACATATCCTTTTATGGAAGTTATGGGCGTTCTAAGGTCGTGCGAAACATTTGCAACGAACTGCGACTTTAACTTATCAACCTGGCTTAATTTCTCGGCGAGCATCGTTATAGCAACGTCCAAATCCCCCTCGGAGGCATCCGGAAGAGTTGTACCATAGCTCTTCTGATACGTTTCCCTCAAATTGTTGTAAGCGGCTTCAAGGGCTTCAGTGCGCTTTCGCAATTGTTCATACAAAACAGCGTTCTGAATAGCTACGGAACCCTGGTATGATAAAGTCTTCAAGAGTGATAAATCATCGTTGGTATATCTATCTCCGGAAAGCTTCTCACCCAAAATTAACAGCCCTACTAGGTTTCCTTGGGCTACGAACGGTATAAAGACCGGTTTAGGAATAAATTTTATCACTGTTTGTAGAGGAAGGTTTGAAACCTGCCCATGCTCCGATTGTGTGATATAATCTTGCGAGGTTAATTCATCGAAGAATTCAATAGGTTCAGCATCTTTAAGTATTTCCAGGAATCGGTCATCCGAGGAAAATTTAATATTCTCTTCCACCTTACCTAAGAGACCTCTTGATGCCCTGATTACCAGTGATTCACCTTCCTTATCCCAAAGAAGCACCGCCCCCTTTTCTATCTGCATAGCTTGCGTCACCTGCGAGAGGATTGTGTCTATCAATTTATCCAGTTGTAAGATGGAACTTAACGCCTTGCATAATTGAAGCAAAGTCTTATGGTAATTGTATTTTTCCCTGTAAAAAGCGCGGTCGATTATATTCTGAATCATATTCTTTAAAGGCGCGAAAAGCAATGCTGCTATCAGGATGGAAATACCGGATATAGCGTCGCGAGGCATACCGCTAGCGGATTCGACAACAGTCCCAAGCATAAGACCGGTCAAGAGATAAAGGCTGATGACCAAAGCGCTGACAATCGTGTAAACCAAACTCCGATTGATAATCAATTCCAAATCCATGAGCCGATAACGTATAATCGCCACTCCATAACAAATCGGGATGAAAATCAACGTGTATGCGGCTATATCCCCGTGTAGGGGCAGTGTCCCTGTGCCTACCTGTAGGGGTAGTGCCTCCATGCCTATCCTAAATCCAAAAATCATGGGGACAGTAACAAAAGCGGTAAGCGGCACAAGCCCCGCACTTAGACCGATGAAAAGCCATTTGGCTTGCTTCCTCTGATACGCCGATTGGGCTTTAAACGCTGAATGTAACAAGCAAATATGACCTAAAACCGAATAGCTGAGTAGAAACACAGCACTAATCGTCACGATGGGATTGAACTGTACGAGAAAAAACGCTCGATGGTGCGGAAATCCGAGGAGGTAAAGAATTTCCATCAAGAGGAATAAGATAATGCCGGGAATGTATAAGATAAAAAGCAGTCGTCTATTTTCAGTGATAACACGTTTTTCGAAAAGAAATACGCAGAAGCAATGGACGAACACACAAGGTAAAAACGCCGCTGAGAAAAATTGATAAAGTGGGATTATCTTACTGCTCAAGTTGTGCATCTCGATTGAAAATTCGGCGTCAACAAAGCAGACGTTCATGAACCCCAAACTCATAAGATAGGAAAGCCTTACGATTCTATCATCCGGTTTTGCCGTTAAGACGAGCGACGCCATAATCCATGTGACCAGCCCGATTATGTAAAAGTAAGCGTTCCCAGCATTTCCAGCATACTTGAAACTCACCGCCCCTACCATTAAGCTCGTACCAGCTAAAAATATAAAGGTCGCTGTGATTACTATCTTAGATAAATCAGGTTTCATTGATAGCCTCTTTTAAAACGTGAAACGTGAAACGTGAAACGTAAAACGTGAAGTACACAAGGGCGAAATGGCAAGTGCGCCGTTGCGAGGAGTTGCGAGGTACGAAGCAAACTAATCTCATCGGGATAAACTCCGCCATCCCGCAAAGCGGGGAGGGCTAGAAGGCAAGGGGGCAAAATTATGAACTTGCTTTTTAATTCCGAATTCCGAATTCCGAATTCCGAATTCCCGCGACATGCCGCCGAACATACGGTGCGCGCTTGGCGATAAAGCGTTGTGCTTGCTTAGCGGCTCTCTCCCAGTCCGCTATGCCTTTGTTTGGTTGCCATCGTCTGGCTTCGGCGGCTATGGCAGGCTGCACCTGCTCTAATCGTGCTGAAAGCCGAGCTTGAACATGCGCGGGGTCAAGAACGCCTTTCTGGTATTCATCCAAGCGTCGGGCGAAATATCTGCGGTAGTTGGCATTCCTAAGCAATTTAGAAAACAACACCGCAAGAGACCCTTGGCCCCTCTGGCTGGCGTGAACAAGAGTGTTTTGGTTTACTCGAAAAGATTGCATTCCCGCGCCAAACGCGTATTCTGAATCCCACGCGAGAAAAATCCACTTTGCGTCACGCAAAGGCTTTGCACCAGGAACTCCACGTTTCCTGGCCGCATACCAATTATGATAAGGCCAATCGTAGTTCTGCGTCCAGATGTTCAAAATAAAGTAAGAGGTGAAATTATCCAGGTCTAACATCTGCTGTATGACCTGATAATTTTTTTCCTTCGACAAATCAGTTCGATAGTACCAACTCCTAAATTTACTCCAGGCTTTTCCGTCCCCTTCTTTAACCTCACCATCTTTGATTACATCCCAGTCGGCGTGGTTGAAGTAAGATTCCAGAAATTTGGCGTCCAGCCGTTCACAAATATTATACAACCCCCAATATTCACCATTCAAATACAGTTCAATAAAATCTCCGTGTGAAGCCACACATCCCATATCAAGGTGCAAATCCCTGACAACCTGGTCGCGCACATAGATTGCTCGACGGCGTTGAGACTCGCTATGATGGCGCCAACTATCGTTGTAACCTCCCCGCAGCACGAGCTTGCGAAAACGGATACCCTCTGGCGCGGAGGGGATGATTGGATATTCTAAAACGTCATTGCCATATTTAGACCGAAAATAAAGACGAAAAGATTGCTTATCAGACCGAACGCGTGACATCCCGCCGTGAATCCGCAAACCAGCAGAAAACGCAACTCCCAGAGTACCATCTTTTTTAAAGTAAGCAGCCGACACCGGCCGCTCCCATTGTAGACCTCTCCTGTTGGAATTCCGATAGATGCCCTTCTTTTGGTCCCATAAATTAGCTGGCGCTGTCACCAGCGAGAGGATGGGCAGATGTCTTTTTTCGCCGAACAGATATGTCCCCGTCACGACAGCGCTAGGACGTATCCCCGAAACGAAGGCGCGGACTCGAACCACCGTCGTTTTGTTCAACTTCAGAGGCTTAGTATATAACTTACTTTTTTGAGTAGGTATGGAACAATCCGTCGTGTAGTGTAGCTCTGCGTCTTTGTTTTTCGCCGAGATTTGGAGGGTAATGGGCTTGTCGTAGAACCCCTCTGGTAGAGAAAAAGTCGGAGGAGAAACGCTTTTTAAATCGTCTTGCGCGTTGACACATATCATCAGACACACAAAACACAAACATCCAACGATATACACTTTACGCTTCATAGCAATCATTCCAATCTTTTTAAAATCGGCTAGCGTTGAATATAGCACAAAAATCCGAATACGTCAAGCTGAATTCCAAGCTACTCACCAGTCAACCTTTATTAAACACGACTTGTAAGATACTTGCCAAATATGGCGTGATGGTGTAAAATGAAAATCAACCGCCATCGCAAAGGAAAATGGCGAAGTCATCTTTATCAGTTAATCGTTGCTGTTTATAAGCTGAATAATTTGCGGTTCTCAAAAAAATTGACCTACTTTTTAACTTTCCTGTATCTAACTAATATATCAGAAATAGTCATCAATGGTAACTAAAATATGGACGAAATTTTGGTAAAAAAAACGTTAAGCGGCGACAAGACGGCTTTCAACCGACTTGTAGCGAAGTATCAGACGCGGGTCTATGGGCTTGCTGTAAATTTATCAAGAAGTTTTTCAGACGCCGAAGATTTGGCTCAAGAAGCGTTTCTCCGCGCTTATCTTTCGCTACATCAACTTCGTGAGCCAGCGAAATTCGGCAACTGGTTATACAAAATTACGCAGAATGTTTGTTGGCGGTGGTTAGAAAAAAAGACGAATCACGAAGAGATAACGGAACGCATAAGAATGAATGGAATGGAAAAACACGTCCCCGAGCCTGATGAGTTAGCCGAGGTAAAGGAACTGAAAGAGCGCGTGCGCAATGCCATCGACGCGTTGCCTGAACAAGAGCGTCTGTTTGTTACACTTTACTACATGGACGGGTTAACGCAACATGATATTGCCGATTTCGTAGGTGTTTCCGAAAGTACCGTCAAGCGTCGTTTGCGTTCATCTAAAAAGAAACTCGAAGGAGAGTTGCTGATTATGGTACAAGAGGATTTGCAAAAACGGGATTTAACGTCAGAATTTACTGACAAAGTCGCCTTCAAGATTGATACGCTTGAGGAGGCAATAAGGAAGAAGATAGGCAAGCCTGAAGGGCCGATTTTGAAATCAGACTTGGAAGGATTGGCGAAGTTAGAAGCCTGTAAAAAAAACATCCACGACCTAAGCGGCATCGAACACTGTGCAAACCTGCAAACGCTGGATTTGGATGGCAACCAGATAACCGACCTAACTCCCTTGAGCAACATGACTAACCTACGCTCACTGTGGTTGACTGACAACCAGATAAATGACCTTGGCCCTATGAGCAAACTAACTAACTTGCAGGAGCTTTTTATATGGAACAATCAGATAAGTGACCTAAGCCCTCTAAATCAACTGATTAACTTGCATACACTATACTTATATGAAAACCCAATAAGTGACCTAAGCCCTCTAAACCAACTGATTAACTTGCAAGTGCTGTTTCTGGGAAATAACCATCTGGGAAATAACCAGATAAGTGACATAAGTCCACTTGACAGCCTGACTAACTTGCGTGACCTTGCTTTGTTCAAAAACCAGATAAGTGATATAAGTCCACTGAGAAATCTGACTAACTTGCAGGAACTATGTTTGGGAGAAAACCAGATAAGTGATATAAGTCCACTGAGCAGTTTGACTAAGTTATACAGCTTGGATTTGGCAAACAACAGTATAACCGACATCTCCGTCCTTGCACTGCTTAGGAATATTGGAAAATCATATGGAGGTTTGATAGCGTTGATAGAGGGAAATGAGATTCCAATTCATCTTGGACTTTCAAACAACCGGATATCGGACATCAGCCCCCTTGTGAACAATTCAGGTATTGGAGAGAAACATGCAATTGACCTTCGAGGAAATCCTCTTTCAAACTCAGCATACTCAGTCCATATCCCTACTCTTCAGAAAAGAGGTGTGAAAGTCTTGTTTGACTCACATCCATAGGCCATAGATAGTCCCCTTCGCAGGTAAGCATTTTGCAAACAAGGTCCCCAACTCATTAACCTTTCTGGAGGATGGATTCGTCACGCCACGGCGGAATGCTTTTCTCCAGAGCTTTGGTTTCCAGAGCCAACCCTGAGCAATTCGCGGCGAGCGTCTCAAAGATTTTGTTTGCCACGATTCGGTGACCCAAGTCATTTGCATGAACACCATCATGGTGAACCAACCAGTCTGCTCCGCGATATGAAGCCAGTAGGTCAGCGAAAAGGCAGTCACATTCTGCGGCAACCTGGCGAATCGCACTGTTATATTGATGAAAAACCTCCAGGTTGGCGTGGCTCCACTCCAGCCCGCCGATGGTGAAATTGTTCATGTAATATGGTCCGAGAATAACAATTTTGACTTTGGTAAATAGGAATGTAGACCAAGATTCTATCTTGGCTGGCAGCGGTTGACCGTGAATTTAGCAACTTAGAAAGTTGGGCTACAATTGGTTTGCGTTTTAATCTACCAAAGTCAAGTTAACTATCTTATGAACCAATATTCCAGTTGAATCAAGTCCACCAACATGATATCGGGACACAAACAGATTTTATTGCCACAAAAAAAAGGACATGAGTTTAACTTCCTCATGCCCTTAGATTATTAATGCCCCCGACTGGACTCGAACCAGCATGCTCCGAAAAGCACAGGCCCTCAACCTGCTGTGTATACCAATTCCACCACAGGGGCGTTGAAATTAGTTGTTTTTTATTATACAATCAATACGCGCGTTTGTCAAGTTTTTTTTATAGCATCAATTTTTTTCATACCTACCATAGACTACCTCCTCCCCTAAATGTTAAGTGCTATTGAAACAGATAAACTTTATATTCACAAATACGTCTTACAAAAAAAAGATATTTAGGAGAGTAGAATGTTCGAATCCGCGCATTGGGTTCTTGCCATTATGCTTTTCATCATATCTGGGTGGTCAAGCACTGACGCGGAACAAATCAAAATACGAAACCCAGAAGATGAGAACTCATCTGCGAAAACAAATTCTCAAATACCTACCATATCATCAATAAGGTCAATAAAGGAAATCGATGTTTCACAACCCTTAAACGGAAAATGGAGAACGGAAAACGGAAAAACCAAAGGCGAAGTTGCGAGCAAAGCGAAGCAATCAGACGCCGTTGCGAGCAAAGCGAAGCAAACAGGATTTAAACCCCTACCAATTTTTTTTCAGGTAACATTAATCCACCCGCTTACTCCTGAACGGAAAGATTTAAAAAAAACCGATTCTCGGGATGGCTTCGCGCACTTGACTTTTCAGACGCCGTTGCGAGGCACGAAGCAAACAGGACTTCTGCTTAACATCAAATCTTTTAAGAAAATTAACTGTTGAAAGGAAAAGGGCAATTCCTCTCCGTTCCGAAAACCTTCGGGGTGAGACATCCTTGTACATTTTCTATGAAAAAGATATTAATTATCATTGGTGCAGTTATTGTCCTATTCATCTTTATCACTATTGGCGCGGTACGGGTAGCAAGCAACCGGAATAATAAAGACGACGATAAAATTGAGGTCGCGCGACGCGGGGAATTTATTGTAAAGGTTAAGGAGACAGGTTATTTGGAGCCTCTACTATCCGTCGAAATTAAATCAAACGTCGAAGGCGAGATTAAGAAACTTTACGTCAAAGATGGCGACTATGTCGAAAAAGAGCAAATTTTGCTCAAAATTGATGACGCGCAGGTCGTTGAGGAACGCAATCAAGCAAAGGCAAATTTGGATGCTGCGAAAGCTCAACTAGAACAAGCCAAACTTGGCATTCATTTGACGGAGCAGCAACAAGATAGCGCGCTCAACCAGGCTTACGACACCGTCGAAGCCGCCAAAGCAGCCTATGATTCTGCGAAAGCGTTATCTGAACAACGCATCGCCCAGGCGGATACCGAAATCGCCACTACCGAAAACTCCTTGGAGCAGGATAAAATTTCCAAACAACAAACGGAACTTGCACTTCTGCAAGCTAAATTAGCCCTGCAACAATACAAAGACGCGGAAAAATCCGCGAAGGTCGCGCTGCAAAATGCGGAATCAGAGATGAACAGAATTGAGGAACTCTACGAAAAAGAATTCGTAGCCAGAAAAACGCTAGAGGACGCACAAACACGTTACGCCAGCGCGCTCGCTCAACATCAATCCGCGGAGAAAAATATAGATTCTCAAAAGAAAGCGGTTGAGTCGCATGAAGCTAATATCGAGTCGCGTCAGAAAGCTATTGAGACACGCGAAACTACTCTCGCCTTTCAAAAACAGAATTTGGAAGCCATCAAAACATCGCAAGCCGCACAGGTCAGGCAAGCAAAGGTTCAGTTGAACATATCAAAAACACGGCTTAAGCAATTGCAGGAAACAACAAGCGACGAGAAAGAGATAAGCCGATATTCCGAAGCCACAGCCCAAGCAAATTTGTTGCGAACGGAAAGTCGTTTAAAAGATGCTGAAGAAAGACTCAAATGGACGATAGTCATCGCGCCGATGGCGGGGACAATAACTCAACTTAGAGTAGAGGAAGGCGAAATTGTGACATCGGGGCGTTCTGCCTACGCGCAAGGTCCCGCTATTATGACCGTTGCCGACCTCTCCAAAATGGTAGTCAAAACGTACATCAACGAGCATGACATCAGCAAGATAAAAGTGGGACAAAAAGTCGGAATAACCGCTGAAGCTATTCGTGACAAAACATATCAGGGACAAGTCAAAGAAATTTCGCCCAGCGGTCAACAGCGCGAAAATATTATCGCCTTTGATATTACAATCGAAATTTTTGGTTCACCTAAGGAATTGCGGCCGGGCATGCGCGCGAAGGTGGATATTGTCGTCGTCGATAAAGATGATGTGCTGCAACTGCCCATTGAAACGGTGATGGCGCCAGAAACCATGATGGTTAAAGCCACGGTGCCTGAAATCGAATTGGATAAGTTGGAAGCCGGCAAAGATATTAAGATAGAAAATTTAGCGGAAAAGCAGTTTAAAGGAAAAATTAGTAGCATTTCGCCAGAAAAAACTCGTGAAAACGTAGAAATCCTGATTGAGAAGGAAGAAACGCGCGGCTTGCGTATAGGAACAACAGAAATCGCCATTGTGTTATCAGAAGAGGAAAAAATTACGAAAATCCCCGCTGAAATTGGAAGTGAAAGAAAATACTTCGTCATGCTAGACAAAAAGTTATCTGAAGATGAAAAGCAAAAACAAAAGAAGAAGAAGCGTATGATAATGAGGGGAAAACCCAGAACCAAAGGCGTCAAAACTCAAATTCAGGTCGGCGACCGGAACAATAGTAATTACGAAATTCTCAGCGGCGTTAAGGAAGGCGATAGAGTGTTCGTGTTGTCTATTGAAGAATTGACCAGGAAGAAGTAGTAATACCGATTTCGGCATGATACGTGAGTGGATTGAAGAATGAAGTTGGTTGTGACAATCAATTTAGCGATGATGTTGCTCGGAGCGAAGCGGAGAGGCGAAGCGGCTTTTCACAACTGCGTCGATTCCTCCTCTAAATCCGCCAGCTTCTTAGCCCCAAGCAGTTCGGCTTTGACAATCAGGCGAATCCAAACTCTTGATTCCCGCAATTCTTTCAGCACGATAGCAAGTTTGTGAACGAAATCACGTGGGCTTTCGTCGCGGTGCCATACTTATCGGCCTTCCGCGTCAGCGCAAGCTTTTTCGTAGTTCGCTGCTGGCGATGTGCTACATCGAACCAGTTGTCCTGTGATATGACGCCCTAATTTGGTCTCAGGAGTTGCGTCAATCACTTTACCGGTTCGTGTCGCGGTGCTATCGCAAGAAGCCTCCCGCCAGCAAAATCAAGTAGTCTATTATCTTTCGTAGCCGAGGTGTTCATCGCGTTCAGCTTCAAGGAGTTCCTCAATAAAAACGCCAGAAATCTGTTTTAGCATTTCAAGGTATTTTTCAATATTAAACTTTATATTTCAAATTCCGCAAACCTATGAGAACATATGCTTTTTACAATTCGTAATTCAGATTGCTTCGCAAAGCTCGCAACGTAATTCGTAATTCACAAAAACACCACGCCAAGTTTCACACTATTCTCCGGATGAAGGTCCATATCCTGATAAGCTTGCGCTGATTCCGCAAATGGTACTACTGGGCTGACAATCTCCTCGCATGGGAAACGCCCCTCCGAAAGCCATTCCCAGCAAATATCCATGATACGCGCGAAGCTCCATCGCGGATGGTCTCGGTTCGGGTCACTACAAGCTCGAGCAAAGATGAGATTCGGGATATTAAAGTGTGCCTCTGCGCCGAAATCCAGACCGCCAGTGCATTCCTTTGACCAACCGACGAACGCGACTGTGCCGCCGAAAGCAAGTCCCCGGATGGCTTGATGTAGCGCTTCATAACTCGCGCTGGTTTCAATCACGACATCAAGCCCTAAATCCTTAGCGGCTTTTTTTAACTCCATACCAGTGTCTCCTGTAGTTGGGTCAAGAAGCATGTCGGCTCCGGCGTTTTTCGCTGCCTCGCGGCGCAGAGCGATGGGGTCAACGGCGGCGACGAAAGATGCTCCAGCCATCTTTGCCATTTGAGCCGCCATCTGTCCAATAGCGCCAAGCCCAAATACTGCCACCCGGTCGCCCAGACGAACCTGGCCATCTCGAATCCCCGCCAGCGCGAACTGAGCGGGGTCAAAGCAAACTGCTTCCTTTTCGGTCATCCGTTCGCTCATGCGGCGAACTGACCCAACGCGCCATGTGTGTGTTTCCCGCAATTGACCATATCCTGCCACTCTATCTCCTATCAAGAAATCTTCTACACCTGCGCCAATTTCAACAACACGTCCAACGCATATATTACCCAATCCCATCGGAAAGCTGGCGCCGCGATATCCGCGATACATGGTGAGTTCTGTGCCGCGTTTGGGCGAACCAAACTCCACTTTTACACGGATATGCCCTTCTGGGACAGGCCCATCTCCATAATCCCGCAAAACTGGTTGACGAACCGCAGTTGCAATTAATTCTTTTGGCATTATTTTCTCTCCTTATAATTCATATTTTTATTATACGGCCTGGAAGGTTAAGTGTTCAAAAAGAACTTGCACTTTGAGAAAGATGGAAGGGAAGGAAACCGCGTGCGATTCCCTCCATTCTTTCTTTTCCCTCTATTCCGTTTTATTATATCACAGAACCTCCTTTCTGAAAATCCGAAATTGTGAAATTACGATTGTCAAAATTTGCTTGCAATCCTTCTATTTCTTGGTATAATAAAAACTCGGCTCATGTTAAGAACTCTTTCCCCTCTTTGCACTTATTTTTCACATGAGCCAAAAACTCAGCCACTTCGTTCTTGGTGACCTACTGTTATCTACTATTGAAACTCTTTGGAACTTTTTCGCAGCTTTAGTGTGCAAAACAGAAACCTAACCCGGGAGTAGGTCTGCGGAAAGGACAAGCAAATGCCCGATTTGGACGATAAATCAATGTTAATGTGCAAGAACGGCGATAACAGTGCTTTCGACCAAATTGTCGAGCGGCATCAAGTATCTCTGGTCAATTTTATCGCGCGGATGGGTATTGACCACGGAACAGCCGAAGATATAGCCCAAGAGACCTTTATCCGTATCTATCGCGCTGTGCCGCGCTATAAGACGGGTGCGGCGAAGTTCACCACCTGGATGTATCGCATCGCGGGCAATCTGTGCAAAAACGAAAGGCGTAATCGCGGTCGTCGCTCGCGCTATATGCTTGACGCGTGGGCAAAAAGATGTGACGAGGATGATGATGACATCCATGATATGATAGCTACCGCGCCGGCAGATGTCACCTACCAACCTGACCATCAGGTCGAGCAGAAAGAATTGCAACGTATCGTCCAAGATGCTATCGCAAAATTACCCGAAAAATACCGCATGCCGCTGGTGCTGCGGGATATTCAAGGGTTGGATTACAAAGAAACTAGCCAGATTATGAAAATTCCCGTTGGCACAGTCAAATCGCGAATAAATCGGGCGCGGTTGATGCTTAAAAATAAACTGAAAAATTATGTGTTATGACACCCTATTTGATTATTTTTTAGCGTTTGTTAAATTACTGGTGATTGTGAGGAGTGCAAAAATCAGCGCCGTTGCGTGAGCAACGTAGCGTATTGTTGCACTAAGAAGTGATGGAAATGAATTGCAAGCAAACAGAGAAACTCTTTTCAGCATATTTGGAAGATGAATTGGATGTGGAAATGGTTCGGCGATTGGAACAGCATTTAGCAAAATGTGCTACGTGCGAGCGTGAATGGCAAGCATTTCGCCGCACAATAAATTTAGTTAGCGAAATGCCAACTATCGCGCCATCCATAAATTTTGGTTGGAAACTCCGCTCTCGATTGGCGCAGAATTCTCCAGTCAGTCTCTGGCGATGGTTGCGCGAACGTCTCACAAGTCGTCCGGCGCTGGTATTTGAAGGGATTGCGGCGTTGCTGATATTATTCATGGGATTATATTTCTATCTCTCTTCTCCATTGCGCCCCCCAACAGATAACGAAATCATTGTCCGTTACATAATGCCAGAAATTTCCGCTAGCGAATCAATAGACCAGTGGAACGATTTTCATCCCCGTGAGCGAATGGAGGCGCATGGAGGCGAAGCCCCGCCTCGCGGACCCCGCGTAGCGGACGAACGGGCGAAGCTTCCGTTCATAGCTCGCGAATCCGTTCCCATTCAACAAATGCAGGAATTGGAAAATGTCGCGCCGACATCGAAAATGGTCAATACTAATACAAATTACGTTCTTGAAACAGTTAGTCTCACGAATTATAAAATAGACGGTAGATTTTGACCGCAGACCGGAGTGTGAAAATTGTTTTTAAAACATCAAGTTTAAGGAGAGGAAAATGCAAATCAAAAAAGCATTTGACATT